>ENA-UOUJ01000030-UOUJ01000030.1-activated-sludge-metagenome-genome-assembly--contig:-NODE-30-length-148895-cov-15.165251_pt1 | contig 148895 bp, 125 predicted proteins | sample MGYA00249839_ERZ747224 | MGnify/ENA primary metagenome ERZ747224 (study PRJEB28782, sample SAMN03220277) | activated sludge metagenome | biome: wastewater; feature: sewage sludge; material... | reverse complement strand
AAGCGTGCGACGCAACAGGAGCGCAATAGCAGCACCACAGCTAAGTACATACACCACACAACCCTATACCCTACGCCCTATACCTTACTCCTTATGCCTCGCAGCTTTTGCAGTTCACCAGGTTCGTGACCATGTCTTTGGAAACACTCTGGCTGCGCTGATAATAGAGCGTTTTAATGCCCAGCTTCCAGGCCTCAATGAGCAATTTGTTAACGTCTTTTACCGGGAGCTCTGCAGGTATGTTGAGGTTAAGACTTTGAGACTGATCAACATATTGCTGACGGATGGATGCCTGCTGAACAATTTCCAGTTGACTGATCTCCTTAAAGGTCTTAAACACTTCTTTTTCTTCCGGGCTCAGCTCTTTCAAATGCTGCACGCTGCCATGGTTGAGCATAATGCCGCGCCAGGTATCTTCATTGTCTATTCCTTTTTGTACCAGCAGCTCCTTAAGATATTTATTCTTACGCATGAAATTTCCTTTAGACAGGCCGGCCTTATAATAGTTGCTGCTAAAAGGTTCTATACCCGGGGAGGTTTGTCCCAGTATCGCCGAAGAGGATGTTGTGGGTGCAATAGCCAGCAGGGTGGTATTTCTTCTTCCATATCCTTTCAGCAGGTCGGGCTCGCCGTAGATCCATGCAAGATCTTTGCTGGCCTTCACCGCTTTTTCCTGGATATCCTGAAATATGGAACTGGTTAATTGCTTTGCCCTTAACCCTTCAAAGGGGATCCTGTTCTTTTGCAGGTAGGAGTGCCATCCTAATACACCTAATCCTAAGGCCCGGTGTCTTTTGGCAAAAGTATTGGCTGCTTTTAAGTAATAGTTATCTTCCGATTTGGCTATAAATTCCTGCAGCACCGCATCAAGAAAAAAGATAGCCAGCTTAACAGCATCGGTGTCTTTCCATTCGTCGTACAGCTCCAGGTTCATAGACGACAGGCAGCAGATAAAGGATTCATCCTCTGAAGAAGGTAACATAATTTCAGAACAAAGATTACTGGCATGAATGGTGAGATTCTTGTCTTTGTATACCTGTGGCTTATTCCTGTTCACATTGTCGGAAAAGAAAATATACGGCAATCCTTTTTGCTGGCGGCTTTCTAACACCTTAGCCCATATTTCCCTTTTCTTCATGTCGCCATCTACCATATCCTGCATCCAGTAATCCGGCACACATACAGCAAAAAAAAGATTCTGAATGGGATGCCCGATATCTTTAATGGAGAGAAATTCGTCAATATCCCCGTGATCAATATCCATATATGCTGCGAATGCACCCCTGCGAACGCCACCCTGGGATATGGTATCCATAGCGGTATCAAACAGGCGCATAAAGCTCACGGCGCCACTGCTTTTGCCATTATCGGTTACCGCGCTTCCCCTTTCCCGTAAGGCGCCAAAATAAGCGGAGGTTCCCCCACCCAGCTTGGTTTGCATGATCACTTCTCCCAGCTTATGCGTAATGCCTTCAATGTAATCGGGAACGTGAACATTAAAGCAGGAGATCGGCAGCCCTCTTTCCGTTCCCATATTTGCCCATATCGGGGAGCTTAAGCTCATCCAGCCACGTTCTACCATCTCTTTAAAAGCCTCCTTCAGTTCCGGCTTGTATAAGCGCTGGGAAGCAGCGGCGCAAATTCTTTCTATGGCGCCTTCAACGGTTTCTCCCTTCAACAAATATCCCCTGTTAAGGATTTGCTCACTTTCTTCGTTCTTCCACCATAATTTCCCGTGTTCATATTTTCCATTGGTATCAAATAGCTGGTCGGTGGCGGGAGCGGTTGCAAATAATGTGGTCATATAAAGTTTATTTTTACAGGTAATGGATAAATGTTAACAGTTGGATCAAAACAAATCGTATGCAGAGATGCTTTTGTCGAATTTGGTATATTCTACCGGACGTTTGGCAAAAAAGTCATCCAGACTGTTGGAGAACACTTCTTCTTCAAACCATAGCATGGCGGCGCCTTCTTTTGCACTGATATTGAAAATGGGGGGAATGCCAATCTGTTTCAGGCTGTCATCGGCTCTTTGCTTCATGAAGTTGGTCAGGTCATTTTTGTTGATGATATCAATTTCACCGGCGCCGAAAATCCATTCTAATATCCGCACTTCCGTAGCGATAGACTGCTGTACAACAGCGCATACATGATCAATCATCTCCGGGGAAAAAATTTCAGGATACTCCTCTTTTAACTTGTTGATAAGGAAGATGCCGGCATTGGCATGGATCTGCTCGTCTACAGAGGTCCACGCAATAATATTACTCACATTTTTCATCAACCCTTTAAATCTTGTAAAAGCAAGGATAATGGCGAACTGGCTGAACAGGCTCACGTTTTCAATGAGCAGGCTGAACAGGATAAGAGAAACGGTATATTCCTTTTTATCTGTAGATTTCGCGTTTTGAAGCGCTGCCGATAAATATTGAATACGCTCTTTCATTACGGGCACTTCAACCAGGCTCTCAAACTGGTTATTATAGCCCAGCACTTCCAACAGGCGGGAATAGGCTTCCGAATGCCTGAATTCGCATTCTGCAAAAGTGGAACCCAGTCCGTTCATCTCCGGCTTGGGAAAATGATGGTATAAATTACCCCAGAAGGACTTCACCGCAACTTCTATCTGCGCGATGGCCAGGAGGCTGTTCTTTATGGCGTTTTGTTCCGCTACCGACAAGTGCGCATGAAAATCCTGAACATCGGCTGTAAAATCTACCTCGGAATGCACCCAAAATGATTTATTGATAGCTGCTGAAAACCGGAGCACCTCCGGGTATTCGAATGGTTTGTACTGTACTCTTTTATCAAAAAGACCCATAGTAAATGAATTTAGATAAGACAAACCTTCCACGCTCCATATTGCTATAAAGTGGAAAGATCAGTATTTTAATAATTGGAATTTTTCGTCCTGTATCTGAGATAAAGTTCACAATTAATTATTTTCCGGAACCCGAAAGAAATTAACAGCATGTGTATAAGTAATCTTTCTTTTTACAAAGTCATGACGGCTGCCAGCTCTTACAGGCAGGCTCTATTACATTAGCAAAGATGCATTCATTTGGAGCTCTCCCGGACAGCAAATGATCGTCATTTATAAATTATTATATACTACTTTTGCGGTATCCTGGCATCCTTAACTACATATAAACAGTTTAGTGTATTCCTTCTTCTTACCGCCCTGCTTGTTCAATCTTTCAGCAGGATGCTGGTTATAGGCGATTATTATATTAACACTACAAGCTATGCCGTTAATTGTGAGAATAAGGCGGTGGTAGAGCTGCATTGTAGTGGTAAATGCCAAATGACCAAAAAGCTTAAACAAGAGGACGAAAAAGATAAAAAGAATCCCCAGAGAAAAATTGAAAATCACAACGAATTCTTCCTTTTTGATTACCGTTCCACCGGTCTTTCACCTGCCGTTTTTTATAGTGATAAACAAAACTTTCCATTGTTACCGGATCCTCAGACAATAGATCGTCCGCACTGCATTTTCAAGCCGCCTGCCGCATAACATTTCATTCATACGCTACAGGATCAACTCTTCCCCGAAACGGACAGGGCATATAAGCCTGTGGCTGCAATTTTTATTTTCACATAAAAAAAGCATGTGCGCGAACACATGCTCCATTTTCAATGAAAGGAGAAAAAATTCAACCTTTCTTAAAAATTGTATTCAATGAAATTACTAAAATATTTGCTGGTACTCCTTACTGTATTTCCCGGCATAAAGGCAAATGCACAATATATTGTTAAGGGTTATATTTACGACCTCCAGGGGCGCCAGGCGTTAAGCGCTGCAACAATAGAAACACCCGATAAGCTTTCTCACGCTATCTCCAATGATGCGGGATATTTTGAAATAGGAGTAGCCAGGGCAGAAGGCACGTTGCAGGTATCTATGGCAGGTTACAGAAAACAAATGGTGCGTTATAACCACCAGGATACATATCTTAATATTCAATTAGAAGCGGATGCGGTTTCGTTAAATGAAGTTAGGGTAACCGCATACAGCGGTAACAAAACCAATAAGGAAACTGCCGGCGCTGTTGCCAGTATCAGCGGCAGCCAGATACGGCAGGGAAATGGCGTGTCGTTACAACCTGCCCTCAACAGTGTTCCCGGCGTTCGGATGGATCAGAGCACATTGTCTGAGTCACGCATTTCTATAAGAGGGAACGGGGTAAGGTCTCCCTGGGGGATCCGCAATATAAAAATTTATGTAAACGATATTCCCGTAACCGAGGCCGATGGCACTTCCCGCATAGAGGCGTTAGACGTAAACGATATTGGGAAGGCAGAAATTATAAAAGGCCCCGCATCCAGCATCTATGGCGGGGGAACGGGGGGTGTGATCAATTTTCAACTGCAGCGTTCGCCTTACCAGGAGCAAAGTTTCGAAATTTCAAGTCTTGCCGGTTCTTACGGCCTGAGGCGTTTGGCCACTACCTATCGCTACGGTGGTGATAAAATGAACAGTTATCTTTCCTTTGGCTGGCAGCAATACAACGGATACAGGGAACACAGCAATGATATGCGGCGTTTTCTCGCGGGCAATTTCCAGTTCTTCCCATCCGAAAAGCAAACCATTACCGTGCTGTTAAACAGAACTACCCAGCATGCTCAAATTCCGGGATCGCTTACCCGGCAGCAGGTGGAAGATAATCCCAAACAGGCCAATCCTTCCAATACGGATAAGCAGGCAGGACGTTACCAGAACTGGACAAGAATAGGAATAGGCCAGCAGTATCTTTTCAACAGCCGGTTTTCAAACGCTACCAGCATTTTTACTTATTTCTATGATCTGAACCATCCCCTTCCTTACGCTTATATCCGCAATTACTACGAGAGCTATGGCGGCCGCACACGGTTTAGCTATGATGCCGGCTTTGCCGTACTCCCTACTAAATTTACCCTGGGAGCAGAGTTTAACCAGGCCAATACCAAAGGCACGCAATATGTGAATGAACACGGCAATGAAGGCGCCATTAACGGAAATACCGATTATAAAAACACGTTGTATTCGCTGTTTTACCAGTCGGAAACTTTTATAAGTTCAAAAACAACGCTGGCAATGGGGCTTAGCTATAATGGCCTTACTTATGATGTTAGTGATTACTTAGTGGCAGCGCAAAGTGGTGTTAAGAAATTTAAACCGCAGGCTTCGCCGCGTATAGCATTAAGCCATAATTTCGGGAACGCGCTTTCTTTGCATGGAAGCATCAGCTCCGGCTTCTCCCCGCCTTCGGGCTCTGAAATAAAAAATGTGGATGGCTCCATCAATACGAGGCTACAGGCAGAAAAAGGGATCAATTACGAGATAAATGCCAAAGGTAATTTGTTCCTGTCACGCTTAGCTTACGATCTTGCTTTATTTAAAATGGACATGAAAGGGGAACTGATCGGTCAGGCGGTGCAACAGGGTATCACCATTTATAACAACTCCGGCCGCACCAGCCATAATGGTATTGAGTTGGCCCTATCGTACCTGGCCATAAAAGAAGAAGATGGGAAAGCGGTCACTTTATTAAGGCCCTATGCGGCGGTAACGTATTCGCATTTCCAGTTTGATGATTATAAGATATTAGACGCACAGAGCCAGGTAAAAGCCACGTACGACGGTAATGAGCTCACGGGAATTGCTCCCTGGGTAGTAAGCGCCGGCTTTAATATGGAAACCAAAACAGGTATCTACTTTTACGGGAGCTATTTTTTTAATGACCGGTTACCGTTAGATGATGCCAATACGGCCTATAATCCTGCTTACCAGGTTTTGAACGCCAAGGCCGGCTTTAAGAGAAGCCTGTCCAAACACGTTGAGATCAACATTTATGCAGGCCTTGATAATATTACCAATAGCCGTTACAGTTCCATGACCGCTTTAAATGCCGTTGCTTATGGCGGGGGATCGCCTGCTTATTTCAGTCCTTCGCCTGCAAGGAACGGCTACGGAGGACTCAATGTCAAATATATTTTTTAACTATCAATTTTTTCTGAATGAAGAAGCTGTTCCTTATTTATATAACTGCGTTCGGTATGCTGTCATCCTGCAGCGATAGCATACCCAGCGGCAAAGAGTCCGTTCCTGTACTGCTCTCCGATACGAGCAATAAGGCATCCTGTGTATTTCTGGCCAAAGATGAAAAGAACAATCCTGTTGTTAGCTGGACAGAGACAGACAGCACGGGAAACAAGCATTTCTATTTTGCCAACTGGGATGCAAAGACACAGCAATTTACCCCTGGTGTGGCTATACCCATAGAACCCAATACCAGCATTCATGAAGAAGGGATGCCTAAAATTGCTGTTAAAGGCGATGGTACGATCGTGGCTATATATGAAACATCAGTTCCCTCAGCAAAAAGCAGGTTCGGGTTAAGCGATATTCAATATGTTATGTCCTTTGATAAGGGAAAAACATGGACTGACCACAGATCTATCCAGGCTGCTGTGCCCCATACCGGTTCACGCTCTTTCGGTAATATGATACGGCTCGACGATGGAGAAATAGGCGTTGCCTGGCTGGATACAGATCCCGGTGACGCTAATAGCGGACGACCGGTGAAATTTGCAAGAACTAACGGGAAAGAAGGCTTTGGGGATGCCATTCTGATAGAACCTTTTGCCTGTCAGTGCTGCCGTACCGCCCTTAGCAGTGACGGAGAGGGTAATATCAGGGTTGTTTTCCGCGACCTCCTTTCGGGTTCGGTAAGGGATATTTCCGTTAGCAGCTCTGCCGATAATGGACAGACCTTCAGCAAGGCTGTGCCTTTCAGCAATGATCACTGGGTGATAGATGGCTGCCCGCATAACGGGCCTTCGGTGGTGAGCCAAAATGAAGAAACTTATGTAACCTGGTTTACCGGCTCCGACCGGAAAGGTGTTTTTTATGCAGCATTAGATAAAAACAATAACATGATCCTAAAGCGGCAGCTTGCCCCCAATGGCCGGTTTGTGCAGCTATGCCTTATGCCCAACGGAACGCGGATTGCCGCCTATAATGCCAGCTACCGGGAAGGAGATACAATGTATAGTAAAATTGTAGTGAACAAAATAGATGGGAATGCGTTTTTAGAAAAGGAAATCACGTTGCCCCGTGTGCATGCGGCTTACCCGGTAATACAGGTTGAAGGGAAGGAGAACGTGATTATTGCATGGACCGACAACGATAAAATTTACTATACACAGCTCAACACAAAAACCATTACTGATATTACAAAAGAAAACGTAGCACAGCCTTTTACCGGTAAGGAAAGTCCTGCCTTCCCTGCGTTAGAAGTTGCTAAAGACCCGGTTTGCGGCATGAAGATAAATGACCAGATGACGGGCGACACTACTTTATTTCAGGGGAAAATAATGGGTTTTTGCAGCCACGGCTGTAAAGAGATGTTTTTGAAGGATCCTCATGCCTATGCAGTAAAGCAGTAAGCACAACAGCGCACAAAGGCAGACACGGGGATGAGTGCGTTGTTTAATTACCTTGTTTGCGGAGTACCCAAAAGCAAAGAGGCTGCACCATTGCGGCAGCCTCTTTTACAATATCAATTGCTGGCAATTATATTTTTCCCGACAATTCTTTACCTGCTTTAAAGCGGGCCACTTTTTTGGCTTTGATTTTAATAACAGCGCCTGTTTGCGGATTACGTCCGTTACGGGCAGCACGCTTGGAAACGGAAAAAGTACCAAATCCTACCAGGGTTACCTTATTACCTTTCTTCAGGGTTTTGGCAACCGCTTCGGTAAATGAATCTAATACGGCGCCGGCCTGTTTCTTGGTAATGGCTGCATCAGTGGAAATTTTTTCAATTAACTCTCCTTTGTTCATAATAGTATGTATTTATTGGGTTAGAATGCAAATATAGCTGAAGTAATTGCTTCTGATCATGCAAAAAATATTTTTTACAGAGAATTTTATGGATTCAGTTTTTCCATGTCAGCCATTGTCCATTTCTGCGGGTATCCCCAGCCGGGTTTGGCTATACAGGCGCCATCTTTATGCAAACTAAAAAAATTTTACTGCTAAGCAGCATAGCGCGGCCCGGGGAACAAATGGCTCTGTTTAAACCGCCCCGGATATGTGCCTGTGTAAAATATTTTGTTTTGCCGGGATCATATTACAACTGTAAAATGGCATAACTGCTCAGTTTCAATACAACAGTTCCTGTATTGTATTACCTGCTTTGTAAAGTAAGCGATTTAAATTTCCGCGTCAGGTCGGTTAAGGATCTTTCAACGCCCATCCGTTCCAGCGAGGAAGCGCCCACAAAGCCATGTACCCCGGTTTTATCTAACACTATACGTACATCTTCAGGCGTGTTAATAGGGCCGCCATGCGCCAGGAAAAAGATACCGGGATTTACTTTTTGCCCTGCTTCCATAATTTCACGGGTACGGGCTATGGCATCATCCATTGTACAGGAAGCGCCGGTAACACCTACCGACCCGCCTACCGTAGTACCCACATGCGAAATGATGGCATCGGCGCCTGCTTCCGCCATCTGCATAGCTTCTTCTGCCTTAGCTACGTATACAATAGAGAACAAATCCATCTTAGTGGCAAGCCTCACCATTTCCACTTCCTTATCAAACCCCATCCCTGTTTCTTCTAAAACCTGCCTGAAATGACCATCAACAATGCAGTGCGTGGGAAAATTATTGACGCCCGAAAAACCCATTTCCTTCACCTTTAATAAATGATGCCACATCCTGCGGCGGGGGTCGGAACCATGCACACCGCAGATCACGGGAATTTCTTCCACCACCGGCAGCACTTCAAACTCTCCGATATTCATAGCTTCTGCATTGGCATCCCCGTAAGCCATTAGTCCGGCAGTAGAGCCATGGCCGGCCATACGAAACCTGCCTGAGTTATATATAATGATCAGGTCTGCACCACCCTTCTCTATAAATTTAGCGCTGATACCCGTGCCGGCACCCGCAGCAATGATTGCCTTATTCTGATCAACTGTTTTTTGTAGCCGTTCCCTCACTTCCTGTTTCGTATAAGGATTTCCCTTTCCAGTCCATTGATTTGCCATAATTATCTGTTTGAGTTATGTATGTTTTTACTTTTCTTCTATTATACGCTTCCATTCCTAATATGCCTGTGTGTGATATTTTTTTCCTCTTCTTTTAAACACATAGGATCATAGGTCACATAGGTTCATATAGATATCACGTAAGGCTTTTTTCTATCTCTATTGTGCTCCTATGTTCCTATTGTGTCTATGTGCTTAATATTTTCTTCAACACATAGGATCATAGATACATAGATGACACATAGGAATTTTTTGGTTTTTCTATTGTGTACCTATGTTCCTACTGTGTCTATGTGCTTAATATTTTCTTCAACACATAGGATCATAGATACATAGATGACACATAGGAATTTTTTGGTTTTTCTATTGTGTGCCTATGTTCCTATTGTGTCTATGTGCTTAATATTTTCTTCAACACATAGGATCATAGATACATAGTTGGCACATAGGAATTTTTTGGTTTTTCTATTGTGTACCTATGTTCCTACTGTGCCTATGTGGTTTTCCTCTTCTTTTAAACACATAGGATCATAGGTCATAAGGTGCACATAGGGTCTTGAATTCTCTATTGTGTCCTATATTTCTACTGTGTCAATGTTTTCTTCACCATATAGGAGATAGCTAAACAATATTGAGCTACTCTTGCCGCTTTTTCATCACGCTTAACAATGCACTTACCAGCATAGCCGAAAATTCCGGGTCATTTATATGCGCATCCGCTTCGACAACATCTATCGTTGATTTGGTATTTTCTTTTATGGCATCAAATAAAACCCTGTTAATTTCCGGCCTGTAAAATATTCCTCCTTCCGCATCTACCTGCGAAATGCCTTTTGCCGGCAATAAAACTTTTACCGGCGCAGGCGAACGGTTTATTTTCTGCGCCAGTCTTTCACCCAGTATTTTATTCTCTTCTTTATTCGTCCGCATTAAGGTTACATCGGGAGCCCAGTTATACAATTCCCGCGATTGGTATTGCGCGGGCACGGTATCGGGTTGCGCAAAATTTACCATATCCAAACAGCCGGGCACCACCACCTGGGGAATGCCCATCTCGGCGGCGGCGTTCAGCCTGTCGGGACCCGCGCTGCAAATGCCTCCGCATAAATCATCCGCCAGCTCGGTAGTAGTAATATCTAAAATAGCGTCAAAACATTTTTCCCTGATCAACGACTCCATTGTTTTACCGCCAACCCCATTGGCATGAAAAGCCAGCACTTCATACCCCTGCTTCCTTAATAGCTCGCTGCACTGATCAACACAGGCCGATGTATTGCCAAACATACTGATCGCAATGGTACCTGCAACCGTACCTGTTTTCTCGTCTGTTATTGCTGCCATAGCGCAAATTGCCGCCGCGGCACGCCGGATTAAAAGTTTGCTGATACTATTCAATCCGGCCACATCAACAATGGAGGGCATCAGCACAATGTCTTTACTTCCCATTTGCCTCGACAGGTCTTTGGCGGCCAGGGTGCTCAGGCAAAGCTTGGGTATGCTTAACGGTATTTCCTGCATGGCAGAAAGCGCGATATAAGTGCCGCCGCCACCGCCCATTCCGATTGCCGCTTTTATTTTGTTTGCCGCTACCAGCCCGGCTACCAGCTTTGCCGCTCCCCTGCCCATCACATCTACCGCATGCCCGCGGTCTCCTCCTGTTCTTAATGCCGTTATTACATCACCACCTTCTGATGCCACCTGGTCTGATTCGATATCAACGGGGAAATCTGTTGTAGTTCCCATCACCCCGGTATTCATCGTTATCACTTTTTCTCCCAAGCCTGTAATGCAGTTCCGGAGAAAGGAAAAATCTTCACCCTTCGTATCAAAACAACCCAGTATTAAAATACATTTATTATTGTGAGGCATAATTGATTTCAACTTAAAATTATAATACGGTCAATGTTGAGGCACATCAATATCAAATACAATTACCCGCTCTAATTTAGGCACCACAAACTCCTTCACCTTTTCATGAACAGGATGCGGAAGATAGGCATCGCGCGATGCTAACGTATCGAAGGTCATAACAAACCCGTGGGTAAAATCTTCGTTCAAACCTTCGCTGCTATTGTACGGGCCATATTCCATATCCAATAGCCCGTCAATCTTTCCTACCATAGCTTTCATCGTACGAAAGCATTGATCTACCTGTTCTCCGTTAATCCCCGGTTTAAATTTAAACACGCCGAAATGTCTCACCATAATTATTTTTTATTTAAGGGTACGTATATAAGCAAGCAGATCCGCCACCTGCTTGTCAGAATAGTGATCAATTAACCCCTTCATCATAAAGGAGCGGCCACCCAAAAAGCCCTGGCTTAAAATAGCACCGGCTTCAACAAAGACCTGGGTGCCACCCATAAAAGCAATAGTGGCGCCCCGATCGCTTTTATTAACCAGGTAGCCTTCTACGGTGCTGCCATTTTTTTTGGTAACGCGGTAAACGGCATAATTAGATTCCACGGCTGCATCCGGATCAAGGATAGCGGTAAGCAGGGCTTCATTGTCGCGGTTTGCCGAACCATCTAATGCAGGCGCTATATTTTTTCCTTCGTTCCCTACTTTATGACACAACAGGCAGGTTTGAAAAAGTACCTTCCCCGCTTTTACATCACCCCCTTTCTTTTCAGCGATAGCCATGTATTTGGTGAGCCTGGCTTTCAACGCCTTTTTTTCCGCTTCATACCTGTTGGTAACACTTTCCCAGATAGCAATAGCGCGCTTGTCTTCCTTATTGTAGTTACGGATGCGTTCTGCTGCAGGCAAATCAAACGAAGCCGGTGCAAGCTGTTTCTTTTCATACATGTCTATCAGCAATGCGGCGCCTTCTCCCGATGCAGATAAACCTGTTACCAGATCACCCTTCTGCGCTGCGCTGAGCTGGGGAACCCACTGCCGGGCAATGCCCAGCGCCGATGTTTTGTCGGCCTTTGCCAGGCTGGCGAGTGCAGCGGTTCTGATGCCAAAGCCAAGCTTTTGATTCCTTACTGCGCGGGCGAATATATCTTTGTTGAGCGATGTATTATTTTCTAATGCCTTCAACGCTAACTGCACTGTTTTTTCGGACGACTGATCATTGATCCGGGCAACAACCCCATCGCGTACCTTTTCAATATTAAAACGGCCCACGGCATCCAGTGCCCGGTTAACATCAGCTTCCGAACGGCTGCGCAGCAATACAGCTACCGGCTCCTGCAGCATTACCGCCAGTTCGGGCGACTGTAACTGTGCCTGGTTTTGTAATGCGTAGCTCGTATACACCCCGGCGTTAGCTTTATTATGGATCACCGGTTTTACAGTTTCAAAAATGGTTGCATTGTTCAGCATACCCGCAACAAATACAAAGCCCGGCTCATCCAGCTTACTGATACCGAGGCGGGGCCACAGCTTCAGGAAAGCGGTTTCTTTTTGCCCGGCAGGCAATGCCTGGATAGCCCAAAGCAAATGATCGCCGCTCATTTTTTCTGCAGCAGGGCTATTGAGGTACGCCTGTAATTCATTGGGATATTGCTCTAATGCTTTACGGGCAAGGAATCGCTCAAAGCTTCTTTCATAGGCGCCTCCCATGGCATTACCTTCAAGCGCCGGTTTTGAAGCGCGCACCAGGATGGCAATAATTGCCTCATCTGCCGCTCCCAATTCATCAAGCGTACGAAGCACCTGTGCACGTACCATGGGGTTTTTATCTTCAACTAAGTTTTTTAAATAACCGGCTACCGCTGCTGTGCCGGGCGAAAAGCTGGTTAAAGAACGAACGGCCTCCCGGCGCAGATCATCCGATGAGCTTTGCAACAACGCCTGCAATAAGGCGGCATCGTAATGTTTGATCCCTTCTAATGACCAGAGGGCGTGAATGCGGGTAATTTCATCCTGGCCGGCATCTGCAGCCAACTGTACGAGTGGCTGGGCCAGCTTTTGCGTTTCTGCCAATGGTCTGTCTGCAACCTGATGCCATGCAGCGCGTTTTTCCCAAAGGGACGGCGACTGCAATCCTTTTACCAGGTCTTCTGTTTTAACCTGGTAATAATCCGGGATAACACGCGGTTGCTGACTTTTATGACGGATGCGCCAGATGCGGCCATGCGTTTTATCCCTGTCGGGATGAGTGGTAGGAATTTCATTGTGAGAGATGATCTTATTATACCAGTCGGCTATATACAGGCAGCCATCGGGGCCAAACTCCATATTTACCGGGCGAAACCATTTGTCTTCCGATGTAAGCAGGTCGGGCAGGTGTGTTGCGCTAACGGTTCCATCGGCATTGCGTGTAACCTTAACCGCGTTAACCGTGCTGGTAATAGGGTTGGCCAAAAATGCCACGTTCTTCCATTCGGCCGGAAACGATCCCGAAAGATCATCGGGAAAAGCCAGCCCGGATATACCGGTGCCGCCTACCCTAAATTTGTGCAGCTCGGGCATCCATGGCTGGTAAGGGCGTAAGCGCTCGTTTCCAATACCGGGGTATCCTGTGCCGGGTTCCATAGGAACAATGGAATAGCCCAGGTCATTAGCCTCACAGCCGTACCATTGGCCGTTGTTGCGAAGCTGGTAGCCCCAGATATTATTTAAGCCGGCATTTACCAGTTCCATCTTTTTGGCATCCATTGAAAAACGGGCGATCTTACTGTAATCTATTTTCAGCTTAACATCGCTCACTAAGGAAGACGCTTCTCCTTTATTAAGCGCTCCCTGGCTGAAATTGATCCAGTTGCCCGGCGCTCTTATCAGCACATGCGGCATGGTATGCGTATCCGTGAAGCCGAAGCCCGTAAGCAATGGGATGCGCTCATCGGCTTTACCGTCATTGTTACTGTCTCTCAGGAAAAAAAGTTCCGATCCCTGCGCCACATACACCCCGTCTTTATAAGGTAAAATACTCATGGGAATCGTGAGTCCATCGGCCCAAACCGTTGTTTTTACGGGGCCGTTGCCATACAAACCGGAGAGCACGAGCACCTGGTCGGTACCTTTCGTTTTGCCCTGGTACAGGTCAAGTATGCGTTTAAAGTTCGGGTGATTTCGCTGCGCCTCCGGGTCATCCATCAGCTTCAGCAAATCGTTCCACTGTATATCCGCAATGGGATCCAGCGGATACATCCTGGCAGTTTGCGTCCACAGTCTTCCTGCATCATCAAAGGTGAGGTCAACCGGGTTAATAATACCATCCCGTTCGCTGGCTACCAGCTCTACCACAAAACCTTCGGGCACTTTAAAGCCCGCCAGTTCTTCTTCGGGTGTTTTAACCCTGTCGGGCGGTATGTTTCGGGTGCTTTCTGTTGTTGGTGCGGAAATAAAAAACAGGCTTGTAAATACAAGGAAGAGACCGGGAAATTTCATGTGTTGAAAATTGTAAAAAATAAAAGATCAGGGTAATGTGGTGCTCTTGTGTTATAGGAGCTATTGCTGTGCTAAACGTAATGTGAGAATGGTGAATAGTGAATTCACTATTGCCTGTTCACTTCCTTCAAATCATACTTACAGTTCAGTAATGGTAAGATCCCGGAACTCAACTATGCCGGCGCCTCCGCTGTGTATTTGAACGGCAATCACGCCTGTAGCCGGTATTTTAGGATCTTTCTCCGTGTATTCACAGGTCTTAACGCCGTTAATGTACAGCTCATGATAATTGCCTTTAACGCGGATAATATAACTGTTCCATCCATCCGGTTTTAACAGGCGCTGTAAAATGCTGAGATCTCCCCCAACGAGTTTACCGCGGCGATGCTCATCATAAATATCTCCCCAGTAGCCATTACCGATATCGGCCTGGTAGCCCACAATTTCGCCGTTGATTATTTTTGAACGGTATTGAATGCCACTGTTGATCATGCCTGTTTTTTCATCGCCCGATAAACGAAAGAGGCAGCGGAATTCAAAATCACCGTATTCTTTTTCTGTATGCAGATAGGTGTTGGAGGGTATGTTGTTAATACCATCCCCACACATCATTACGCTGTCTTTAACATACCAGAGCCGCTGATCGGCGGGGTTTACCGTTTTCCAGCCATTCAGGGTTTTGCCATCAAAAAGGGAGGTAGCTTTAACAGATGATTCCTGCGCAGCCACACGGGTATTCAAAAGCAATAGCAGTATAATCATTTGCAGCGATAGAAAGCATGGAAAAAACTTGCTGTCCTTTACATCAAAAATGCATTTTGCCTTCATATTTTATTACGGTTATTTTTTCAGGCTATAATATTACTGAACATTGGCGATATCCCGATGTGTTTAATGCTTTTAATTACCGTTTCTAAAAAATAATGAATACCATAAAAAAAGCCACCCGGTTTAACAGGTGGCCTCAGCTATTTTTATGGAATAAGCCCGGTTAGGCTATGCTAACCGAAGGCTTCCATGAATATACTGCAGATTTCATGAATACCTCCTTTTGTTTGGTGAGTTGGAGTGATGAAAGTACGGAAATTTTTTAATATCCGAATCTGAAAATCGAAGTGGTTCCGCCCCTCACCTCTCCCTTTTCCCCTTTCTCCTTTCACTTTTTACCTCTCACTATTCACTTCGTTACCCTCAACACACCCCGCATTACCACATAATGCCCCGGATAAGTGCATACGTACTGGTAATCACCCGGCTGCGCCGGTGCAGTAAAATAAATGGCTTCTTTTTCAGTGGGGCCCAATAACCTGGTATGAAATAACACATCCGGTATTGATGGCACAAAGCCCAACTTTTCACCATTCAAACCTAATTTTGTTGCCGCTTCCCCCACATTGTCTGCGGCACCCGGCTTGGTAACCACCAGATTATGCAGCATATCGTCATTGTTATTAAAGAGCAGCTTTACCCTGGAACCAGCTTTAACCGTAACAGATTCCACATCAAATTTCAACCCGGGTTTGGTACCTATTATAATCGTGCGGTCGGCGCCTTTTGTCCAGCCTGATGGCTGTTGGGTTACATATTTAGGGTCACTGGTTTTTGATGCTTTTGCAGGAACCGTTGCAGTTTCCTGTTTCATAGTATGCACATGCTGAGGCACAGCCGCTGTTACCCTGTTCTCTGCGGTGATGGCAAGCTTTTCACCATCGGGCAACTGATTAAGCGTATAATAACCGAAGTTATGCAGCAGGGTATTGCGCTCTGCAGACAGCACTCCTTCCGCTTTTATTTCATGAATATAGCCCAGCCTCAGGCTATCCACCACCAAACGTACTTTTAAGCGATCCGGTGAAACGGCTATCGCTTTAATGGGGCAGGAACCCTGGTTAATAACCGGACTGCCATAATTATGATGAAACTTGTATGTGAAGCTTGAAATATGGTAAGAAGCCACATCGCGTGCCGATTGTTCATCTACCGGCTGCGTAAATTCAATTTCAAAACCATCGGGCTTAGCCTGTATTGTTTTCATTTCAAATGCCGTTTTGCCATTCCATACCATCCGTTGCAAACCATATGCCGCCCTGCCTGTAGAACCCCATCCACGGGATGTCATGCCAACAAACATGCTGCCATCTGATCCCCAGTTGAGCCGCAGAATACCTGAAGAAAAACCTTCGCGAAATGGAAATACCACACCCTGGTAAACACCTTTTACTTTTTCGAGATATACCCGCATGATCTTGCTCTGTCCCTGGTCGCCTACAAACAACTGCCCTTCAAAGGGACCCATCTTGCCATTAGTGTCGTAATTGATCAGCCCTGCGGTGGATATACCCAGGATAGTATGCGGGAACCACACCGATGGTGGCTTTAATCCCGGCACCCGTTTGGCTACATCGTATTTGGGTTCGCCCGTATCGGGAATATCTTCTTTTTTAAGTGTAACGGTAGATCCGGGCAGGTGCGACCACACAAGGCTTGCGGGGTTTCCTACAAAATCGCCTTCGGCCACATGCGTAATGCTGCCTGAGCCTACCCAGTCGCCCTGGTTTTCTGCATAAAATATATCTCCCTTATCGTTAAGGGCAAAAGCTGCCGGCGACCGCATGCCCGCAGCAAAGGGCTTCATTTTTCCATCGGGTGCAATTTTTATCATCCATCCATGCCATTTAGATAAGCTTTCACCATGATCGCCTACCCACGCAAGGTTCAGAGTAATTATCATATTGCCTTCCTTGTCTAACACCGGCCCATACGAAAACTCGTGGTAATTGGCTGCTAACGGCCACGAATACACGGTTTCATACTCATCCGCTTCTCCGTCACCATCTAAATCCCGTAAGCGCGTAAGCTCCGACCGCTGCACCGCGTATATATCGCCATTGATATAGTTCAGCCCCAGCACTTCATGCATGCCCTGTGCAAATAAACGGTACTGTGGCCTGGCGCCGTTTTTCATATAGGGGTTGGTAATGATCCATACTTCGCCCCTGCGGGTAGATACCGCAAGCGCATCATCGGGTAAAAAAGTCATGCCGCCCACTTCCAGCAAAATACCTTCAGGAATGGGAACGGTTTGGATGGTATAAAAATCTTCTTCTTTCTGAACCTGTATGGTTGTATCTGCCGGTGCCTGAGCAAACAGGCTCACAGCAGCAGCCGTGCATGCTGCAAGACACAGCATACGTTTTAATGAATGAAATATCGTGAAATATAATGTAATCATGATTGTATAAAAATTACCAGGTAAGGGAATAGGTTATTGTAGCACCTGCTTTATCCACGGGCACAAGCAGTTCCTGTGCGGTGTTTGCCTGCCGTATAAAAGGCTTTAGCTTTTCATCAATAAACAGGTAATACGACTTATCATCAACAGCATATAACCCTTTTTTTATTTGTTCTATCTTTTTAGCAACCGCAATGCGGTGATATAACCCGGCAGATGGATGGGCAACCGTTAATTCCCTTACCAGGCCGGAGCTGCCGGAAGCGAAAATTTTATCGGTAACATTTACATCGTATATGCTATAGCGATAGGAAGGTGCTCTTGCGGCGTCTAAAGTATAGCCTTTCGTTTGTACCTCATCGAAAGATACGCTATCGGGCCAGGCGGTATTTGCTGCATCAGGCAGGATGGCTAATGCCGGCGCATCCGACAAGGTAATCACGCTGCCCAATGGAACAATGCGCTGGTAAGGCTCTCCTCTTGAGTACCACAGGTCTGTAGCATCTGCAAATCTTCCTCTCCATACCTGCAATAAAGCGCCCCGTTTTAAATCGTAAGAATAGTTAACCTGGTTAGGATTACCCACAGAAATGGCATGCGTGATCATCTTATTGTTATAGCTTAAAAAACTGCGCAACAGGTAAGGTTTCGCGGCAGGATCTATAAGTATTGGATTCACCATACTTACTTTTTCAGGTGTGCTGTTATCGCCGCTTAACGCGCGGTATTTCAGATTACGGATCGCCACATTGCCATGATCGCCCTGGATCATTAAAGGACCTGTAGCACGTTCATCTTCAAACAAAGGAGACCTTGTGGGCCCGGTTAGCGCTATTTGCTGCTGCACCAGCGCCCCGTTCAAATACACGGCTTCAAAACGGGCGTTTTCCGTTTTTATACCTCTATCATTAAACCGTGGTGCACGGAATTGTATTTTGAGATGCTGCCACAAACCCGGCGCCCTGGCAACATTTACCAGCGGGGCGTAACCTTCAAAGCCGGTATTTTTACCATTATCCCAGCGCTGGTAAATACCGCCGCAGTCGGAAAAGGCAGGGTGCAGTGTAGTCCAGCTATCAAATAACTGAACCTCATACCGGCCCAGCAGGTAAATGCCGGAATTAGACCCTTTTGCCATCATAAAATCGAGTTCTATTTCCACATCGCCAAAATTTCCTTTTGTTACCAGGTGCGCCCTGTTCTTTTTAGAAACCGCATTTACCAGCACGCCTGTTCCGGGAACCGGTTTCAGGTCACCTTCTTTATTGATATCCCCTACGGCATCTGAAGCAACAACCCAATTGGCCCCGGGATCTGCAAAGGCGTCAAGATTGTTCAGTGAAATTGTGGTAAAGCCTGGTTGGTTCTGTGCATAACCAATACATATAGATAGTATGCCCAGGAAGAGGAGATACATTCGTCTTTTGACCATTCTGATTGTATTATTTGTTTAAGGTTGAAATGATAGAGTTGCAGCCATTCCCATTTTAAAACAGGACAGCGAAGCTATTAAAATATTTTTTTCCGGCGTTCTTCTTTTAAAAGAAGCTCTAAAAGACCAGGAAGGAAGATACCAGTAAGTGGTATAGGAAAAATCAAAAGCATCAGCTCATTATTTGCCCGCCTTCGCTTCATGCTCCGCAACCATCTTATCAAATGCTTCGGCCCTTGCGGCATCAAACTTTGCTTTTTGCTTCCATTCATCCGTACCGTATACACCTGCTTTGGAATAGTCAAAAGGTTTGAACTTTATTTTGCTGATGACCTTTTTGTGTTTAAACCGGAAATCAAAATGTTGAACATCCATAAAACCCGGATCAGCTATTACCGAACGGCTGTCTTTACCTTCCTGCTGCCATGCTGCAAAAGTTTTTTTACCAAAAAGAATGTTATTGCCACGGGTATCCCAATAGCCATTTTCATCGGTTAGCATATTAACCGTTGACCAGTTGCTGCTCAGCAATGTGCCGCTATTGAAATAAACGATGTTACGGGTAAACGAAAAGGAACGATGCGCTTCCACACGGGTTGCCTGCAACTGCGATTTGATGCTATTAACGAAAATATTATTGCGGATGCTGTTTTCTTTCCCGTAATGCTGGTGAAATCCTGCACTCTTGCAATTGTATACCAGGTTATTTTCCATAACAATTCCCTCTGAACCTTCGTCGGTGTATAAGCCCCATCCGCCATAATCGAGTGAATACACATGATGGATAACATTATTGCTTACGGTTGTTCCCTCCGAAGCGCCTAACGTGTATACGCCGCCCATATCGCTTAATACGCCCCATCCCAGGTGATGAATATGGTTATACTCCACACGGTTGCGTTTGGAAGGGCTTGGCGTATAGCCCCACACCCAGCCTACGGATACGCCGGAGTATTTAAAATCTGAGATCTCGTTATGCAGCAGTTCATTATCACTTCCATGAAATATGATCATACCTACCGCACAGGGAAATACATGTCCCCCCGACCGGGCTATGTTGTTCACCACTTTTATATGGTGGGTTACTTCTTCAGGATTGGCACGCAAAATGGTTTCGCCAATTTTAACAGCGCCTGCGCCCAGGTTGTGCAAATAACAATGTTCTATCAATCCATTATCGCAGGCCCTTCTGAACCATATACCACTGCCACCCGTACCCGAAATTTCGCAATTAATGAACGACACCCGGCTGGCGAAATCCATTTCAATGCCTGCAGCCACCGGAGCGGCCGCCTGGGCGGGTTCCACGCCACCCGGGGGCATGCGGTAACCGGCTACCCGGAAAGCAATATTTTCAAAACGGATATCACTCACCTTTTCTCCGGTTTTTTCATTGCCGGATATAGTAACGAACTTATCCAGCAAGGGCGCCATAGCGGTTGTTCCCTCAATGGTTTCACCGGGCTGCGGGCGGTAATACAATGTGCCGGAACGTTCGAGGAACCATTCGCCGGGAGCATCCAAAGCAGACCGCACGTTTTCAATAGCAAACAGAGAGGCGGTAGTAATGGGGTTCCAGGGTTTCATGCCTTCCCCGCTAATATATAAGGAGGTATCGGCGGCGTTATAGTATTGAACAGGTTTTTTGGTATTGTCCCAGTGGTGATAAAAAGTGATCACCACATCTTTCCACGCTTCTTCGCTTATATCTTTCATCTGGTTCGCAGCTTCCGCAGGAATTTTAATTTGCTGAACTGCCAGCTCCGGCGATCGCCCCTCCCCCTTAACAATAACCGTTTCTTTAACCGATACCGGGGAGTAAAATCCTTTATTGGGTGTTTGCGCCCTGGTAACACGAGCACCATTTATATACAATTGCTCAAAACGCCAGCCATACCGCCGCACTTCCGGCACATCGGTTTTCCACAGGCTATCGGATACTTTTTCAAATTTGTTCAGGTAAAACCCGCCATAAAAAACCACGCCTTCCTCTCCTTTAAAAACCAAAGGAGCAGCTTCCGTACCACCATCCTCAACCGACAGCATTAAGGTTTCCGGCATGATGTATTCGCCTTTGCGGATAATGACCTGCCAGGCATGTTGGGCATCCGGGTTTTGTTTCCGCAACAGCCTGATACGGTCTCTCGCAGCGGTAAGCGTTGCCAGCGGCTGTTCAGCAGTGCCGGGATTACCGTCATTTCCGGAGGGTGCTATATAAATATTTTGCGCAACTGCATCAAAGGATAATAAAAAGCTGAAGACAAGGAAAAGGGTAAACCAAAGGTTTTGTTTCACTGGTAGTAGTATTGTTGATTGGTTAAAAATAAGTGTTTTTGGTAAAGGCAGTAGGGAAAAGGTTCAGCCAGCGAGCGCATTCTTTCTCGCTTACTTTTCGGGCGATAAGTGAGACGATTGGGCCTGAATGAGGAATAGTGAATTGACTACTTTCGGTGCTGCTGATACATCATCAATAGCAATTTCGTTCAGCGCCAGGGTCATAGCTAGCCCATAACGGCTGTAGATGAAGACCCCGGCGCGAATCAAAGAATAAATTTATTATTCAAACGGCCGGCATATTCTTTAAATGATTTACAGAAACAAATTTAAATCATTTAAAATTCTTTAGTTTTAATCGCATGATCATCGTTGATCTTACAAAAAAATTAAGCGTTTTTAAATGAACATACTTGAACGTTTTGCATCCGTAACCACATTTGCATTTGACATGGATGGGGTATTGACCGATGGCAGTGTATGGGTATTCCCCGGTAATGAACTTATCCGCCGCATGGATATTAAAGACGGCTATGCGCTTCAACTGGCGGTAAAAAAAGGATACAGGGTAGCAGTGATAACCGGTTCGCATTCCCTGCCTATGGAGGAAAGACTTGCGACTTTAGGTATTACTGATTTTTTTCAACGGGTGCAACATAAAAAAGAGCAACTGGATACATATATAACGCAGCACAAGCTGAGCACCAATGAAGTGTTGTATATGGGAGATGATATTCCGGATTACGAAGTAATGCAGGCTGCGGGAATTGCGTGCTGCCCTGCCGACGCTGTTACTGAAATTAAAACCATAGCGCATTATATTTCTCCCCGCAGCGGCGGCAAAGGCTGCGTGAGAGATGTTATTGAAAAGGTATTAAAGATCAACGGGCAGTGGGAAACGGATACGGAGGTGAGGAATGTGTGAGGGGGAAGATGATTTGAGATGGGTTCAGGTTGCAGGTTTCAGGGCGCAGGGCAGGCTCGGTGCGCATAAGTTGTTCTAACTTCCAGCATTTGTTTACGCCTTGCAAAGACGGTACTTATAAACGTCATTAACGGTAGGGCCCAGGTTACAAGTTGCAGGGGGCAGGGTGTGTAGCTGCAGCGATAGGATAAATACTCCTTTTCTGCCGATAGCTGACTGATAGCCTTCTTCGGATTTCGAAATTCCGGCTTCGGATTTCCCAGTTTGTGGTTTGTGGTTTATCGTTTGTAGTTTATTGTTGAATTCTTCTTCGGATTTCTGTCTTCGGATTTGAATTTTGCCTGTCATGGTGAGCCTGCCCGCCGCGGCGGGGCACGAACCATCTGTATCTATTTGTTTTTTGTGATTTGGCTTTTGGTGCTTTCACATCGGATTTCGGATTTAATGCTTCGGACTTTGTATTTTATTTGGTTCTTGTTATTTGTCTTTTGATGCTTTGTATTTCCCTTCGGATTTCGTCTCCAGTGGCGCAGGTTTGGTAGCATTGCTTTTTGTTCATCCAGGCCTGTGCCCTGGTGTTACTAAATTCTTCATCAAGATACGCTCACTATTTCCAATAGCATCCTTGATTCGCGCCGGGGTTTTCATCACCAGCCGTTGTGGGCCAGCTATGAAACCATGGCGCTGAACGATTCGCCGGGGTCTCACGCTTCACACAGTTGCCTGACTGTGAAGACCCCGTCGGGAAGAAATTTGCATAATTACGATTATTAGTACCATCTCTATAAATCTGCCCATGCATTAGTTCATGACCAAGTGCTATGAAAGGAGAAACCCCAGCCCACTTTCCCGCTTAGTCCAATACCAATAATGCTTTTATCGTTCAGCTTATAGCCGGCGGTAAGCGAATAGCTGTAGTGGTAGGAAAATAATGGTTCGACCGCTGGGTCTGAAAATCAGTGCCCAGCTCTATTCTTTGAAGAAAGCTTTTTGCCCTTTGCCCTTTGGGCTTAAAGTCAGGCATTATCATATCACTGCTGCCGCTGCCACCATTACCTAACTGGTTCAGCTTGTTTTTTATTTTTGATAGCTCACCCTGCGCCTGCTGCAATTTGCTTTGCAGTTGTTTTACCAACTGATACTAAAGATAATAAATAATGACAAATACGTCATTGCTGAAGCGTTGCCTACATCCCATCTTCACATAGTAATGGCACAGCTTAGAGATAAAATATTGCTCAGGAAAATTGCAATTGTAATAAAAGAGCTTCGTGAAAACGAAGGACTCACCCAGGAAGCTGTGTATAATGACATCTATATTCATATTGGCAGGATTGAAACGGCGAAGACTAACCTGAGTATTAGCACACTATCCACTATATGTAAACATTTTAAAATTTCTTTATCGGATTTCTTTAAAAAAGTAGAAAGTCTCTAAATCTGCTCCCAAAGCGTTAAGCATGGCTGGAAACGGACACCCCATATTATATACATTCCGGACTCACCGTAACTTGACTCAGGAGGATGTAGCCGGTGAACTGCAAATATCCCCGGGTGAATATGAAGCAATTGAAGCCGGAGCAGAAAATGTAGATCATAACATAGCGCAAAAGCTTTCTCAATTGTATAATGCACCCACAGTCTTGTTTTTACCTGCCAATCCTTCTTCTCAGCTAAATTTTGAGTACACGAATACCACGTTTAACAGCAGCAATGCCTATGTACATAACCTGTACCAGAACGACACCCGGGTAATTGAAATGCTAATGACTGCCAAAGAGGAAGAAATCAGGTTATTGAAAAAAGAGATCAAACGGCTTCAGGATCAGAACAATCAATTACTGGTTCGTTTATTGGGTAAAAAATAAGGAATATATTTCGCCAAAACTACTTTTTCTATACAGTTTTGGCGAAATATAGAACTCATATTTCGCCAAAATTGCTTTTTTTGTATAGTATCTTAAAAGCAGAAAAGCAGAATTAGACAGGTATCAACTGCTGCAATTGTACATGGTAATGGGCGGTATACCGCAATACCTTAAAGAAATACAGGCAGGGCAAAGCGCCGTTCAGAACATTGACAATATTTACTTTACAAAAGATGGGCTGTTAAAAACGGAATTTGACAATTTATTTTACGCCTTATTTGAAAATGCCGGGAAACATATTGATATTGTAAGAGCATTAGCGAGAAAACCAACCGGATTAACCAGAAACGAAATAATGATATCAGTCGGGTTACAAACAGGGGGCGGCTCTACCCAATTACTAACGGAACTGGAAGAATCAGGCTTTATTACATCTGTCATACCTTTCAACAAAAAAGTAAAAGACAGTTTGTACAGGTTAACAGATGAATACACCTTATTTTATATAAAGTTTATTGAACCTACCCGGAAGCAAACAGGTAAAGGCACATGGAACAGGCTGGCTGAAACCAGTTCATGGAAAACCTGGAGCGGGTATGCTTTTGAAAGCATTTGCCTCAAACATATAGAAGCCATTAAAGCAGGATTGGGAATTACAGGGGTATACACAATTACCGCCGCCTGGCGGTATAACGGAACAGGAATAGAGGAAGGGGCACAGATCGACCTTTTGATTGATCGTTCGGACAGATGTATTAATATTTGCGAAATGAAATTTTGCGGGGATGAATTCATTATTAATAAGACATACGCAGCCAACCTTGAAAAAAAGATAAAAGTTTTTCGCTGTGTGGCACAACCGAAAAAAAATATTTTCCTCACTATGATCACCACTTATGGAGTGAAAGAAAATATTTATAAAGTAAATCTAATACAAAATGAGTTAACGATGTCTGCACTATTTGAATAATTATTTACACTAAGAACGGCTGATACCACTATTTCCTTCCCAAAGCTTTAATCAATTCCTTATTCTGCTGGCGCAGGTATTCGATCTCTTCCTTAAGTGAATTAATTTCGGAAATATTCCCGGGCTGCCGGTAATCATTTTCAACCTGATTAAAATACGCGATATTAGAATTGTCGAATTTAGGTTGGTGAAAGGTAATAACAGGTATTGCCTCAGAGAGCAAATCACCAATACCAACATTATAAAATTCCGCCAGTTTTTGCGCCTGCTCGGCAGTAAGGCTTTTGGGGTCACGCTCCAGCCGGCTATAGGTGTTTTGACTTATGCCCAACACATCCGCAATTTCTTCCTGCTTATAGCCTTTTACTTCTCTTAGTATTTTTAAAGTAGTGGTTGCCATATATAATTATTGGATAAAGATATAAAAAAATGAATACGTCATCCGGGATAAAATATTAAAGGATATGGTTGCCATCTTTGTTTTCCGCAATACAGGTCCGCACAAGCCATTATTCCCCGTTCTACCGCATACCGGGGGCATTACACTATTTTTTAAAATGATCACTGCCATCGTCAAGCCTATACTGGTCTACCCCGATCAGCCTCCATTGCGCATCGAACGTGTTTTTACAGTGCAGATCAGTTTCTTCCTCACTTGCATAGTGAATAATATAGTCGGTAAGCCATCCCTCATTATTATAATTAGTATATGTTCCTTTGCAGACTTTGCCCCTTCGCGTCCTTTGCGTGAAACCATCCGCACGTGCGGGACGCCGGAAAAATTTACTCCCGCATGGCATACAACACAAATTCGTTTACATTTATAGTTCTTTAGCTACATTACTATATTCAGTATTTAAATCATCGTTTATGGCCGGAACACTAAGTAAAATAAGGCAGGCATACCAGCTATTTAAATCCATTGATTTTGACCAGTTGGGAAAGATCTCGAAAAAGGTTGACCTGCAAAAATTAATGGAAGGGTTTTCAAGGCTTGATGATAACCAGTTGAAGGGACTGCAAAAACTGATGGAAAGCAATGGCAAACCCAAAAAAGCATTACCCGAAATAAACGGCGATTTCTATGAGCTGTCGCTCCGGCTCAATGAGGAAGACAGGATCGTTCAATTAAAGGTGAGGGAATTCATGGAAAAAGAAATTGCCCCAATCGTGAACAATTACTGGCTGCACGATGATTTCCCGTTTGAAATCATTCCAAAATTTGCCGCGCTTAATTTATGCGGCGTTACGTATAAAGGCTATGGCTGTCCCGGAAGATCTTTTTTATTAGAAGGCATTATTGCCATGGAAATGGCCAGGGTTGACGCTTCCATTGCTACCTTTTTTGGCGTGCAGAGCGGACTGGCAATGGGCTCTATTTACCTGTGCGGATCGGAAGAGCAAAAAACATACTGGCTTCCGCGCCTGCAGCAGTTTAAAGCCATTGGCGCTTTCGGACTTACAGAACCGGAAGTGGGCTCCGGCGCGGCAGGCGGACTAACCACAACGGCTAAACGTACAGGTGATCAATGGATATTAAACGGGCAGAAAAAATGGATCGGCAACGCCACTTTTGCCGATGTAACCATTATATGGGCCAAAGACGTTGATGACAACCAGGTGAAAGGCTTCCTGGTTACCAAAGACGCACCGGGCTTTAGCGTAGAAAAGATAAAAGGAAAGATGGCATTGCGGATCGTTCAGAACGGGTTGATTACCCTGAACAATTGCGAGGTAATGGAAAAAGACAGGTTGCAGGGCGCCGGCTCCTTTAAAGATACCGCCAAAGTATTGCAAATGACAAGAGCCGGTGTTGCATGGATGGCCGTGGGCTGTGCCAGGGGCGCCTATGAAAACGCGTTGGATTACACCCGCAAAAGAAAACAATTCGGCAAACCTATCGCGTCTTACCAGTTGATCCAAAATCACCTCGTGGAAATGCTCTTTAACCTCACGGCTATGCAGTCGCTGGTATTCAGGCTATCGGAATTGCAGGACCAGGGCTTACTGAAAGATGAACATGCTTCGCTGGCAAAAGTATTTTGCTCTTTGCGCACACGCGACATCGTGAGCAAAGCAAGGGAAGTAATGGGCGGCAACGGCATTTTGCTTGACTATAACGTAGCGCGTTTCGTAGCAGATGCGGAAGCCATTTATTCTTACGAAGGCACCAAAGAAATCAACTCACTGATCGTGGGCAGGGCAATTACGGGGTTCAGCGCGTTTGTGTAGTAGCTGTCGGCTAAGCACCAAATCACAAAAAACAAGAAACAAATAAATTTTAAATCCGAAGCCGTAAGCGCTAAATCCGAAGAAATATAACGGTAAACTAAAAACAATAAATCATAAACTCCCCGTTCCGAAATCCGGGGGGAAGTGAAAGGTGAGAAGTGAAAGAAAGAATGCTCAGCCTGTCGTTAGCTCATACCTCAAATCCATCCGGAATTTCGAAAGGGGATGCGCCGGCTCCGTCTCTTCAAAAAATATCCTTATTTTCAATAAATTTTTAATATGTCTGCCATAATATTTATAAGCATTCGACGCATTGCCCTGCTACTTATTTTTTCTGTTTTAATTGGTTATACCCAGGGTCAACCCGCTGAACAAATGATTAAAGTAGTGGTTGCCCCGGATCATACTGACTGGAAATATAAGCCTGGTGAAAAAGTAAAGTTTACCATTACAGTTTTAAAAAGTGGCAATGTAGTGAAGGATGCTGTAGTGAAATATGAAATTGGCCCGGAGAAAATGGAAGCGATAAAAAAAGATTCCCTCACTATAGCAAGCGGCATACTTAATATAGATGGAGGCACGATGAAAACACCTGGATTTTTACGTTGTATTGCTACTGCAATTGTAAATGGCAAAAGCTACAGGGGATTGGCAACAGCAGCCTTCAACCCCTTACAAATAGATCCTGCCATTCAAAATCCATCAGATTTCAGCACCTATTGGGATAATGCAAAAACAGCGCTGGCAACGATACCCGTTGATGCAAGAATGACATTGTTACCGGAGCGATGCACTGAAAATGTAAATGTGTATCATGTAAGCCTGCAGAATTATAAACCAGGCACAAGATTATATGGTATTTTATGTATACCCAAAAAGGAAGGAAAGTACCCGGCATTGCTGCAGGTACCCGGCGCCGGTGTACGGCCTTATGCCGGAGATATTGCTAATGCAGAAAAAGGGATCATTACTTTTCAAATAGGTATACATGGTGTGCCGGTTAATATGGATGTTTCGGTATATAATAATCTTGCTACCGGCGCCCTGGCCGGTTATTGGAACTATAACCTGGATGATAAAGACCGTTATTATTATAAGCGGGTGTACCTGGGCTGTGTGCGTGCTAATGATTTCTTAACCGGCTTACCGCAATATGATGGGAAGCAGCTTGCTGTGATGGGAGGCAGCCAGGGTGGCGCTTTATCTATTGTAACGGTTGCACTTGATCCCCGTGTTAAGTTCCTGGCTGCATTGTATCCTGCCTTATCCGACGTAACAGGATATTTAAAAGGCCGTGCCGGCGGGTGGCCGCATTTATTTGACAAAAACAATCTTGCATTCAACAACACCAAAGAGAAGATCAATACTGCAGGGTATTATGATGTGGTGAATTTTGCAAGACAATTAAAAGTGCCGGGAATATATACCCTGGGCTTCAATGATGAAACCTGTCCGCCTACATCTATGTATGCAGCTTACAATGTAATTACAGCACCCAAAGAATTATTCATAGTTCCTGAAACCGGGCACTGGACTTTCCCGGAGCAGGGTGAGAAAATGAACAGTTGGATAGTAAGCAAACTGAATGAACAATAAATTTTTACAAATCCGAAGCCGTAAATCCGAAATCCGAAGGAGGGCGCCCCTATGCCCTGTAACTTGTGACTTGCAACCCAAAAGAAATACAAAGCACTAAAAAACAAATAACAAGAACCAAACCTGTCCGCCGGGGCGGATAAATTTCAAATGCCAAATCCGAAGCGGAAAGTCCGAAATTCGAAGCGAAATGCAACCATAAACCACAAACCATAAACCGCAAATTATAAAATCCGAAGCCGGAATTTCGAAACCCGAAAGGGAATGCAACCAAGAGCGCGATGAGAGGCGAGAAGAGAGAGGTGAAAGAGGGAGTACGAATACTATCGTTAGTAGTTACTCACCTGAATCTGATACCTGATACCAACCTTTTACCGCTTCCAGTTGGTATCGGTAAGGTTATAGATTTCCTGTATGTCGCGCAGTATTTTTTCGAAATCAAGGTTCAGATCTTTAAGCAACCCGGTTTTCAAATCAAAAACCCAGCCATGTACAATAGGATACCCCGTTTTTACATATTCCTGCTGCACGCTGGCTAATTTAATTACGTTTACACACTGTTCCTGCACATTCAGCTCAACCAGCCGGTCGTAGCGTTGCTTTTCATCCGTTATAGCGTTCAGCTCTTCTTTATGCAGGCGGTAAACGTCGCGGATATTTCTTAGCCAGGGATTAAGGATACCCATGTCTTTGGGCTGCATGGCGGCTTTTACGCCACCGCAGTTATAATGGCCGCAAACAATAATGTGCTTTATATCTAAGTACCGCACGCCATAATTGATCACCGCCATTACATTCAGATCTGTTGCGCATACAAGGTTGGCTATGTTGCGGTGCACAAACACTTCTCCCGAGTCGAGCCCCATGATCTCATTGGCAGGTACACGGCTGTCGCTGCAGCCAATATAGAGATATTCCGGGTTTTGGTCAGAGGCTAATTTTTTAAAAAAGTCAACATCCAAAGCGGTTTTGGAAGCGACCCATTTCCTGTTGTTTTCAAAAATCTGTCTGTAGGTGGTCATATTAAACGGAGGTGCATCGGGGTTGTCTAAAAAGTAATATTTTGCCACGAAGTCGCTAAGGCACGAAGAAAATAAAACCTGAAGATCAGGACTTTGTGCCCCTGCCCCTGCCTGCAGGCAGGCAGGTTTGAGTCTTAATGGCATATCTTCTATACCGACCTTTTGAGACAGCCTTTTTTGCTTATTGTAGGTTATGAAATACTTTCTGTACATCTTCGTCTTGTTCCAGGCGGTCAACTAATTTCAGCACGTCCTGCGCCTGCTCTTCCGGCAATTCCACCGTAGTGGAAGGGATCCATTCCACTTCGGCGCTTATGGGTGTAAGATGTTTTTCTTCCAGCGCTTTCTGCATATTACCAAAATCCGTGAAGCCGGTGCGCAATACCAGTATATCCTCGCCATTTTCGCCGGTACCTTCACCCAATTCTTCCAGCCCGTGATCAATCAATTCCAGCTCCAGATCCTCCGCGTTCAGCCCTTCGGGCTTCAGCTTAAATACGCCCATTTTTTTAAACTGAAAGGCCACGCTGCCACTGTTGCCCAGCGTGCCGTTGCCTTTATTAAAATGTGATTTTACATTGGCTACCGTACGCACATGATTATCGGTAGCGGTTTCCACCAGTACCGCCACGCCATGGGGAGCGTACCCTTCGTATAATATCTCTTCAATGTTTTCCATTTCCTTGCCCTGCGCTCTTTTAATGGCCGCTTCTACCCTGTCTTTGGGCATGTTTACGCTTTTCGCATTTTGCATGCAACGGCGTAAAGCGGGATTGGTGGTGGGGTCGGGGCCGCCGGCTTTAACGGCAATAGCTATTTCTTTGCCAATACGGCTGAACTGTTTCGCCATGCGGTCCCACCGGGCAAACATGGTTGATTTACGTACTTCAAATATTCTTCCCATAAGTGTTGCAAATGTAAGGTAATGGAGGGAAAAATGTTTGCGGCCCGGTCGTGCTTTATACACAGGAAGTGGTTGCACCCTGCGGAAAACCGGTAAAATAAACACATTTCCGTTTTTAAAATAAAAATACGGGAATCATCTTACCTTAGCGGTATGAGCGAACTTTCCATGGGAGATGCGTTGAAATTGTTTCTTCAGAAAAGCAGGCTGAAGGGAAATATGCAGGCCCTGCAGATAACCGACATATGGGAGCAACTGATGGGTAAAACCATTGCGCGGTATACCGATAAGATACAGATCATGAATCATACCCTGTTTATCGTTACCTCCGTGGCGCCCCTTAAAAATGAATTGCTTTTCCAGAAAGATAAGATCATTCAACGCGTGAACGAAGCCCTTGGAGAGCGGCTTATTACTGAAATCGTGATCCGCTGATCGGGGTAAGCTATTTAGCCCCACCGTTATTTGTGTTATTCTTTTTTACCGGTATAGAATGACAGGCAATAGAATCCGTTCCTAAACGGAATGTATATAACTATGCAGGTGGTCAATGGTTTCCTGCTGCGCAAGTATGGTTTCCTTTACAATATCTAATACCGAGATCACTCCATAAAATTCATTGTTTTTAAAAACGGGCAGATAGCGGATATTATGGGCTGTCATTATACTCATGCATTCTTCAAGCGTGTGCTCGGGGGTAATTTTAGGTAAATGCTCCAGCATAATTTCGCTTACAGGCGTATCACCTGATGATTTACCAAGTAATATCACTTTACGGGCGTAATCTCTTTCCGTTACCAGTCCGCGGTATTTCCCGCCATCATCCATAACAATTACAGATCCAACGTTCCTTTCAGACATGATCTTTAATGCGCCAAGTACGGAAATGCCGGGGTCAACGGTAATATTGTGATGCCCTTTGCGCATAAAAATGTGTGCAACCGTTCTCATATGCTCTGTTTTTGGTTAAAAATGAACTATCACGCGGGCAGGATGAATTATGGTTCAAAAGATACGACAATTGTTTGATATCCGGAAAATTCGTGTAGTTGTCTGTGCTGTACAACCACCGGAAATGGATATTCCCGTTCATTTACGCCGGCTTCCATGATCTTTTTTTGAATATCATCAAAAAAAAATATTGACATACAATAACTTCTGGTGCTATAAGTTAATGTACATAGTAACTTTTGAAGAAAGACCAATATCGTAATCCAATACCTGTTGACAGTAATGAGAAACCAATTTCTTATAGTTTCATTGGTGGCTTGTGCGCAGTTTGCTTTCGCGGGCATCCGGCCGCAAAAAACCAGGGAGATGCATGGCTCTCCGGTTATCGCGAATAATAGGAACGGCAACAATAGCTTTACCGGCCAATCTAAGGCTCAAAACGTATCATGGGCAGCAATAGGTAACAATACCATCGGCAGTGATCAGTCCATTTGTCAGCATACCGCTCCCGCTGCTTTAACAGGCAGCGCTCCTACAGGAGGAAACGGGAGTTTCACTTTTCAATGGCAAAGCAGCACCACCTCGGCAACTACAGGGTTTAGCAATATCAATGACGCAACAAACCAGGGTTATGCTCCCGGTGCATTAAGCCAAACCCATTGGTACAGGAGGATCGTAAACTCCGGCGCTGAAAGTAATACTTCGGCCGCAGTACAAATTGAAACAGACCCCCTGCCGGAAGTAACCATCAGCTATGATCAGTCGCCCTATTGCGGAACGGGCACTGCCACCGTAACGTTAACAGGATTAAGCGGCGGAACCTACAGTTCCGCTTCCGGGTTATCTATTAATGCCGCTACCGGAGCAGTTAACCTTTCAGCCAGTACCCCGGGATCCTATACGGTTAATTATACCTTCAGCAGCGGGGCATGTACCAGCACGGCTACCACCAATATTGATGTAGGCGACCCGCTGCTTGTAATTACCAATCCTTTGCCGGTTTGCGGATCGCCCACGGCAGATATAACAGACCCTTCTATAACATCGGGCAGCACCAGCGGGCTCACCTACCATTATTTTACAGATGAAGCCGGCACCCTGCCGCTCAGCGCTCCAACGGCAGTAGCAGTAAGTGATACATTTTATATTCGCGGTATAAGCGCAGGTGGCTGCTCAACCAACCTGGCGCCTGTGATCGTGGTGCTCAATGACCAGCCGGTTATATCTACCAGCGATACCGTGGTAGCTTGTAAAGGTTTGCCCGTTACCCTTAAAGCATCTTCACCGGGTAACGAAATAACATGGCAAAACACAGGAACAGGCGACAGTATTGTAGTACAGCCTGCCGGTAATGCTATTTATAAAGCCATCGCTATAAATGAAGCAGGCTGTACAGACACAGCTATTGTAAATGTGCTGGTACGGGAATTTTCTGTTTCGCTGAAAGCCAACCCCAACCCTATGCTGGTGGGTTCGCCTGCAACACTTACCACATCTGCCAGCTCCACCTATGAAGTGATTGGATGGAAACCTGAAATCTATTTCAGCAATCAGACGGCCAATACCCAGTCTTTTATTATTAATGATACCACCAGCACCTACTATGTTATAGCCAGGTCGGCAGACGGATGCATAGATACCGCCAGTGTAAAAACGGAGGTAGATAACAAAGACTTTTTTATACCCAACGCGTTCACACCAAATAACGATGGAAAGAACGACCTGTTCAGGGTATACGGATCATCGGTAACCGCAGCTGAAATAAAAATATACAATCAATGGGGTGTAATGCTATATGAAACGAAAGACAACCAGAAAGGCTGGGATGGAACGCATAAAAATAACCCGCAGCCGGTAGGCCTGTATGTATACGTGGTTAAGGTACGGCTATCCAATGAAGATACCTTTATAAAAAAGGGTACGATACGGCTAATACGATAAAAACTGCAATGAGGTATTATAAATTTTTAGAAATGAAGAAAAGCATATTTCAAATATTGCTGGCGGTGATGGCGGTCACTTATGGCTTTCCAGTATCCGGATACGCACAGGCAGACCCGCATTTTTCGCAATATTTTATCCAGCCCATGTTATTAAATCCAGCCCTTACCGGCGCCATTGAGGGCGATTACAGGGTGTCGGCTGTATGGCGCAGCCAGTATGGCAATACGTTTTCTACCAAAGGATTGTCGGCAGAAATGCCTACCAGCAAAAACATTAACCTTGGCGTTAACCTGCTGAACCAGTCTTCGTCCGATAAAGCCTATAACTATACCAATGCCTACCTCAGCATTGCCTATACCGGGGTAAGGTTTAAAGATCATTACGTGGTAATGGCCATGCAGGCGGGTGTATTGAACAGGAGCTTTAATGTAAACAAGCTGCAGTTTGGTGAACAATGGGTATCCGGCATCGGCTACGATCCTTCAGCGCATTCATCCGAAGTATTTTACAAACCGAACGTGTTTTCATTTGATGCCGGCGCGGGACTTGTATATTATGATGCCACAGCCGATAGAAAGGTCAATCTCTTTGGCGGATTTTCAGCTTTTCATATCACCCAGCCAAAGGACCCCTTTATTGCAGGAGGCAATAAGGAAACAATGCCCATACGTTACAGCGTGCATGCCGGGGCAAGGATCATTGTATCTAACCTGTTGAATATTGTGCCGAATGTATTGTATATGAGGCAGGGTGAAACAGAAGAAAAGATGGCCGGCGCTTATGTGCAGGTAAACGCAAGCGAGCAGGTTGACCTGATGTTTGGCGCTAACCTGCGTTTCGGGGATGCCATATCTCCTTTTGCCGGCTTTTATTACAAGGGCATAACCGTAGGAATGAGTTACGATACAAATGTATCTACTAAAGATGCGATGGAAATCAACCGCAACAGCGTGGAAGTATCGCTATCCTATACCTGGTGGCGGAAGAACAGTATGAAAACAAAACCTTTTTATTGTCCCCGCTTTTAAAACGGAGGCATGTAAATGATAATGCATATGCACAATAACTTTAAGCGCCTGGCAGACAGGAAAATGTTTTTACTACCGTGTAGTGCCGGAGCCATCATTCTTTTTTTGCTTTGCGCATTGGCTGCACCTGCCCAAACCGACCAACCCGGTTACTATATTAAAGGGGAAGAACTCTTTAAACAAAAAAGATATTACGAAGCCATTCAGTATTTCGAAAAATACCTCGGCACCGAAATAAAATCAACACCGCGGTCGCAACCCTTTGCGGTAAAAAAGAAAGCACCCGGAAAATCGAATCTGAATATTCATAACGAAGTGGTATACCGCCTGGCAGAAAGCTACCGGCTTATCAATAATTATACCGTGGCTGAAAAATGGTACAGGGAAGCCATGTCCTTTTCTAAGAGCGCTTACCCCGCATGCCCTTACTGGTATGGCGTTTCGTTGCGTGCTAACCAAAAATACGAGGAAGCATTTAATACCATTACCGCTTTCCGCGAATCGTATACCACTATGGATGAATTGCTGGTGGGCGCAGATAAAGAGCTGGAAAACCTTAAATTCATAAGAGAACAATTATTAAAAGAAAGGGATGGCTTTTTTGTTACCCGCAAAGCCATGCCGGCGAATGCTGCTGCCTATGCCCTGTCGGCCTCCCAACCGGGCAATACCGTTTACACCGCTATGCATGAAGATAAAAAGAATGACCTGTTTGTTGCCCGCTTATATGAAGCGGCCGGGGAAGATGCTATAACCGGAAAAGAAAAAATGATTCCGATAGATGAAGCCCCGGGTATCCACAACGGGTTAGCTACCTTTTCAAAAGAAGGAAAGAAAATGTTCTTTACCCGGTGGATGGTAAACAACGGCGTTACCACATCGGCCATCTACAGTTCAGATAAAACGGATACCGGCTGGACAAAACCCGTGCCTTTACCCGAACCTGTAAATATGGGAGGATCGAACAGCGCGCAGCCCTTTATTACTACAGACGGAAAATATCTTTTATTTTCCTCCAACCGTAAAGGAAGCATTGGTAAATACGATATATGGTATGCCGCCTTAGACACTAATTTTAATGCCTTACTGGTTACCAATGCGGGTAATATTGTGAACACTGCCGGAGATGAAACCGCTCCCTCCTATCATCAAACCAGCAGAACGCTTTTGTTTTCGAGCAATGGTCATGTGGGCATGGGAGGATATGATATTTTTTCGGCGAAGGGAGATTTCCAGCTATCCAACTGGAACAAGCCTGTAAATGCCGGTAAGCCCATCAATTCTTCCAAAGATGACCTGTATTTTATAAGCACCGATGATGACAACCTGTGGAATACGGGCTGGCTAAGCTCCGACCGGGCAACAGATTGTTGTCTTGAGCTTTTTGCCGTGCGCCAGGACAACGCGCAATACGTAACCGGTTTAATTACAGACTGCAGCAGCAACCAGCCCTTAGCCGGTGTGACCTTAACCATAAAGGATCCGAAGCAGGCAGGAAAGGTATTGCTCAAACAGCAAACCAATCGTGATGGCAGCTATAGCTTTGAGCTGAAAAACAGTTCCCGCTTTGAGATCACAGCCGAAAAGGAAGGATATTATCCTGCCAATGAAAGCTATAAAGTATATTTTGAAGCCGGAACAGCTACGGTTAATAACAATAACCTATGCCTTTCCTTAGTAACACAAGCTGCAACAGAGCAGGAAGGATCCGGTTTAAGCGAATCCGCCACCTTAGCCAAATTCTCTTTTAACCAGTCATCCCTGGGAAATACCTCTTCGTACGAGCTGGATTCCCTTGCCGCATTCATGCACAAATTCACTTCCGTTGTAATTGAAGTAGGCGGTTATACCGATGGTAAAGGTTCGGAAGCCTACAATATAAAGCTGGCACAAAAACGGGTAGACGCCTGTATCCGTTACTTAGTTAAAAAAGGCATCAGCAAAGATCGCCTGGTGGGTAAGGCATACGGCGAATGCTGCCCGCTGGAACCGGAAAAAATAAATGGTAAAGACAACCCTGCTGCACGGCAAAAGAACAGGAGGGTGGAATACAGGGTGGTGAGGAGTGAATAGTCGGTAGTGAAAAATGAGGCGTGAGACGTGAAAAGTGAGAAACAATCAGCCTGTGGTTAGTATACTTATCTGATCAAGAGCAACTGATAGCTCCTATGATCCCGGCCTTGACGGGACAGGGTTGTCCGGCAGTGCAAAAGTTGCATAGCGTTAACACAGGAGAAGAGTGTGACGCAGGAGCGCAATAGCAGTACCGCAGCTAAGTACACTTACACCTCACAACCCTATACCCTATACCCTATCCCTATACCTTACGCCAGGGGCTGATCGCTCATCGTTTAGTCAATTATACAACATCCCTGTGCCCGCAATGCCGGAAAATCTATTGAGCTATCCCATTCGCTGTTATTTTGTCGTTCTTTCAGTTCACAGTTAAACATTCTGCTTCGCTTCCAGGAGTTTTTCCAATACAAAAAACACAGCAGGACAAAACGTGGCGTTTTTTAAAGTAATCCGGGCGCGGTTTACAAGAACATCTTCATTGGTATATGGAAACCGCTCGCAGTCTGAGGGGCGAACATCATAAATACTACAGCGATTGTCATCACCAAGGAAAGGACATGGTGTTTGCTTTACCACATAATCACCATCCTCATCCAGCCGGAGGTAAGTGTCAATAAACCTGCTTTCTTTCATGCTGAGATGTTTACTGATGCGTTTTATGTCCGGTGTTTTAAAACGGGGAGAGTAATTTTTACAACAGGCGGCACAGTTCAGGCAATCTATAGCGGCAAAAGCAGCTTCATGCAAGTCAGGTAAACGTTTCAATATTTGATTCTTATCGCCTTTTTGCAGCATCCGGGCGTAAGCTTTATATTGGGAAGCAGACTTCTTTTGCCATTCTGCATCCTTCCATTTGCCGGATGTAAAAGCTGAACCGTTTTTTGTATGTTCTTCCATCAATAAAATATCATTAACGCTACACGGCAGGTTAAGCAATTGCCAAACAAAATGCAAGATACGCCAGATTACACCTGCAATCCGTTATTTTTGCAATCATATTACGATGGAACCCATCGTGTTCATCACGCTTCTAATCCTACATACCTGGATAAGAACATGGGTATGTTTTTAATTATATGGGATAAAATGTTTGGCACATTTCAGCCGGAGTTGCACGCGGAAGATTATCTGCCCATCAAATATGGCTTAACGCAACCGCTTACACAATCCAGGCAATAAAGACGTTGAAGATAGCGGAAATCTCAACGTTGTATTGCTTCCCCCTGGGAATAAAAAAAACAATGCGTAAGCTTATCCACAATCGTTTGCCAGCTTTGCACAATCTGCTTCACATCTGATGCTTTCATCCTAAATTTGCACATCTTTTTATAAAAAGTTCAATGCTGTTTATATGAATGTATTTGATTTACAGGCAAATGAGTTTCGTTCCAGGCATATAGGCCCCAATAAAGCTGACCGGAAAAAAATGCTTGGAACCATTGGCGTTTCTTCGATGAATGAACTTATTGAAAAAACGGTACCCTCAGCTATACGCATCCCTTCGGTGCCCGCTCTCCCGGCGCCCCAAAATGAATATGAGTATTTGCAGGAATTGAAGAAAACGGCACAGCTAAATAAGGTATTTAAAACATATATAGGGCAGGGATATTATGGAACGATAACCCCTTCGGTGATACAAAGAAATATTTTTGAAAACCCGGGATGGTATACACAGTATACGCCTTACCAGGCAGAAATTTCACAGGGAAGACTGGAAAGCCTGCTTAATTTTCAAACAGTGATTGCCGATCTTACGGCATTGCCATTTGCGAACGCTTCTCTTTTGGATGAAGCCACCGCCGCAGCCGAAGCGATGTCTATGCTGTTTCATCAGGTAAATAAATCAGGCGCACCTGCCAAACCAAGGTTTTTTGTAGATACAGCCTTATTTCCCCAAACCATTGATGTGCTTATGACCCGCGCTGAACCAATAGGTGTGGAACTTGTATTTGGAGAATATGGAACCGCTGCCATAGATGAGCATTTTTTCGGCGCTATAGTTCAGTATCCTGATAATAACGGATCGGTAAATGATTACCGGAATTTTATTAGTGCGGTACACGCTGTTAACGGATATGTGGTAATGGCTACCGACCTGCTGGCGCTTACGCTGCTCACTGCCCCTGGTGAACTGGGCGCCGATGTGGCTGTGGGCTCTGCACAGCGTTTTGGTGTGCCTGTAGGATTTGGCGGGCCACATGCCGGTTTTTTCGCTACAAAGGAAGCGTTTAAAAGGATCGTGCCCGGACGGATAATAGGTGTAAGCATTGATACCCAGGGCAACAGGGCGCTGAGAATGGCTTTGCAAACAAGGGAACAACATATTAAAAGAGAAAAAGCCACTTCCAATATTTGTACCGCTCAGGCATTGCTGGCCAATATGGCGGCAATGTATGCTGTATATCATGGGCCGGAAAGGCTGAAAGCCATTGCTACACGAATAACGGTTCTGGCAAAAACTTTATCAGACGGATTAAATGATCTGGGCTATATCAACGGCAATAAGCATTACTTTGATACACTTAAAATAGCGGTAACCAGCGCTGCAAAAATAAAATCCATAGCGGAAGCCAATGAAGTGAATTTCAGGTATTTTGATGAAAAGCATCTGGGTATCTCCATAGATGAAACCACTTCGCAAAAAGACGTGCTCGACATCCTTTATATTTTTGCGGAAGCTTCAGGACATAGCGGGGTATCGCTTACCTTTAGTGAAGACGATTTACCCGACAATATACCGGATTATGCCATCCGCAAAAGCAGGTACCTCACTCATCCGGTATTTAATACCCATCACAGCGAAAGCCAAATGATGCGTTACATCAGGTTACTGGAAAACAAAGATCTTTCCCTTATTACTTCCATGATTTCGCTGGGTAGCTGCACCATGAAACTTAATGCCGCCACGGAAATGATGCCTGTAAGCTGGCCGGAGTTTGCGCATATTCACCCTTTTGTGCCGGCTTACCAGGCAAAGGGCTATGCGCATATTATTGATGCATTAAGCGAGTATCTCTGCGCTATTACAGGATTTGATGCCTGTAGTTTACAGCCCAACAGCGGTGCGCAGGGCGAATATGCCGGTTTGCTTACCATAAAAAGATACCATAAAGCCGCAGGTGATGAAAAGCGGGATGTGGTACTTATCCCTATTTCTGCCCACGGTACCAATCCCGCTTCGGCAGTACTGGCCGGCATGAAAGTAGTGGTAATAAAGAGCGATGAAGAAGGACATATAGATGTTGCCGATCTGAAAGAGAAAGCCGCCAAATATAAGGATACACTTGCTGCGCTGATGGTAACTTATCCTTCTACCCATGGCGTGTTTGAAGAAAGCATTAAAGAAATATGCGCGATAATACACAACAATGGCGGACAGGTATATATGGATGGCGCCAATATGAATGCACAGTGCGGCTTAACCTCGCCGGGAACCATTGGTGCAGATATATGCCATCTTAACCTGCACAAAACCTTTGCTATTCCGCACGGCGGCGGCGGCCCGGGTATGGGGCCTATTTGCGCCAAAGCACATCTTGCCCCTTACCTGCCCGCTCATATCAACAATTATAACGGAACAATTAAAGAGAAATATTCCTTACTGCCGGATGCCCGTGGAGCGGTAAGTGCTGCCCCCTATGGCTCAGCATCTATATTGCTGATCAGCTATGCTTATATAAAATTACTGGGAGCGGAAGGAGTGAAAGCTGCAACGGAATATGCCATTTTAAATGCCAACTATATGAGGGCAAGACTGGAAAAGTATTTTGATATCCTGTATCTCGGCGCTAATGGCACCTGTGCGCATGAGTTTATAGTAGACCTTCGGCCTTTTAAAACCAGTTCAGGAGTGGAAGCGGAGGATGTAGCCAAGCGATTGATGGATTATGGCTTTCATGCACCCACCATGAGCTTTCCCGTTGCCGGAACCATTATGATTGAACCTACGGAAAGTGAAGATAAAGCGGAGTTAGACCGGTTCTGTGAAGCCCTGATCAGCATCCATCACGAAATTAAAGCTATAGAATCGGGAAAGATCAGTAAAACAGATAACCCGCTTAAAAATGCGCCGCATACCATGCATACCGTATGCGCCGATGAATGGAAGCAGGCTTACAGCAGGCAGGAAGCCGCTTTCCCCCTTTCGTATATTACCAGCAATAAGTTTTGGCCAAGCGTTTCACGGATAAACAATACATACGGCGACAGAAACCTGGTTTGCACCTGTGAGCCTGTAGAAAGCTATATGGAAGCGGAAAAGGGTTAAGAGATGATGTACAACACATAGTGTTGGGTTAACCATAATATGACGTATCCTTTTGTGAAAAGGTCAATAGTCAGGGTCAATAGTGAATTTCATCTTACCCTTTTTCCTCCCAGATCATTGCCAGGTGCACAATGGTTTCAACACTTTTTTGCATATCCTGCACACTCACATATTCGTGCTTACCATGAAAGGCCATTTCGCCGGTAAAAAGGTTAGGGCAGGGTAAACCCATGAAAGATAAACGGGAACCATCCGTTCCGCCTCTTGCACTGCTCAATACAGGTGCTATTCCCGCTCTTTGTATTGCCTCTATTGCATACTCACTTACTTTCGGATATTTGTCCAGTATTTCTTTCATATTGCGGTACTGCTCTTTTATTTCAAGTGTTGCCGTAACACCGGTAAAATGTGCAAGCGTTTCATCTGTCTTTTGCTGTAACAGGGATGCATACTCCTGCAATTTTGCTGTAATAAAATCGCGCAGAATAAACTGGATGCTTACGCTTTCAGCAATGCCGTTAATATGAACGGGATGAACAAAGCCTTCCCTGCCTTCGGTGGTTTCGGGAGACAGCCAATCCCGGGGTAACGATGCTATGAAAGCGGAAGCCACTTTTATAGCGTTTACCATTTTACCTTTAGCATAGCCGGGGTGTGCGCTCACACCATTAAAAGTAATGGTAACACTATCCGCCGAAAAAGTCTCGTCTTCAAATACGCCACGTTCGCCTGCATCTAAAGTATAGCCGAAATCGGCGCCTAACTTTTTCAAATCCACTTTATCCACTCCCCTTCCGATTTCTTCATCGGGCGTAAATAATATTTTAATAGTGCCATGCTTTACATGAGGATGTGTAGCGAAAAAATGCAGCATATCCATGATCACCGCCACTCCAGCTTTATCATCGGCTCCCAGCAAAGTGGTTCCGGAGGCGGTAATAATATCTTCGCCTGTCTTTTGCTGCAGGTAAGGATGGTCGGCTACGCGCATTACCTGGCTGGTATCGTCCGGTAAAACAATATCTTTCCCATCGTAATTCCGGTGTAAAAGCGGTTTCACTCCCTGGCCGCTGCAATCAGGTGAAGTATCTACATGCGAGCAGAAGCAAATAACCGGTGTTTTTTTCCCGGTATTGGATGCAAGCGTAGCATACACATACCCGTGCTCATCCAGCGCCGCACCGGTAATACCCATCGCCTGCAATTCTTTTACCAGCAAACGTGAAAGGTTCTTTTGCTTTTCGGTTGAAGGAAATGATGATGATTGAGGATCCGACTGGGTGTCGGTTTGAACATAGCGCATAAACCTCTCTGTTACCGTAAACGCATAATCACTGAACATGGCATTGATATTTAATTTGTTATTTTTTGCTTTTTCTTTAACGTATAACACTAAGGCAAAGATCAGCAAAAGACATTTCAATCAGCACATCCGTTATTTCAAACTGCTGCTCTTATTCCAGTATATATCCGGGCGCATATTTGCTATACACCACAAAGGGAATGATCATCAGCATAATCCAAAGTATAGCAATAAGAAGTTTTCCTTTTAAAGTTATTTCGTTTTGTACAGGAGGAACTAATATTTTATTAAGATGTGCCACCACAGCTTCCTCATCAGTTGAAACAATTTCCGGATCATATTGTTTCAGGGCCTTAATATGTTTTATCATCGTTTTCCTAATTGCCATATATGCTTCATCGGTAAGTGTTCCAAAGGTGGTATGATACGACAGGCTTTCTTTGTCCAGCGTGTCCCTCACCCGGCTGATGGTGCTGATGCTCCGGTAGCGTATAACAATGATCCACACAATAAATACGATTAAATAGTTGCGGGTGTATAATGCCAGGTAAAACAAGAGCAGGGCAGATACAATAAGAAAAGCCAGTTGTATTTTTTCTCCTGCGCGGAAAAAGATATTCTCAAGCAACTGTCCTCCATCTAAAGGTGTAACCGGCAAAAGATTAAATGCATTGAGCATTACCAGCACAAACGATAGCTGGTAATATACAGGCTGCTGATTTTGAAGAAAGATCAAAAAAAATACCAGCCCGATGAGCATACCCGGAACGGGTCCTGCCAGCAGGGTTATAATACGTTGCCGGCGCGAAACCACCCGTGGTTCACCCGAAACAAACGCACCGACAAAAGGCACAAAAAACATCTGTACATCTTTATATCCAAAGCTTTTCATAGCAATGAAATGACCGGCTTCATGCAAAAGAATAACGGAGGTAAGTATAATAAGCCATTTTATATTATCATGAAAAAAATAATAATATACGCCAACATACAGTATAAAGCTGATAATCGTCTTCACCCAGGTTCGCCGGGTGCTGATCATTTCTGCCGGTACTGGCTTTTTATGATGCCTGCCGCGATTATCTGTTATTTGATCATTTGCCATTCGCCTGTGTTTCCACGTATATTGCGTGTTAAATCAAAAAATAAGTTATTAATTTGAATAATTAATTAATAAATTTCAGGCTGTGCTGTGTGCCGGTAAATTAATTGTATGAAAGGACGCCCGTTATCAACCGTTCAGGCTGTAGTTATCTTCCTTCTTATAGCCCTGGTATGGATACTCTGTACCGATTATCTCCTGCTACAGGCTTTTGGAAACGATATAAGGCTGTATCACTATATGCAAAGCTTTAAGGGGGTAGCTTTTGTGGGCTTAACGGCAATCGTTATCTATCTTATTATCCGTCGCAACAGTAAATATTTTAAGGAAAAATATGATACCCTTGTTTTTAACCACAACGAGCTGGAAACGATTTTATCGGAAACCAACCTGGGCATAGCCCGCTTAAACAATAATGGCGTATTTCTCTATGCCAATCCTTTCTTTTGTGCGCTAACAGGCTACGAAATAACCGGGCTGCTAAAACAACATTACAGTTTGATTATAAAAACTGAAGATAATGTAGAGCTGGAATACTGGGATATGATGCTGAAGCAGGGGAAGCTCAACAGGATGAAAAATGTTGCGGGCATTACCACTAAAAGCGGGGAAAAGCTGATTTGTAATATCACTATTAATGAAGTAAGAGATAAATCGGGGGTTGCGGTATTTATACTTGTGATGGAGAATATAACAAACAGGAGAAAGGAACAAAAACAATTAGAGGAAAGCCTGAAACGATATAATATTCTGAGTATGGCTACTATGGAAGGCTTGTGGGACTGGAATATACTGAGCGGCCAGCTTTACTATAATACAAACATTAAGCTCCTGTTTGGGTACGATGATGCAGATTTGCAACAGGGCTACGCCTGGTGGAAAGATAATATTCATCCGGAGGATAAAGACAAAATATTAGATAAGATGGATGCCGCGCTGCAAATTCCGCATGTTACAACCATCAACAACGAATATCGGTTTATATGCAAAGACGGGTCTTATAAAATCATAACGGATTGCTTTTCTATTTTGCGCGACAGTGAAGGAAGGGCTTTCCGGCTGATCGTATCCATGCATGACGTTACAGAACAGCGTAACCTGCAGCAGCAACTGGCTGAAAAGGAAATTATATATCGCCGGCAGTTAGCCCGCACGGTTATGGATACACAGGAAAGTGAGCGCAAAAAGCTCGCGGAAGAGCTGCACGATAATGTGAACCAGTTGCTGGGAGTGGTAAAATTGTATATCGAGCATTCCATCGCAAATGACAAGATCAGGGACGGTTTGCTCAGGAAGAGCAATGAATATATTGACAAGGTAATTGAGGAATTGAGGAATCTTTCCAAAAACCTTGCCCCGCCGCTCCTTGCCGAATTAGGCCTTGAGCATTCACTGATCAGTATGGCTGAGGCTATAGAAGAAGTGCAGCCTGTTACGATCCGGGTAGACATAGGACAGTTCGATGAAGCCCGGCTTATGGATGGACATAAGCTGATGCTGTACCGCATTGTGCAGGAACAACTGAATAATATTGTTAAACATGCCCATGCGCATAATGTTACTGTGCATATAGAACAAATGGAAGATAAAGTATTACTGGTAATTACAGATGATGGTGTAGGCGTTGATCTTACACTGGACAACGGTCATGGCATGGGCCTACGGAATATTCGCAACAGGATTGAATTGTACCAGGGAAAAATAAACATGGATACCGCGCCCGGAAAAGGATTTGTGTTAAACGTGGAATTTGAAATATAAGGGGTGTTTGCCCTGATCTTAAGCGTCATCCATCATTTCACTCAATTCCAGCCAGCGCAATTCCTTATCATCCAATAATTGCGACAGCTCGCCGATCCGGCTCGAGAACTGCTGTAATTGCCCGAAGGGGATGCTATCGGTGTTGAGCTTTTCTGTAATAGTTTTTTTCTCCTTTGCCAGCGCTTCTATTTCCTTCTGCAATAATTCAAACTCCCGCTTTTCCTTGTAAGATGGCTTTCTTTTTTGAGGAACAGTATCCGGTACTTTTGTAGCTGCGCTCTGTATGTGGTTTCCTTCAGGTAATCTGTTTGCTGTAAGCTGCAGCCTCGCTTCTTCTTCCTGTTCCTTTTTCCATATCCGGTACTGGGTATAATTTCCCGGAAAGTCCCTTATTTCCCCGTCTCCTTCAAAAACAAACAGGTGATCGGTGAGCCTGTCCATAAAATAACGGTCATGCGAAACGATTAGCAGGCAACCCTGGTATTCACTTAAAAAATTTTCCAGCACACCCAGCGTAGGAAGGTCAAGATCATTGGTAGGCTCATCTAATATCAAAAAGTTAGGGTTGCGGAAAAGGATAGACAGCAGCAATAATCTTTTTTTCTCACCACCGCTTAGCTTTGAAATAAAAGTATGTTGCTGATCGGGGTCAAACAAAAAAAGTTGCAGGAACTGGGCCGCGCTAAGCGACCCTCCGTTGGCCAACGGAAAATTTTCCGCTATGTTTTTTACATAGGCTATCACCCGTATATCTTCCTTTATTTCCAGGCCCTGCTGGGAATAATATCCAAAAATGACGGTTTCCCCGATATTAATTTTCCCGCTGTCGGCTTTTTCAATACCCTGCAGCATATTAAGGAAAGTAGATTTTCCCACCCCGTTTTTTCCTACAATACCAATTCTTTCACCTTTGGCAAATGTGTAATCAAAGCCTTTTAGTATGGTATGGTTCCCGTAAGCTTTATATACTTTTTTTAGCTCAGCTACTTTGCCACCGAGGCGACTCATCTTCACCTGCAACTGCACCTGGTTATCCTGCATCCGCTGTTTGGCTTTGGTTTCCACATCACTGAAAGCATCAATACGGCTTTTCGATTTGGTTGTTCTGGCCTTTGGTTGCTTTCTTATCCATTCTAATTCTTTACGGTAAAGGTTTTTCGCTTTATCAATGCCCGAAGCCTGCTGTTCCAGCCGGGCGGCTTTCTTTTCCACATAGTTTTCATAATCGCCTTTATATACATATAAGTCACTGCCATCCATTTCCCATATCTCGTTGCATACCGCATCTAAAAAATAACGGTCGTGTGTAACCAGCAGTAAGGTTACTTTTTCCTGGTTCAGGTAATGCTCTAACCATTCTACCGTTGTTACATCCAAGTGGTTGGTAGGTTCATCCATAATAAGGAGTACATGCCTGTGCTCAAAACCAATATCAATCAGGGTTCTGGCAAGCGCTACCCGTTTACGCTGGCCACCCGAAAGCGTACCTGTCTTTTGCCGGAACTGGTGAATATTCAGCTTGCCGAGGATCTGCTTTACCTTGCTGTCGAAATCCCAGGCATTCAGCTCATCCATTTTTACAATGGCATCGCCCAATGCATCGGCATCCTCACTTTCGCTTGCCGCTTCATATTGTTTAATAACATTAATAACAGGATGATTGTGATGAAAGATGTTATCAAGCACAGACAATTCATCAATAAAGGAAGGTTCCTGCTCAAAAAGGGCCACGGTTACATCTTTATGTACCCACAATTTTCCTTCTTCCGGCGTTTCTTTACCGGCGATAATTTTAAGCAAGGTAGACTTACCCGAGCCGTTGCGGGCTATTAACGCGATTTTATCTCCTTCTTCAATATGAAAACCCAGGTTTTTAAAAAGAGGCTTTATTCCGTAAGACTTCCCTAATCCTTCAGCAGAAACATAATGCATCCGGCAAAGATAAAAAAGAGTTCAGACAGTTACGCGATTAGCTGGACGATAAAAGCTACACTTTCTTAACTCCGTTAACCACATTCCTTAATCCTCCGTTGAGGAATGTTTTGATATTTTCTGCAGATTCATATAAAAGCCGTTCCCTTGCCTGCCTGGTGGCCCATGCAATATGCGGTGTAATAATGCAGTTCGAAGCCTTTAACAAAGGGTTACCTGCCGGAGGCGGCTCCAACGACAATACATCAACAGCCGCTCCTGCAATTTGCTTATGGTTTAACGCCCCGGCTAAATCCTGCTCATTGACCAGGGCGCCGCGTGCCGTATTAATTAAATAAGCGGTAGGTTTCATCCGTTCTATGAGTTCTTTATTAACCATCTCCCTGTTGGCATCGGTAAGCGGGCAATGAAGGCTAACAAAATCCGCCTGTGCAAAACATTCGTTTACGCTTGCAAAGCTTACGCCTGGCATATCATATTTAGCCGGGTTGCGAACCGTGGCTACGATCTTCATACCAAAAGCCATTCCTATTTTGGCTACCGCAGAACCTATTTGTCCTAAACCAATGAGCCCGAGTGTTTTTCCCTGCAATTCAAAAAGACCTTCGTGTCCGAAACAAAAATCCTTACTCCTTGTCCACGCGCCGTTATGCACTTCGTTCGACCGGCGGTTAATGTTGTACGTGAGTTCCAGTATGAGCGCCCATGTTAGCTGGGCAACCGATGATGTGCTATAGCCCGGCACATTGCATACGGGGATATTTCGTTTAGCCGCGGTCTCAATATCTACATTATCATAACCTGTTGCCAGCTCCCCTATATATCGCAGTTGGGGTAATGCATGAATTACATCGCCGGGAATTTTTGATTTATTGGTGAGCACAATTTCCGCTCCTGCCGAACGCTCCTGCACCTCCTCCGGGGCCGATCTGTCGTAAACCGTTAAATTGCCGAATGTTTCTAAGGAAGACCAGTTCAAATCGCCGGGATTAATGGAATAACCATCAAGTATAACAATATGCATACGTATAATTTATTGTATCTTAGTTAGCCCGAAATTAAGCAGGAATGCCCTAACCTCCCCGTTACAATGAAAAAAAATAAAAACCGCTCCGCGAAATTTATCGTCATTACAGTGCTTGTTATACTGGTATTGCCCGTTCTAACCGGTAAAACTTATTTATACAAAGCCATCGTTTATAATTTTGCAGGCATTGATGATTATACCATTTTTAACAACCGTTCAGTGCCGGCAGCACAACCTGTTCCCTGGCGCTTTTCGGCAGATTATGGTAAAGTAAATATACCCGATACACTGGAGCAATATCTTACAAAGCTGCAATCTGTTGGCCTGGTGGTAGTACAAAACAGGGAAATCGTGGTTGAGAAATACTGGGATGGCTACAACGATAGTTCGCTGTCTAATTCCTTTTCTGTTGCTAAAAGCATTACCGGCATGCTCATAGGTGCGGCTATACATGAAGGTAAGATGGGTTCGGTAAACGACCCCGTGGGCAAATACCTTCCGGAATTTAATGAAGGCGAAAAAGCAAAAGTAAAAATTGCGGATCTGCTAACGATGAGCAGCGGCAGCGACTGGAATGAAAGTTATGCCAACCCTTTCTCGGAAACTACTGAGCTATACTATGGTACTGATGTATATACAACCGCAACCCGTGTAAATATTATTAAAGCCCCCGGCACATACCATGCATATAAAAGCGGTGATACGCAATTGCTTGGACTGGTTGTTGAAAAAGCAACGGGAAAATCACTGAGCGCGTATGCCGCAGAAAAATTATGGCAACCCCTCGGCGCAGAACAAGATGCGTTGTGGAGCATTGATAAACCCAATGGTGAAGAAAAAGCCTATTGCTGCTTTAACAGCAATGCCCGTGATTTTGCACGGCTGGGCCAGTTTATGCTCGACAGCGGAAAAATAAATGGCATGCCTGTTATTGACAGCGCTTTTTTCCGTAAATCCGTTACGCCCTGTAATATTATGGATGAGCATAACACCCCCTGCAATTATTATGGCTATCAATGGTGGATCATACCCGGCCGGCAGAACATATTTTATGCCCGTGGGATATTAGGGCAGTATATCATCTGCATACCAGCCCGCAATATGGTTATTGTTCGCCTGGGTAAAAAAAGAGACGAAAAAATAAATAATGTTCCCATAGAAGTAAATACATTAATAGCATGGGCCGAACAATTGGATGAAAGCAGGCGGTAAGTTGTTTTCTTATTCATCCTCTCCGGCTTAAGGTTGCCCCTCACTTTTCTTTTTTCACTTTACCTTTGTGTTTCATCTACCTATTGTTTTTAAATGAGTAAAATTGTTTTTATTACAGGCGCTACTTCCGGGTTTGGAAAAGCCTGCGCGCTGCAGTTTGCGGAAGCGGGCCATGATATTATTATCAACGGACGAAGAGAAGACCGGTTGCAGCAGTTGAAAAAGGATATTGAAGAACGCTTTTCCGTGCGGGTGCTCCCGCTTCCGTTTGACGTGAGCAGGCGGCAGGAGGTTTTTGAAGCTGTAGATACTATTCCGGGCAAGTGGAGGAATATTAATATTCTTATTAATAATGCAGGGCTCGCGCTTGGCCGTGATTTTTTTGATGAGGCAGACATAGATGAATGGGACACGATGCTGGATACCAATGTGAAAGGGTTATTGTACGTTTCAAAAGCTGTTTTGCCGTTTATGATAGCACAAAACAAAGGACATGTCATTAACCTCGGCTCAGTGGCAGCAAAGGAAGTATATGAAAGGGGCAATGTATACTGTGCCAGCAAATTTGCCGTAGAGGCAATAAGTAAAAGCATGCGTATAGATTTACTGAGGCATAACATTAAAGTAACCGCTATTCATCCGGGGGCCGCTGAAACGGAGTTTTCACTGGTACGGTTTAATGGTGATGCAGCTAAGGCCAACGCGGTATATAATGGCTTTAAACCATTGACCGCTAAAGATGTAGCGGATGTTATTTACTATTGTACTACTGTGCCGGAGCATGTTTGTATCAACGACCTGGTAATATGCCCTGTTCAGCAGGCAGACGCTATTTATTTCCACAAAAAATAATTTAGGCAGCATATTTGCGTTCATTAAAAGCCGGGAAAATTGAACAGTTTCCGTTCTTCAATTCCTTTGATTATCATAGGTTCGTGCAGCCGGAAATCAATCTGAAACCCTGTAAACTTTAAAAAATGAAAAAGCCACTCCTTTCCGCAATATGCGCTCTGCCCTTATTATTCAGCTTTTCATCCTTTGCCCAGTCAGACAATATTATCCGGGTTAGCCCCTGCGATAACCAATCTATTCAAAAGCAGGCCGACAGCGTTAAACATTTACTTGCCGATGGAGGTTTCTCCGTGTTGCGTGAAGCTTCTATTACGATGGAGAGTGAATACGAGATCCCGATTATAGTACCCATGAATGAAGGAACAAAGTACCAGTTTGTATTTATAGGAGATGTAAAGTCAAACCTGTACGAAGTAAGGATGTACGATTACAATGAAAAGCAGGTGGTATACCAGAAAAAAAAATGGGGTGAAGCAGATGGCAACATTATCAGTTATTCCTATGTGCCTAAAATGTCTGAATACCATATGATAAAACCGCTTCAGGTAAACACCAAACAAAAGAAAGACCTGTGCGGCTATGTTATGCTGTTCGGAGAAACGGAAACACAAGGCAAAAAAGCAAAATAACAATACTATATTCTCCTGTTGACAGCAGTATAAAAGACGCCGCAGAGAGGCGTTTGAAAAACGATTAGTTACGCATATGCGGTAATAAAAAATGCCACAGATCCGAAGATAACATCGGCGAATCTGCGGCAAAAAACGACTTTCCTGAATTGCTTCCTATCCTTTCTTATCCTTTTTCATTTTCGATTTCGGTAAAGCCTGTTGTGGCAATACATTCTTTTCACCCGAGATGGAATCGGCCAATTTTACTGCTTCATACACGTTTACAATTCCACCGGCACGGCTAAGCTCTGCCATGCTTACCGCTTCATCTGTTCCGGGCTTTTGTGCCTTTATTCCCGGTGAAGCAGCAGATTTTTCAATTACCTCCTTAATTTGCTGTACCGTAAGGTTGGGATAATACGACATCAATAAAGCTGCCACCCCTGCCACCACAGGGCTCGCCATACTGGTTCCCTGTAAGTTGCCATACTGGTTGCCTCCGGGCAAAGTGGAATATATTTTTACACCTGGTGCAAAAACATCCACTTCTTTTTTACCATAGTTCGAGAAAGAGCCGATAATGCCACCCGCTGCCGGATCGCCGCTTGCGCCTACGGTAATCCAGTTACCCGCTCTTCCAATGCTGTCATTTTTGAAGATGGGATTGGGAAAATTATCATGGATATCAATATCTTTTGCGTCATTACCGGCCGCGTGCACCAGCAATACCCCTTTGGATGCTGCATACTTCACCGCATCATCAACCCAATGTTTCTGGGGTGATACGCTTTTCCCAAAGCTCATATTAATAACTTTGGCGCCATTGTCCACAGCATACCGGATTGCATTCGCTATGTCTTTATCGTGCTCATCACCATCCGGCACCGCTCTCACTGTCATAATACGTACATTGTCGGCAATGCCGTTCATTCCAATATTATTATTACGTGCGGCAGCAATGATACCGGATACATGCGTGCCATGCATAGGCGTACCTGCCATCACGTCATTATTACCATAATAACGGTCATTAATATCGTCATAATTATCCTTAACTATTTCTCCGCGATAATCTTTCGGTTCTTTTACAACCGCATCTGCCTTTGATTTTTCTCCGTTATAAAATTCTCCCGTCATTTCAAGCAGTCGCTTATTCGTCATTTCACTTGCCTGGAAGCCGAGGAATAATGCCATTATCGTACTTTTCGCTTTACTTTCATCTGCAGAAGCCGGTTTAAACTTTTGCAAATCATCGCCACTATACTCGGTCATTTTTAAACTGCTTTGCAAAATACTATCGGCCCAGGGCATTTTTTCTACAATATTCTTTAAGAACATTACATTCAGTGAAGCTTCTTTAGCATCCCCTTCTATAAGGTCTCTTACTTTTTTATACATCCCTATCTCGTCGAGTTCCTCCGGAGTTGCCGTTGCCTCATCCGGCATGGTATCGCCAAATTTCTTTTTTAATTTGTAATACACCCTTGCAGCCTCGTATGAGTCTTTATTTACATTCCTCCCGTCTTTACCTCCCAGAAAGTTCCAGCCATATACATCGTCAATATATCCGTTATTGTCGTCGTCAATACCGTTACCCGGAATTTCACCGGGGTTATGCCATAAAACAGGTTTAAGATCTTCATGTGTGGTATCTATACCAGAATCAATTACAGCTACTATAACAGGAACGCTTTTTTTACCTTTTAAAAGCTCATTGTAGGCTTTTTCAACATCTATTCCGTAATAACCATCTTTTTGCGGGTCAAGCATATGCCATCCCCTGGGAATATCTTTTACTGCGGTTTGGGTAAACCCGGAAAGATACAGCACTGCTCCAATAATTGCGAGTAAGAAAGTTTTCTTCATGTATTATTATTTGATTGGCAAATTTGGCTAAAAATTATTAATTACCGCCACCGGTTAACACAATTTAAAAGAATAGAGATGCAAAAAAAAATGTCAGGGTTGTTTTTCCCTGACATTTTACATGAATCTTAACGATTTAATATCTTATTTGAACTGCCACTCCCCTAACTACAGCATTACTTCCTGTATCTTTTAGTGAAAGGTTTATTTGCGAATCATTAACACCCAGATCTTTTAAATACCGCATAATTGTATTTGTCTGCGCTGCGGCATTAATATCAGCCGATTTGTAGATATCAATTTTTGCACCGGCATTATTAAGAAGCTTATCGGCCAGTTGCAGCACCATGTTAAAATCACTGTTCGACAGCACATCATTATTCTCTTCAAATTTTACCACCGTTGAAAAATCCACCGCATCTGCCTGGTCATTGTTCAAAGCACTTGTATTATTAGTAGTGTTAATATCATTCTCCAGCGGGCAACCGCTTCCGGCAATGGTGCCTGCTTCAAAGGGGCAATAATCTTCTTCATCATTTATGCCGTCTGCGTCGCTGTCCGGAACAGGGCAGCCTTCAAATCTTGCCACACCGGCAATGGCAGGGCACTTATCTTCAAAATTAAACATACCATCAGCGTCTGTATCGGCAAACTGCATATTATCTGCATCAAACTCATCCTTCACTTCAATATTCCCTGCATCGCTTAATGAAGCAAATGAAGCCGTTACGGTTGCCACAGATAAAGTGAGGGTGCTTTCTTCAGCAGCCTGTTCCAGGCTTTCAGGAAGCATAGCCGCTTCTTCCATAAAAGCGTTGGGCATACTGATATGAATAAGCATATTACTATTATCCTCCGGCTGCGTTGCTGTAATGGCGGTTGCAGGATTGATCTTTGCTAAATCGTGATACGAAATATTTTTTGCGGGCGTTGCGTCTAAACCATACAGGTTTAACGGTTCGGTATTGTTTTCCGGGAGCGTATTACTATAACGATCAGTCAAAAACGAAGGATCAACAGGTTTATCCTCCCGGAAGCTATTGTGCTCCGCTATTAAGGAGTTACCCAGGTTAATAATATCACTATCTACCAGGGATTGGGCACTGTAGTCGTAGAGTATCAGCGCAGACAGCAGTACAGCATCTATCTTTCTCATAAAATAACATTTTTAGTTTATAAAGGGCGGATAGGATTTCAGGTATATAACGAAAAAACACTTAGCTGAATTGTAAAACTACTTAGTTGTTCATCGGGGATATTGTGCGGCTCATCGAAAGTGGCTGTAACACGAATCGTTTTCAGATGGCAGGCTAATGCATTTATTATTGTAACACGAAGCCTGGTGGAAGATCACAGGAGGGATGGAATAATACAAAACTATAACAAGTATCTGGTAAATGCAATCATCGGAAACAGATATTGACCCATGTTAATCCGGCATACACCATAACTCTTAAACGAGCAGGCATCTTCTCCTGTTTGAAAAGATGCCTGCCCATCATTTATCCGTTACCGTTAGTATTTGACTTTAAATTCAACGCGCCTGTTCTTAGACCTGCCTTCTTCGGTGCTGTTGCTGGCTATAGGATGTTCCGACCCAAAACCTGATGCGGTTAAACGTTCAGCAGCGATACCTTTTTTAACTAAGTACGTTTTAATGGCAAGCGCCCTGCGTCCGGAAAGCACCTGGTTCAGCCGAACAGATCCGGTATTGTCTGTATGTCCTTCAATATCTAATTTCAATTCGGTATCGGTTAGCAGAATTCCCGCCAGCTTATCTAAGGCGCTGTATGAAGAGGCTTTGATATTGTCACTGTTTACATCAAACAAAATACTACGGGCAGCTTTATTGATATCATCGAGCATATCTTTTCCAATACCCGGGCAGCCGTTGTTCTCTTTTGTTCCTGCTTTCAGCGGGCACCTGTCATTGTCATCATCAATACCATCCCCATCTGTATCAGGCGCCGGGCAACCATTATATTTGGCCGTACCGGCAATACCCGGACAGTTATCCTTGTCATCTGTTACCCCGTCTCCATCACTGTCGGGTGCAGGGCAGCCATTGTATCTGGCAATACCGGCCACATCAGGGCATTTATCCTCATTATCTGCTATGCCATCTTTATCCCTGTCCGGAGCCGGGCAGCCTACCAAACTGCTGATACCAGTCACATCAGGACATTTATCTTCATTGTCTGGTATACCATCACCATCTGTATCAGGACAGCCATTTGTTGCTGCTGTGCCCATTTCCGTTGGGCATTTGTCCATTTTATCCGGCACGCCGTCTCCATCGCTATCTTTCTGATTGGCTTTGATCTTGGTTGTTTTGGAGGCGGTAAGCCATATTACAACCGTGCCGCCCCATAGCTGGTGCTTAAATGAACCCTCATAGCCCGCGGTATAAAAATCAGACATGCTTCTGCTATAATTGGCTGAAAGCATAAGCCGGTCGTTAAAATCAAGCCCTGCCAGCGCATTGATTCCCCAATGCAGCTTTTGGTATGTATTAACCGCATCGCCGGTAGCCATTTTATCATTAAAGGTTTCACGTTCACCGGAAGCATTCACGATTTCATACGCGGTTTTGCTGTTTAGCTGTAATGAAACATAGGGACCGCCACCCAGTATGAACCTCACTTTTGTTGTAAGTGGTATCCGGTATACAAGGTTTACCGGCAGTTCGAGGTAGTTGATCTTCCAGGAAGCATTGATAGCAGAAGTGTCATTAATAAATGATTTTGTGGAATCGTAGGATTTTGAAAACTTCCTTCCTTTATTCGTATAGAGTAAGGCAGGCTGAACAGCCCAGTTTGTATTTTTACTTAAATTGATCTCTGAAAATATCCCAGCATGAAAACCTCCAAGCGGAGTAAAATTTCCCTTGTACTGCTGATCCCAGCCCTGAAGGTTATTTTTTTCAATAACCGTTGTATGATGCGGGCCTCCACCTATACCCCACTTCATTTGGGCGTATATTACATTAAAAAACACAAGGTTGAAGACTAACAGTAAATATGCTTTTTTCATACTAACAGGTTATTTCCAAAGGATGAATTGAATGTATGAAGATTATAACGTGTAATATGCTATAATATTATTGGGATTCAGTTGGTTCCATTTTTGGTAAAATAACGCGGCTGATTAACAGGGCACCTTATGGATTTGTTGTTAAAACGATGGTAATAGCCACGAATGCACGAATGTGCCTTTGACAAAAAATATTCGTGCATTCGTGGCAGTTAACAGACAAGCCCTGTCTATTTATGTATTTGGAATATGCGCTGCGTTACAGGTTGCCGATATCAATACAAAAGAAAGCGGTTTTTTCAAAAAAAAGATATGCACGTTTCACGGGAAACATGTGGATAAGTGGCTCATTTAGAATATCTTTAACAAAAAGATTTAAATATTAAATACGATTCCCTGCGCCAGGGGAAGTTGGGTTGACCAGTTGATGGTATTGGTTTGCCTGCGCATATAACTTTTCCATGCATCGCTGCCGCTTTCCCTGCCTCCGCCTGTTTCCTTCTCACCCCCGAAAGCGCCGCCAATTTCAGCGCCGCTTGTTCCTATATTTACATTGGCAATGCCGCAATCGCTGCCTGCGCCGGATAAAAACAATTCGGCCTCCCTTAAATTAAGCGTCATCACAGCGGATGACAATCCCTGGGGAACACTGTTTTGTATAGCGATGGCTTCTTCCATCGTTTTATATTTCATAATATAAAGGATGGGGGCAAAGGTTTCGTGGTGAACAATAGCGTAATGCGGCAAAACTTCGGCTATGCAGGGTTGTACATAGCAGCCGCTTTTATATGCACTGCCTTCCAGTACTGCGCCTTCTACTATAAAATTACCTCCCTGCTGTTTACAGGTTGCTATAGCTTCCAGGTAGTTATTTACTGCATCCGTATCAATGAGCGGACCAACATGGTTTTCCCCGTTCAACGGGTCACCTATTTTTAGCTGGCGGTAGGCGCTTACCAGCTTGTTCTTAAAGGTTTCATAAACAGCTTCATGAATAATAAGCCGCCGGGTGCTGGTACAACGCTGCCCCGCGGTGCCAACAGCTCCAAACACACTCCCTAATACGGCAATATCCATGTCTGCATCTTTCGATATAATAACAGCATTATTGCCACCCAGCTCCAGGATGCTTTTCCCCAGCCGGGATGCTACTGCAGTTGCCACTGATTTGCCCATACGGGTAGAGCCCGTTGCGGAAATAAGCGGGATCCTGGTATCGGCCGCCATTTTTTCTCCTATATATTTATCTCCAATTAATAAGCAGCTAACTCCTTCAGGAACATTGTTTTGGGCAAATACATCTGCAATTAAATTCTGACAGGCGATTGCACATAAAGGCGTTTTTTCAGAAGGCTTCCAAATGCAGGTATTGCCACATACCCAAGACAACATAGCGTTCCAGCTCCATACGGCAACCGGGAAGTTGAATGCCGATATGATACCCGTAATACCTATGGGATGCCATTGTTCATACATCCGGTGACCGGGCCGTTCGCTCTGTATGGTTAAACCATATAACTGGCGGGAAAGCCCCACGGCAAAATCGCAGATGTCTATCATTTCCTGCACTTCGCCCATCCCTTCCTGCAAACTTTTGCCCATTTCATAAGAAACCAGCTTACCAAGCGGCGCTTTATACTCCCGGAGCTTATTGCCTATTTGTCTTACTACCTCTCCCCTTTTGGGAGCAGGCCAGCTTCTCCATTCCAAAAAGGCCTCCCCGGCTTTTCTTACTACGGTTTCGAAACCGTCATCATCCGCCATATACACGCTGGCAATCAATGCTCCGTCAACCGGGGAGTACGAAGGCTGTATTGCGCCTGAAGAACCGATATAATATTGCCCCGTACACACGCCCTGGTTTACCGACCTGATCCTTAGCTTTTCAATAAAATTACTCATGGCATTTTATTTTACTGCAATATACAGCCTGAATACACAGTTTGCTTTGATATATGCTATTAAATCGGGTATAGCTATGGATTTAACACTGTATAGCTATGCGGTTTCAAAATAATTAACCTTCTTTGCATACCGTTATGTTTTTTATCAAGTATCCCCAATGAGAAGCCTGTAAAATGCAGTTTTTTTTATTTACTGCACTTCCCCACTCCCGTATCATCTGAAAAGCCATACGATTTTAATCGGGTTCCAACTTGTGTGAAACCGTGTATTGTTAACTTGATTAAATCAAACAAAATGGCAAAATTACTTTATACCCGGTTTTACTGTTTATGTATTATAATGACAGTAACAACATTATCTGCTAACGCCGGCAATGGAACAGTGCAGCCCAAACAATTCAATCTCAACGCTTTTATAAGAGCGTCAGTTCAGGTCTTTAATGGAAATGCCGTAAAGGCAGAAACGTTCCCGGAGCAATTAAAAAGCAAAACGGCAAACACCGTTTGTGTTTGTGAAATTATGCAACTGCGCAATAATAATGTACAAATTTCCAATGTAGCAGTTTTTGCGGAAAAAACGAATAAAGGCAATATGGGAGACGGGTATAAAATGGCTGAACGGATGATAAGCAGGGAAAGAAAGCAAATGAAGCAGGTTTATTTTGATGCGGTGAAAACAAATGCCAGGATGGCGGTAGCCACCAATTGCCTGACCCTGTATATGAAGCTTAAAGAAACCACGCCCGAATTGAAGCTGTATGACATTTTGGACGCAAACTCAAAATAATATTAATTATACATGTTTGTCATAATCAATAATATACAAAGTTTATATAAATATTTACTTATGATGTATGAGGATCAATATTGTTCATTTTCACTCGGGAAATCACCTGTTCTCACATCATTAATATATTGCTGAACGGCATGCGTTATTGTTTCATTAAGATTAAGATACTGCCGTAAAAAACGAGGCTTAAACTCAGTTGTAATACCCAACATATCATGCATTACCAATACTTGCCCATCGCAATAATTACCTGCCCCGATACCAATGGTAGGAATATGAAGGCTTTCGCTTACCTGCCTGGCCAGCAAAGCCGGAATTTTTTCCAGTACTATGGAAAAGCACCCGGTTTCTTCCAGAAGCCTGGCGTCTCTCTGGAGCTTTTCGGCTTCCGCTTCCTCTTTAGCCCTTACGGTATAAGTGCCGAACTTGTAAATAGACTGAGGCGTTAATCCCAAATGACCCATAACCGGAACGCCGGCAGATATGATCCTTTTAACGGATTCTATCACTTCTTCCCCGCCTTCGAGCTTAATGGCGTGGGCGCCGGTTTCCTTCATAATACGGATGGTGGAGTTCAGGGCTTCCTTTGAATTGCCCTGGTAAGCGCCAAAAGGAAGGTCTACTACAACCAGGCAACGTTTGGCGCCTCTTACAACAGAAGAAGCATGATAGATCATCTGGTCCAGGGTTACCGGCAGCGTTGTTTCGTGCCCTGCCATTACATTGCTGGCGGAATCGCCCACCAGCAAAATATCTATGCCTGCCGCATCAAATGTTTTGGCAAATGAATAGTCGTAAGCCGTAAGCATGGCTATTTTTTCGCCATTACTTTTCATTTTCTGCAAAGTGTGGGTAGTAATTCTTTTAATTTCCTTGTTGATACTCATAAATGTATAGCCTGTTAAAACGTTATCACCTCCTTATATAAATGTTGAATCAATCCGTCTGCCAATCCAATCCGGGGCACATAGATCTCTTTTGCCTCTGTCCATCGCATAATATTTATATATATCAATAAAGCAGGAACAATTACGTCTGCCCGGTCTTCTCTTAATTTATACACACGCATACGGTCTTCCAGCGTAAAACCACTCAATTCCTTATAATAATCCTTCAGTAATTCAAAGGGTAAGGGCCTGCCCTCCTTTTTTTTGGATAAGGAAAATACCTTATTGATATTTCCACCTGAGCCAATAGCAATAACAGAGCGGTAGTTCCTGATTTTGGCCTTTACAAAATCTTTCATATTGTTCCAATGGGAATCCGTGACCATATTTTTTAATAAGCGAATAGTGCCAATGTTAAATGATTCCTTGAATACCAGCTTTTCATTGCTGAAAAAAGTAAGCTCTGTGCTTCCCCCGCCTACATCAATATAAAGATAAGCATCATCTTTCGACATTTTTTCGGCGATGTGGTTCTCATAAATATAGCTGGCTTCAGCCTCTCCGCTGATCACTTCAATAGTAATGTCTGTTTCCGCCTTTATTTTCCTGATGATATCCGGTGCATTGCGGGCATCGCGCATGGCCGATGTGGCGCAGGCCTTAACGTAAGTAATACCGTAAGCATTCATAAGATGCTTATAGGCTTTCATGGTTTGTATAACCATGTCCGTTTTTTCTTCGGATATTTCATTGTTTTCAAAAACATCAAAACCCAGCCTTAGCGGAACTCTTACAAGGTTAAGCTTATTAAAAACCGGTTCGCCCCCAGCGCTTATTTTTACTTCGCTGATCAGCAACCGGGCAGCATTACTTCCGATATCAATAGCCGCTAATCTCAATATGATATAATGGTATTAATTGATTTAAACCTCAATATTATTAAATAATTACCGGTGCGTAACATAAAAAATCCACACTTGTCAACAACCAGGGTTTGTGAATGCGTTTCTGCAACACATGAAACGTCTTCGCTGCCACCGGGCAACTTCAATTTTATACGGGCTACAGGGAGCGGGACGCCTCAGGATTGCTGATAGGCCTTTTGAAAAAGATAATGATAGGTTTCTTTCTGGGATCTTATTTTTTTTCCTTTGGTTCTCACATAAGCGTTGCTTAATTCATTATCTAACCAGCGGGCTTTTACGTTATCCTGCAACTGTATGAGCAATATATCTTTCAGTTCACTGCAAATAGCAGGATCTGTAATATACACGGCAGCTTCCACCCTGTGATCCAGGTTTCTTACCATCAGGTCGGCTGACGAGATCATCACTTTTTGCTTCCCGCCGTTATGGAAAATCATTACCCTTGCATGTTCCAGGTACTCATCCACAATGCTTATGGCCTGCACGGGAGTTTTGAATTTTTTATTTTCGGTAAGCATGCAGCAAATGCCTCTTACGATCATGCGCACTTCCACGCCGGCAAATGCCGCTTCATATAATTTATTGATCAGCGCTTCATCCGAAAGAGAATTCATTTTTAACAATATGCCGGCGGGTATGCCACTCTTTGCGTTTTTAATTTCATGATTAATAAGTGTGACGAGTTGTTTTCGCATGGTTAACGGACTTACCAGTAATGTTTTACAGGCCTTAAGAAAATGCGCTCCCGTTTTAGGCTGCAGCAGGTAGCTGAAAATACGGTTGATATCAGCCATAATATTACGGTTGGCAGTGAGCAGGCAATGATCGCCGTAGAGGGTAGCCGTTTTTTCATTGAAGTTGCCGGTACTAACGAAACCATATTGGATGATCTTATTTTCCTGTTTTCTTTTGATCACGCATATTTTGGCATGCACTTTCATATTGGGTACGCCCAACAGCACCAGCACACCTTCATCTTCCAGGCGTTCCTTCCATTCTAAATTGGCTTCCTCGTCAAAGCGGGCACGCAGCTCAAGCATTACGGTTACTTTTTTACCGTTCCTCCGGGCATTGATCAGCGCGTTTATAATTTTAGAGGCGGGGGCCAGCCGGTATGCGGTAATTTTTATTTCAAGCACATGAGGGTCCATCGCCGCTTCTCTTAACAGGTCAATTACCGCATTAAATGAATGGTAAGGAAAGTGCAGCATTACATCCTGCTTCAGCACAACGTCTGTAACCCGGTTTACATTTCTAAACACAGGGTGGATGATTGCTTTTTTATGCAGGCTTTTTTGCTCAAAAACAGATTCGGGGAAATCTATGAAATGCCTGAAATTATGTATTCTTCCGCCGGGGATGATCGCATCCTTGGCTTTAAGGTTTAACCTGCGTATAAGATACTCAAGCAATCCCGCGTCAATATCCTTATCGTATAAAAAACGAACAGGCTTGCCTTTTTTTCGTGTTTTTAAGCCCTTTCTTATTTTTTGGGTATAGGAAATGCTCATATCGGTATCCAGGTCAAATTCTGCATCGCGGGTTAGTTTTGTAACATGAGCCGAATACTGATCATAGCCCAGGAACGAAAAAATGTGGGGAATACAAAACCGGATCACATCCTCAAGCAGTATAAGGTAATGGGTTCCCGGTTTAGACGGGAGGAGCACAAACCGGGGGATCACCTTTGTTGGCACTTCAATTAAAGCATACTTTTTTTTGTATGCGGAATCTTTCTTTGATAATACTACGGCGAGAAAGATGCCTTTTTCACGCAGCGAAGGAAAGCTTTTGATATTTTGAATCATCAGCGGAATGATGGAAGACGCCACTTCTTCATCGTAAAAAGTACGAACGAATTTTTGTTGTTCCCTGTTCAGTTGCTTTTCAGTAACCAGGAAAATATGCTGCTTTTTCAGTTCATTGAAAATGGTTTTCCATACCCTGTCAAATTCGCTTCTTTGTTCCAGTACAATAAGATGTATCTGGTTTAATATCTTCCTGGGATCCTGTTCAAGATGCATGCCGGCCTTTTTCCCCAGCTCCTGCATTCTTTTTAATGCCGCTACCCTTATCCTGAAAAACTCATCCAGGTTATTTGAAAATATACCCAAAAACTTTATGCGCTCTTTGATGGGAACGGTGGGATCGGCGGCTTCCTGTAATACCCTTGCATTAAATGCCAGCCAGCTAATATCACGCACAATTGTTTTGCCTTTCGCTTTTATCATATACCCTAACTTATTTGGTAAAAATAAGTAAACGGAATATGAGGCAAATATTAAGTTTTGGTAAAAGTTTCTTTACAGTTCCTGGATCTTTTGTATAAGTGCAGTGGTGGAATATCCTTTTACAAGGGGCACTATTTTTACTTCTCCCCCGTTTTTTATTACATCTTCCGCTCCCACTACCTGGTCAATAGCATAATCGCCTCCTTTAACAAGCGTGTCGGGGGCTATTATCCGGATAAGTTCGAGCGGAGTAGGCTCATCAAACAATACCACAGCATCTACAATGGTTAATGCAGCAAGCATTTTTGCCCTGAACAGTTCCTTATTTACCGGCCTGTTTTCTCCTTTTAGCTTTTTTACGGAATTGTCGGTATTAACGCCCACAACCAGTATGTCACCCAAAGCTGCGGATTGAGACAATATTTCAAGATGCCCTTCGTGCAAAATGTCGAAACAGCCATTGGTAAAAACAATGCTTTTGTCTAAAAGCCGCCAGCGCCTTACCTGGTGCCGCATGCCATCAAATGTTAGCATCTTATTACTGATCAGCCCTGGGTATTTCATATTTGCTCCGGTTTATTATGGGTAATAAAAGTAAACAAAGTATCCCTACAAAAATAATGATTCCCGTTTGGGCGATCCACAATATCCAGCCAAACCCAAGTGCCGGTCCTTCGGCTACCGCATATAGCGGCAAGAGTTTCTGGATAGTGTACTGGTAAGCGCCTATGCCACCCTGTGTAGCAAGCATGGCAATGCTCCCGAAGCTTAATATAGCCAAACACGCTTTAAATCCCAGGTGACTTACCGCCTCCATTGTATACAATCCTATGCGGATGCTCAGCAGGTACATCGTCCATATAAAAAAGGTATGGAATAAAAAAAGCCATTTGTTTTCCATATGCTTAATGCTGGTAATACCTGCCCATATGCCTTTCAGTAACTTTTTTATGGTTTGGATGAATCTTGAGGTAGCAAAGATCTTTGCCAGCCAGAACAAAATAGCAATAACGGCAGCTATAATGCCTATAATAATGGCCATTTTATATATTTTAAACCGGCCATGCGCATCGTACAATATATTATGGAACTGAACAGACGCGTATTGGTGAATAATATCAAACTGGATAAACAGCGTAATGGCAATAATAATGAGCAGGCACAGAAAATCACATACCCTTTCCGTTACCATGGTGCCAATGAGCTTATCGGCGGGAATTTTTTCGTATTTGGCCAAAATGGTACACTTCATTACTTCCCCCAGACGGGGAACCAGGAGATTAAAAAAATAACCCAGTATGGTAGCAAAAAAGGTGTTGGTAACAGACGGGCGGTAGCCGAGCGGCCGGATCAGTATCCTCCACCGTAACGCCCTGCTGTAATGGCTGATCATTAATAATATCATTGCCGGTATCACTAACCAGTAATTGGCATTATGCAATGCGCCGGTTAAATGCTGCCTGTTTTCAGGCGAAAGATTATGCGCGCTTAACCACAGCAGAAAAATGCCCAGGCCTAAAAAGAAAGCATACTGAAGGGCATTTGCTGTTTTTTTTCTCATATTATGAGTAAATGACGGATAAAAAATAGATATTTCCCCTCTACCATTAATGCAGCAGGTTTCCTTCTTTGGGGAACACTATAGCTGGTTTAAACTGTTTGGCTTTTTCAAAATCCATGGTAGCGTAAGCTATAATAATAACGGTATCACCTACGGCGCCCTGCCTGGCCGCGGGTCCGTTGAGGCAGCAAACGCCTGAACCGCGTTTGCCTTTAATTAAATAGGTTTCAATGCGGGAGCCGTTATTTACATTAACGACCTGTACTTTTTCATTTTCAATCAGGTTCGCGGCATCCATCAGGTCTTCGTCTAATGTAAGGCTTCCTATGTAATTCAGGTTGGCCTCCGTAATAACCGCCCGGTGCACTTTTGATTTCAGTATTTCAATTTGCATAGCCTGCAAAATTAAGCGGTAACAGCATATTATCAATCAATCTCACTTCACCCATATAAGCGGCAATCAATGCCACAATTTCAATTTTCCCGTTCCAGCTATCCATAATCCGGAGGTCTCCGGCCGTGGCTATTTTTACGTAGTCTGCCCGCAATTCATGCCGGGTAAGTATATTGCCGGCCTGTACCAGCGTGTCTTCCAGCGTACCGGGTTGTATGTTTTGCCTGATATAGGATAAAGCTTCAAATATCCCGGCTGCTTTTTCTTTCTCACCGGCGCTAAGCCGCATATTGCGGCTGCTCATGGCTAATCCGTTGGGTTCACGCAGTGTGGAACAAATAACAACATCGGTTTGCCTGTGCATGAGTGACAGCAGCTTTTTGATGACCATACATTGCTGGTAATCTTTTTGCCCTATATACAATCTGTCTGGCTCAACAATTTGTATTAAGCGCCGCATTACCTGGCATACTCCCTGGAAATGGCCGGGCCGGTATTTTCCTTCAAGAACTGATTCAAGCTCACCCAGGTCATACCATTCATTATGTACTTTACCGGGAGGGTATATTTGTTCGGTAGCAGGTAAAAAAAGCACATCGCATGCCGCCTTTTCCAACAGGTAAATATCGTTTTCCAGCGTTTTCGGATACAGCTCAAAATCTTTTGGATCATTGAATTGTGCGGGGTTTACAAAAATGCTGCACACCACCAGTTCGTTTTCTTCCCTGGCTCTGTTCACAAGGGAAAGATGCCCCTGGTGCAGGGCGCCCATGGTAGGCACAAAGCCGCATTTTTTGCCCGACCGCCTTTCTTTTTGCAGGTATGCGCTAAGGTCTGCAGGTTGTTTAATAATGAACATAATGGCGTTAAAAGTAGTAATTGCAGGCCTTTCCACCTCAGTTTCGGCAAAAAAAACCTACCTTTGCGCACTCTTGCACATTTCCTTAATACTAACTTAACATAAAAACGGAAGATGTCTACAAAGAAACGAATTCTATTTATTGCCAATGAAATGTCTCCTTACCTTGAACTCACAGAATTCTCTGAGATTGTAAATCACCTGGCAATAAAGTCGAATGATAATGGATTTGAAGTTCGTTGTATAATGCCCCGTTTTGGAACGATTAATGAAAGAAGACACAGGTTACATGAGGTGGTAAGGTTATCGGGGATAAACGTGTCGGTAGACAATGAAGATTTTCCGCTGCAAATAAAGGTGGCTTCCCTGCCCAATGCCCGCTTACAGATTTATTTCCTTGAGAACGAAGATCTGTTTAAGCGGAAGTTCGTTTTTACAGATGAAAATGAAAACTGGTATGATGATAACTGGCTGCGTACCATTTTTTATTGTAAAGGCGCCCTTGAAACGGTGAAAAAATTCGGATGGCCTCCGGATATCATTCATTGCAGCGGCTGGATGACAGGGTTGATCCCGCTATACCTGAAAACCGCCTATAAAAAAGAACCCGTATTCAGCAACAGCAAGGTTGTATTTACTATCGGACCAAATACCTTCAAAGAAAAAATAGGTCCCGATTTCGTAAAAAAGATCTCCATACATGCTTCCATAAAAGATAAAGACCTGGAGCCGTTCAAAGAAAATAACAATACGGCTATGTTCAGGGGAGGCGCTGCTTATGCAGATGCCATTACTTTTGGAGCGGCAAAGGTAGAAAAGAAACTCTCCGATGAATTTTCAAAAGTAAAAGGCAAGAAGATCCTTCCTTTTAAAGCAGATTCAGATTTAACAGACTATTTACAATTGTATAACGACCTTGCGTAAAAGCAATATGCGCGGGTATAAGCCTGTGCCTTGGTTTTGATTGTTAATGCTCGGATACCTTATCGAAAACCCCTCTACTAAAAATACATCAGGTGAAGTTGAAATTTCTGCTGTTCTCCATCGGACTTGGAACATTGGCTATAGTACTGAATACGCATTGCACTAAAATTACCCCAACAGATATTGGTACCGATCTTTTACCTGTGGTAGATAATGTACATACTTTTGAAACCGCTTTGCGGGTATATGCGGATAACTTTTTGATGGACGATTCTTCCATTATCAATTATGCAGACGACCATGCATTGGGCATTATTGAAGATGACCCTGAATTTGGAAAAACCGAATCGGAAATCTATATGGGTATTGCTCCTCCTGTAGACACCCGGTACCCCTTTGTAAATGCAGACAGCATTGTAGGTATGGACTCTGTTATACTGAGCCTTGCTTATACAGGTGTTTACGGCGACAGCAACTCCACGCAGCAATTTAATGTATTTGAGATCAGCGATCCTGCGTTTAAAGACAGCACCGGCTACCTTGTTAGTCATCCCGGCTTTACTACTACATTTAATGAGCTGGGTAGTGCCACGGTAAGCTTAAACACAATAGACGATCCGAAAACGATTGTTATTAAAAGTGATACCCAGGTGGTAAGCAACCTGCTGCGCATTCCTCTTGATACGGCCCTGGGAAAGCGCTTTGCAGCATACGATACCAATACCGTATACGTTTCCTCCAACAGGGATTCTGCTTTTCAAAAAGTATTTAACGGGCTGGCTATAAAAACAGGTGCGGGCTCTCCCCAGAAATCGGCACTAACCTACTACAGCTTATACAACGAAAATACCAGGCTCACCTGTTATTTCCGGGTAAGAAGGAATGGTGGCATTGATACAGTGTCTGCCGATTTTTCTTTGTATATCACCGGAACTTATTATGCGTACAACGCAAATATTATTAAGCGCACGCCATTGCATGGATATGCTGCGCTTGACCCGGTTACCGCTATTCCTGATGCAGAAAATATATACCTGCAATCATCTCCCGGTTCCTATGCCATACTGAATATTCCGGGGCTGGATACCCTGCAGAACAGCATCATTCACCGTGCGGAGCTGGCGTTTGAGCCCATTGCATTACCCGGCAATGAAATATACAGCACACCCGATTTTCTTTTTGTAGACCTTATTGACAGTGCCGGCAGGTACCTTACCGTGCCGGATGATTTCAATTATTCATTCAGTAATTACGTATACGACTACCAGACTTTCGGAGGATACCTGAAGGATAATAAATACTTCTTTAATCTTACCCGTTATGTGCAAAATAAAGTTACCAAGCAAAGTAAAAATTATGCTTTAAGATTATTTGCACCCCAAACCACGCTTGATTATTATACCTATCCTAAAGAGTCTGGCTCTGTTATTACCGCCAGCCGGGTAGCCTTCCGCATTAATCCGAAAATATCCAAAGGCAGAACTATTGTGGGCGGCGGAAGCCATCCTTCCCAACCTATGCGGCTGCGTATAATTTATTCAAAAATTTAATTACCGGCTCCTTATCTTTGCGCCACTCCAAAATATATGCGCTTGTATTCTGGATATATAAAAATTTTAAACATCCTTTAAAATGCCGTATTTATTTACTTCCGAAAGTGTATCCGAAGGACATCCAGATAAAGTTGCAGACCAGATATCCGATGCCTTAATTGATCATTTCCTTGCATTTGACCCCAATAGTAAAGTGGCCTGTGAAACGCTGGTAACAACCGGGCAGGTAGTGCTGGCAGGCGAGGTAAAATCCAAAGCCTATCTTGATGTTCAGGAAATTGCCCGCAGTGTGATCCGTAAAATCGGTTACACCAAAAGTGAATATATGTTTGAAGCGCATTCCTGCGGGGTGCTGTCGGCTATACATGAGCAATCGGCCGATATTAACCAGGGTGTAGACAGAAAGAAAAAAGAAGAGCAGGGCGCCGGCGACCAGGGAATGATGTTTGGCTACGCTACCAACGAAACAGAAGACTATATGCCCCTGGCACTTGACCTGGCGCACAAACTGCTCATTGAGCTGGCCAACCTGAGAAGGGAAAACAAGCAGATCAGATACCTGCGCCCCGATGCTAAAAGCCAGGTAACATTAGAATACGATGATAACAACAAGCCTGTACGTATAGATGCCATTGTTGTTTCCACCCAGCATGATGATTTTGATACGGAAGCTAAAATGCAGGAGCAAATCAAAAAGGACATTATCGGTATCCTTATCCCGCGCATAAAAAAGAAGTACAAAAAATACGCAAAGCTTTTTAACAGCAATATTAAATACCACATTAACCCTACGGGTAAATTTGTAATAGGCGGACCGCATGGCGATACCGGCTTAACCGGCCGCAAGATCATTGTAGACACCTATGGCGGAAAGGGAGCGCATGGCGGTGGCGCATTCAGTGGCAAAGATCCTTCAAAAGTAGACCGGTCGGCAGCTTATGCTACCCGTCATATTGCCAAGAACCTGGTAGCGGCCGGCGTGGCTGAGGAAGTACTGGTACAGGTATCATACGCTATAGGCGTAGCCAAACCAACCAGCATTAATGTAAAAACCTTTGGTACCGCCAAAGTTGCTTTAACAGACGGAGAGATCGGTAAAATGGTGGAAAAGATATTTGATATGCGCCCCTATTTTATTGAAAAGCGCTTAAAGCTGCGCAACCCTATTTACAGTGAAACCGCCGCTTACGGCCACATGGGGCGCAAGCCGGAAACCGTTACCAAAACCTTTGCTTCGCCGGATGGCAGGGTAAAAAAAATAAAAGTAGAATTGTTTACCTGGGAAAAATTAGACAAAGTGAAAGAAGTGAAAAAGGCATTTGGATTATAACAGAACAATGCTGTTGTATTAATAAGGTAATTGCAAATTATCTTAACCCGCTGGTTCAAAACAACCAGCGGGTTTTGTTTTAAGGAGTAGTTGATTTAACCCAGGATTGATATATGGATTAAGGAACTGCTCCTGATCGCCTACCATGTACCTGCTTTGGTACCTGCCATCTATGCTTTTCTTCCCGACGGGGTCTTCACAGTCAGGCAACTGTGTGAAGCATGAGACCCCGGCGAATCGTTCAGCGCCAGGGTTTCATAGCTGGCCCACAGCGGCTGGTGATGAAACCCACTGCGCGAATTAAATATAGTATGCCCACCTGCTAAATACAGTAAACTGAAAAGCCTCTGGTAGTGATAGAATGAGTTATTGGGAAGATGCCTGTGCCATTTTCTTTGCAAGGTGATCCATTACAGGTATAAATTTCCCATCGGGACTTATATCAATGAATTTTACATTTTTCTCAACTACACCTGTATGTGGAGCCGGCCAGTAAAATACTTCTCCTGCATTAACGGTTTCTTCTTTGCCGCCGGGATACCGGACTTTTAAAGCCCCGTCAATAACATAACCCCAATGAGGAGAGCTGCACATGTTGCCGGGCAGCCCTTCAAAAAAGGGGGTAAAGTCGGCGGGACCGGGCACCTCCATATACCCGACAGACATCCCTCCCAGCCCTGAAAGGTTCTGAAATCCGTTCCTGGGATTTTTAGGGAACTTGCTTACCGGCATATGCCAGGAAGCGGTTGACTGCTGATCAAATGAAGACAGGTTAACCACCGTGGAGTGTACGATCTTCCATTCGCCATTGACCTTCCGCAGCGTTCTTGTTTCTTTTTTCTTGTGGTCAGCGCCACCCCAGTTATCCTGCTGATCAAAACCAACAAACGCGATATCATCGCCTATCTCGAAATTATAGTTATCTCTTGCCAGTTTCAGTTCAAAGGGCTCAATTTCACCAATGGCCTGAGCCAACGGTTTAAAACCTTTAAGGGTTTCTACGCCACCCGCGGATGTGTATATAAAAGAGGTGGCATCGGAATCAACCCAGCAGGATGCCCATTGGGCTAAATCACCTTTTGCTGCAAAATGGCTTTCATTATCTAAAAGCTTTGTAATAGCTGCTTCATCCGATTGGCGGTTGGATGTTGAATTGCATGCAAGGCATAACAGCACTGAAGAAATGAACAATTCCGTTTTCATATATTTTAATTTATGTGTTATTTATTTTTTTCAGCGATACCATGCTAAAGCTCCTGTTTTCGTTACCCGGAATGCGCGATGTAACCCTTAAAATCTGGCTATCGCTCCGCTATTAATTTTTATCTATAAACCCAAGTACTACTTTATTAAATTCAGTTGGATTTTCATATTCCAATCCATGCGAAGCATTGGGAAGGATTGCTTTTACTTCGTTTGGTAAACAGCGTTCCAGTTCGCTATTAATAGCATTAAAAAAGGAAGGAGATTTTTCTCCCTGCAACACTAAAACAGGCGTTTTTATTTTCCTAAGCTCATCACAGCTAACAGGAGGAAGCTCGCCTTTTGCATAGAGGAAATGCCCTTTCAATTGTACTGTGTTCGCCATAATACCTTCCCTGATTTCCGGACGATGTTTGGCGAAATACTGGCTGTCATCCATTACAGCATCAATAAAAATTTCAACCGCTTTTTCATCTTCATTCTTTGACAATGCTTCAATTGCAGGCGTTATTGCTTTTCCAAAATTCATACCCAGTGTATCGCCTCCCGGTACATTTGCTAGCAACGACATCACCGGCGCTTCGCCCAAAATGAGGCTTCGAACCAATTCCGGGCTCCCGATTGTAGTTAATAATGATACAAGGGCCCCGGATGAATGCCCTACGAGATGAACGGGCTTCAGCTTAAGCGCTTTAATTAATTCAGTAAGATCCCTGACATTTTGGTTAATCGAAAAATCGGCTGTACTATCCAATATTTGTTTGTTGGGATATCCATGGCGAAGGCTGTAAGCAATTACCCGATGGTTCCCGGAAAAATCATCCATTTGTGCTTCCCATGTACGGTAATCTCCCATAATACCATGCACCAATACAATAGGAGCGCCTTTGCCTGCATCAACATAATGAATGCTGTCGCCATTAATGAATACAGCTTTCACTTCAGGAACAGCATTGGCTTCATTTTGTGTTGTAGTGCCCGTATTGCTGTTATTGCAGGAGCACAAATAAAACAGAAGCAGCAAGGGACTTAGTGGGAAAAAAACCTTTTTCATATCATTCTGATTATTTATTACTTGATTAACACGGTCTTTTGACAGGGTTGCTGACAACGACCGCTGTAGCGCCAGCACCATTAATCTTTCCCGTCCCACTTTCCATTTAAAAACTCAAGTGAGACCCTTAGAAACTCAGGCTGGAATGCAGGTATTAAATGCGGTAAATGTCCCCCGTCAGGAACAATCCAAAGCTGGTTGTTGGGTATGTATTGATGCATTTCTATTGCATTCTGCAACGGAACAGGTTCATCATTATCTCCTTGTACAACCAACCATTTGGCTCTAATCGTACCCAGGATATCTGGTGTAAAGGAAGGGTCGCCATAAAATTTTCTGAATTCCCAGAATACCCTTGCCAGGTACTCCTGTTTTTCCGGGCCGTGATATTTGGCCCATTCCATAAATTCGTTCAACCCTGTTTTTGTTACCCACTCCCTGCATTGCTTACTATAATAAATTTGTGCCCCAATTGTAATAACAGTTTTAAATCTATCCGGCTGAATACAGTTAAGATAAAGTAGTGTCATACCTCCACTACTGGCTCCAATTGCATTCAAGTTATTTAGTTTTAAAGAATCCAGCAACGCAAAAATCATTTTTGCATAGTCCTCATGCCTGAAATGGAGATCGTCTTTTTTATAAATATCCGAACGCCCATGCCCTATCATGTCAACAGCAATTGTCCTGTATTGTTTTGAGTACACTTCCACATAAGGTTTCCAGCAGTCTGCAGTGTTAAAAAAGTTATGGAGCAATAAAAGGGGCTCTCCGGTACCGGTATCTTCATAATAAATGTTGGTTCCGTTATAGTTAAAGAACTTCCCGTTAGGATTAACTTTTACCTGCCCATACGTGGTAAAGCAGGCGCAGAAAACCAAAATTGAAATTGTAAATTGTCTCATGTTTTGATTTTTTGAAGTTGTGACTGCATTGGCGCTAACAAATTATGTGTTAATGATATTAATAAAACCGGTCAGGCTATTGCCGGCTTTATATTCTGATTCACCCTGAACAAATTACCAGGATCATATTTTGCTTTTATCTGGGCCAGTTTGTTGTAATTGTCTCCATAGCTCGCTTTAACGCGATCGGCGCCTTCATCCATCATCATATTTATATATGCCCCGCCCATTGAATACGGGTGTACATCAGACCAGTAATTTTTAGCCCATTCAATAACTTTTTCTTTGTCATTTACATTATCAGCCACACCTACTATTACCATTCCATAATTTGCATCCCGATAATTCCAGGCAGTTTCACCCCTGCCAACTTTTGATGCAGCGCCATTGATGTTGTACATGTGCATAGTGCAGTATCGTGTAGGCATTTGCCGGGCATATTCTATATGCTTTTTAATAGTTTCAGCGGTCAGGTCTTTTACATAATCTGCTTTCCAATACCAAATTAATCCCGGAGGGTACAAGGGGTCAAACAAAGTGTTGAGCGCAGGCACAGTCAATGTACCAACAAAATCCAGCGACGGCGTTTTTTTCGCTCTTATGGGTTTAAATACGGCTTCGGCTTTCTCCATATCACCTGCATAACACCAAACTACCCCGCACATTTTTTTAAGATGTAAATGTTCAGGGAATGGCGCAAAAGGCGGCACAGTCAATAAAGCAAAATAGCCGCTCAGTTCATCCGGCGCTTTATTAATAAATTCATGATGCCATGCAAACATTTCTTCTGCATCATCCAGTTCCCAGAGCATGGGGCCTGCATACACGGTATGTACAGGGCACATTTTAAAGGTGAAGGAAACCACAACCCCAAAATTTCCGCCACCGCCACGCAAGGCCCAGAATAAATCAGTGTTCTCTGTTGAAGATGCTTTTGCAAGTTTACCGTTGGCAAGCACCACTTCCGCTTCAAGCAGATTATCAATAGCCAGGCCAAGGCTCCGGGTAAGGTTGCCAAGCCCTCCGCCCAATGTAATGCCGCCTACACCCGTAGTGCCAAATATTCCCGAAGGCACACACATACCCACTTCATGTGTTGCGGTATCCACTTCTTTCAATAAACATCCTCCCTGTACCTTAACCGTTTTTGCATTCGCATCTACTTTAATTTCTTTCATTAAGGAAAGATCAATCACCAGCGCATCGTCTGCAATACCCAGCCCGGCTGCATTGTGACCGCCGCCTCTTACAGCAAGCAACATATTGTTATCTCCTGCAATATTTACACAGGCAATTACATCATCCGTATTTCTGCATTGCGCTATAGCGGCAGGATGCTTATCAATCATGCCATTGTAAACCTTGCGGGTTTCATTATAAACAGGGTCAGAAGGTAAAATAAGATTACCCTGTAGCCTGCTTTTCAGATCGCCGCTCCAATTACTTTTCATACAACAGTGTTTATTAGTGTGTGAACAAAACTAATATCACAGGGCAGGCATGCGTTTTTCTTAAACGCCCAAAAACTTTTCTTAAAAGTTCATGGCGGCGGTTTTTGAAAAACTTTGTTGTATCAAAATTATATGGCGCGGAAAGCTTTGTGCTAACAATAACTGTTCAAAGAATTGTAAAATATGTTCACGGGAATATATGCTGTCTTATACAGGCAAAGATTAACCGCCGGGAGATGGCTAAACCTGAGTCTTATTACTCAAACCTATAAAAGGATATATCCTGCGCCAACTTCGGCCGCTACAGATAATAAGAGTGTTGTACTTTTTTTAAAAACGCAGAGGGCGTGCAGCCGAACTTTCCCGTAAAGCATTTTGAAAAATAAGAAGGACTGCTGAACCCTGTTCCATAAGCAATTTCTGCTATATTCAGCTTTTGTTGTTTCAGCATGGCTATTGCCTTGTTCATTCGCAGGTCCCTCACAAAATCATTAGGAGAAAGCCCGGTAAGCGACACGATCTTCCTGTACAACTGCGTACGGCTTACGCTTACTTCGGAACAAAGCGTATTCAAATCAAAATGTTCATCACACAATCTTTTCTCAGCTACATTAATCAGATTTGAAATAAACTCTTCTTCTCTTATGTTTAACGATCTTATAGAAGAACTATCTTTCAATAACTGTTCATTAGTGCAGAGTTTACTCACAAGTGAAGAGGTAAGAATCCGGTTGGGTAATGCAATCAGGCAAAGCCCGTGTGCCAGTTTTATTGCCTGCTGAAAAAAATCGCCTTCGGCAGTTACAGGCTGTGCTGCACTGATGCCTGATCTGAAAATGATACCGGGCGTTTTTTCTTTTTCATTCAATAATTGCTGCTGTATTTGCAATGCACACGCTATGGCTTGGGCAGTGTCGTCAAACACCCCGATCATGCTGTCATCACGCTCCCATTTCAGCTCTCTCCCTTTATACGCATTAATGTTGTGGTACACTATCTCCCTTGCCCAGTTGGGTTGCTGAAGCTCCGGCAATTGCTTTGAGTTTGTTGCTTTTGTTATTCCTGTTACCGAAGTTAATAAGACCGTTCTGTAGCCGGTATCCGTTGTGCCATCCTGGTGATGCACATGGCCGTCGTCTATCTTATGTCCGGCACCCATCATCTTTTCATAAAAGCCCGTTTCCACTTTTGTTAAAGCACAGGCAATATTACCATGCGCCATTTTATGTACCATCTCGCAGGTTTCAGCGTTCGGGCCTTCTACCAGACAAAATACAGCGCCGGCTTCCTGGTTCACCCAAAACTGGTGATACCGGACGCCATACTTCTCCTGTATAGCCACATCTGCTATATGTGCCGCCTTTACGTCTTCAACGGTAACATTTTCAATTTTATGAAAGTCCATATACAGCGGCATAACAGGTATATTAGATTATTAAAATAATTTTTCCGGTACTTGCATTCTTAACTGTTTTCGGAATTGCAATGGAGCAGTTCCATATTTTTCTTTAAACACCCTGCAGAAGTGAGAAACGTTTTCAAAGCCACTGTCATAAGTAATTTCATTCACATTCTTTGCACTCGTTTCCAGTAAAGCTTTTGCATAATTCAGCCTTTTTTCCGTAAGCCATTTGCCGGGTGTTGTATGATAATGTTCCCAAAAATCCCTTTTAAACGATGAAACACTCCGTTGTGCAATGCGTGCAAATTCAGCCAGGGACAGATTGAAACAGAAATTGGTTTCCATAATATCATTCAATGGCAGCTTTTGAAAATCGCTCAGGTAATTTACATACGCCAGTAAGTCAGTATTTTCGGGGTTGGAAAGAATGTTAAACAACAGCTCTTTGAACTTGAGTTCCAGCAAACTTTCCGGAGGAGAAGGGTGCTGCGAAAAATAAGGCAATACACTGTAAAAAAAAGCTCTTGTTATATCGTTTATTTTTATCCTGATAAGCAACTCGCCCGGAGAAGCGGGCAGCGGCTTTACCAGCAAAAGCTGTCTGTTTTCATTATAAAAGCGACAAAGAAATTCATCCGGGAAATAAAATGCCAGCAGTTCCCATTGCAAATCTGCATTTTCCTGTTTCCAGGCGCCCTTCTTTGCAAAATGAGTGGTATGTTCTGTCATGCTCCATGACCTTGTGCCGCAATGAAAAGTTTTGGTTCCCTGCAGGGTGAAAGCGATTTGATTAAAGTGGTTATATACATACACATATTTATCTTCCTGCGGGCACTTATAGTGTAAAAAGAGCAGGTTGTTTACGGCTAATTGCTTAAACTCCCTGGGTCTGCTGGTTATATAGTCATATGTATTGTTCATTTGATCAGCAAAATGTTCATAAAGCATTCAATACATAGCATGAATTTAATGTCTGGGTTCCGGACAAACGCATCAGAAGATATACAAGCTATATTAATTCCATTCAGCGGAGGTAAGTATTGCGGGAAGTTTTCTATAAAATACCAGAAAGGCTGTTTAAAGTTAGATATTATATATTAAAAAACATACACTTGTGGAAATTTTCATTCATCCTGCTATCTGCGCACAGCCGTGCCAATAGCGTGGCCAACTCCGGCAGATGACAGGTAGCAGTTGCTCACCATAGCATAATGCTGGTTTTGTTTTTTTGTATAATTTCATCCGGTTTTCTGTTTATAATTTTTTTGGTTTATGAATGAACAACACGACCCATGGCAGATTATTGATCAGCGGCCTATCTATGATAATTCATGGATACAGGTAACAGAGTATGATGTGATCAACCCGGGTGGAGGCAGGGGTATTTACGGCAAAGTATCTTTTAAGAACATAGCTATTGGTATTGTGGCGCTTGATGAGGAAGGCAATACCTGGCTTATCGGCCAATATCGCTTCCCTGTTAATGCCTATAGCTGGGAAATACCGGAAGGCGGCGGAGATTTGCATACCGACCCTTTAATTTCGGCGCAGCGCGAGCTGCTGGAAGAGGCCGGTATTAAAGCAGAAAAATGGGATAAGGTGCTGGATATGCATTTGTCTAATTCTGTAACAAATGAAACCTGTGTTGTGTATCTTGCACGCGGCTTATCGTTTCATGAAGCGGCGCCGGAAGAATCGGAACAATTAGTTATAAAGAAACTGCCTTTTACAAAAGCGTTCGATATGGTTATTAGCGGAGCGATAACGGATGCCGTATCTGTTGCCGCCATTTTTAAAGTAAACTATCTTTTAGAAAATCATCTCATATAATTATTCAGCATTGAAAAAATCATCACTGATCATAGGCCGCCAGCCGCTCATTGAAGCGTTTGAAAGCGGTAAGGCTATTGATAAGATATTCATGTATAAAAATATCAACGGCGAAAACATCCAGCATATCCGTCAACTGGCAAAAGACAATCATGTTCCCATACAGATGGTGCCGGTTGAAAAGCTGAATAGCTTTACCCGGGGCAACCACCAGGGTGTTGTGGCTATCGCCGCTGTAGTGCAATACACGGAGCTGCAGCAGGTTATTGATCATATTGTAAGCAAGGGCGAACATCCATTATTTATTATGCTGGATGGCGTAACCGATGTAAAAAATATCGGCGCCATTGCCCGCACAGCGGTATGCTGCGGGGCCCAGGGCATTATTATACCCGACAAAGGCGTAGGGGCGCTGAATGAAGAAACCATGAAGGCATCGGCCGGCGCGCTTGAAATGGTACACATATCAAGGGTAAGCAGCCTGGCGCACGCAGTTGATACCCTGCACTTAAATGGTATAAGCGTGATGGGGTCTGAAATGAAAGCGGCGCAAAAGGTATATGAAATGGATTTTAAACAACCCTGCTGTATTATTATGGGTAGCGAAGAGAAAGGAATACAGCGGTTTTTAAGTAAGGCGGCGGATGCTCATTTTGCCATACCCATTGCCGGCAGCTTCGATTCCTATAATGTATCTGTTGCCGCAGGAATCATTTTGTACGAAGCGATGAAGCAACGGATGGCAGTACACTGATAAGATACAAATTATTAAATCCGAAGCCGGGAATCCGAAATCCGAAGGGAATACAAAGCATCAAAAGACAAATAACAAGAACCAAACCTGTCCGCCGGGGCGGATAAAATACAAGTCCGAAGCATTAAATCCGAAAGCCGATGTGAAAGCACCAAAAGCCAAATCACAAAAAACAAATAGATACAGATGGTTCGTGCCCCGCCGCGGCGGGCAGGCTCACCATGACAGGCAAATTTCAAATCTGAAATTCGAAGCCAATCCCAACGGTAAACCACAAACTATAAACGATAAACTACAAATTAAATCAGCCACAATCTTAAATCTCAAATCTCAAATTTATCTGCTCCCGGCAAAAACTGTTGAATTCATTTTCATTTACATCCTGGTGAATAATTTCCCTCTGGAGCATTTTATTATTCTTAAAATCCAGTGTCAATAGGCCATCTTTAAGCACCACATTTGAAAATACATTCCATTCATATCTTTTACGGAAAAAAGTATTGATCACAATTCTTTCATCCGATACGCCTATTTCCAGCGGATGGCGCGACTGGTGGTCGAATAAAATAAATAAAATGAACAGGAGCGCAATCCAGCGCATACCGGGAAACAATAGCCACAGGCAGCCGGTAACAAATAAAGGATGTTTGTATGTTACTGCTGTTTTGAATTTTCTTTTTACACGTATTGTCCATACCAGCACAACCGGGATAAGCCAGCTTGCCCAGAACAGCACAGAAGAAAACCAGTTATGGGTATAAACGTAATACAAAAAAAGCACCCAGGAAATAAAGCAAAGCAGGAAGCTGATATAATTAATGTTTTCCGGGTTTTCCTTTTTCAGGATCAGTACATACTGAAATAATTCACTTTTCTTTTTCGCCATGGTGATCAGTTGCTTGCTACCATCAGGTTACACAATTTGAACAATACCCTTGCGCCTACATTTTCATCCCACTCATTGCTGCTGATACCCACTTCACATAAATCGAAGCCGATAAGATGCCGCCCGCTTTCTATTATTTTCCGGAACAGGTAAAAGACCTGCTCTGCTTCAAAACCCCCCGGAACAGGGGTGCCGGTATGAGGGCACAAGGTTCTGTTCAACCCGTCTATATCGAAACTGATATACACTTTTTGCGGAAGGTGATTTATGATCTCATCTGCCAGGTATTGCCAGCTCAGCCCTTCAAACTGCCGTTCCTTTATTTGCTTATCAAAATAAGTAACCACCCTGCTATTGCTGTTACAAATATAATCCCACTCACTCTGGCTGTAATCCCTCACGCCAACCTGCACAAGCCGCGTAAGCTGGGGAATTTCGTTCAACGCATTATACATAATGGAAGCATGCGAGTGGGTGAACTGCAAATACGCTTTGCGCAGGTCGCAATGAGCGTCAATCTGTAAGATGCCGAAATCGCTATACTTTTCTGCTATGGCTTTATAAAACCCGATAGGTGTGCTATGATCGCCGCCCAGCAAGCCTACCAGCTTGCCTTTATCCAGCAAGGCCTTTGTTTGGTCGTATACCCATGCATTTAAAAATTCACTGCCTTCGTTTACTTCTTTAAGCGCCTTGCACATGAACCTGTTCTCCTCAATCTTTTGTCCCTGCGAAACATAGTCAATAAAAAGCTCTGATTCTTTGCGCAAATAATCATTTTTAAAGAGTATTTTCTTATCCGGCTCACGCAAAAAGAACCCCTGTTTCCAGCCATCGCTTACATCGGGATCAAAAAGATCAACATGCAGGCTGGCTTTTTTTATGCGCTCAGGAGCTCTTGCCGTTCCTGCCAGGTAGCTCACCGTTACCTCCCAGGGCACAGGCAGCACCACCAGCTTCGCATCTTCTTCCGTAAAAGGCAAACCAAAAATATTGTAATTAGGGTTTCCCGAACTGTTGGGGTCAAACTTTGAAAGGTCCATGATCAAATAATATGATACTTCAAAAAGCGGTGCAAGTTATAGCAGTTTTTTACAACAACGAACTTAATAACGTTATAATTGCAAATAAGGTTGCACGGGAGAATTTGAAAATGTGGGAATTTGAGACCTCCCTCCCGGCAGGCAGATGTGAATGAAAGCGGTCGGCACGCAACGAAGAGCGTCAGACCGCGGATTAATGGAAACTATAATTGTTTATAAAAAGTTAAATGCAATATAATAACCGGAAGGAGATGGAAAACGCCTGTTATCTTAAAAACAATTAACAACCGCGTTGTTTTTTGGACTAATTTCGCTGCGTGATAATACGTATTTTATTATGAAAAAAATCCATATAGTTGCGTTGGTCATTATAGCTGCCGCCATTGCGTATATGCTGATCACTTTATCCAAAGATCTTACTACTTATGATACGATAGCCTCTGCAAAACAAAAGCAGGGCAAATTCATACATCTTATAGCCAAATTAGACCGGTCGAAAGAAATCGAGTACAATCCTGTTACAGATCCCAATTTTCTTGCATTTTACGCGGTGGATTCTTTGGGCGGACAAACCAAAGTGATCTATCATAATACCAAGCCCCCGGAATTAGAAATGAGTGAACGCATTGTAATGAAAGGAAAAATGAACGGCGACGTGTTTGAATGTAAAGAAATTTTGCTGAAATGTCCCTCCAAATACAAAGACGATCCGTTACAGCAGGAAAAGGCTTTAGAATATAAAATGCAGGATTAATTTAACATGATTTACCAGGGTGAACATTTATTTATAGGACAATTCGGCCACTTTTGCGTTCTGTTGTCTTTTGTAGCTTCTATTGTTGCCACTTTCGCCTATTTTAAGGCAACGCAAACTTCCATACCCAACGACCATGCAACATGGAAAAAATTGGCCCGTACGGCATTCATTATTGAAACTATTGCGGTAATAGCCATTTTTGTTAGTCTTTATACCATTATTTATAATCACTATTTCGAATACAAGTATGCGCACCAGCACTCCAAGCGCAGCTTACCTACCAAATATTTGCTGAGCTGCCTCTGGGAAGGACAGGAAGGCAGCTTTATGCTCTGGAATTTCTGGCATTGCATTTTGGGGCTGGGTATAATGCTTAAAAGCAAAAAGTGGGAAGCCCCGGTAATGACGATTGTTTCCTTAGTACAGATTTTTTTAGCTACATTTTTACTGGGTATTTATTTCTTTGATCTTAAAGTGGGTAACAGCCCCTTTGTTTTAATGAGAAATGAATTTCCCGGCGCCCCTGTATTCCAGGATCCTTTGTACCTGCAAAAATACCTGCGTGATGGAAATGGACTGAATGTGCTGCTTCAAAATTACTGGATGGTTATTCATCCTCCTGTATTGTTTCTGGGATTCGCTTCCGCCATTGTTCCCTTTGCTTTTGCTTTAGCCGGGCTATGGAAAAAAGATTTTACCGGCTGGATAAAAGCAGCACTGCCCTGGACTTTGTTCAGTTGCGCCATGTTAGCCATCGGTATTCTGATGGGCGCTGCCTGGGCTTACGAATCACTTACTTTTGGAGGCTACTGGGCATGGGATCCTGTTGAAAATGCATCGCTTGTTCCATGGCTCTTAATGGTAGCCGGACTGCATACCATGCTCATTAACAAATCTACAGGCTATTCATCCAAATCAACTTACTGGTTTTTGTTCCTGGCCTTTTTGCTGCTGATGTATTCAACCTTTTTAACCCGCACCGGCGTTCTGGGCGATACTTCCGTACACTCGTTTACCGGCGAAGGCAATTCCCTGTTCTGGCACCTGATTATAATGATGGCCACATTTTCGGCCCTGTTTTTAACTGGTTATTTCAGGAACAACAAACAAATACCTGTAATTCATAAGGAAGAAGATATCTCTTCCCGGGAGTTCTGGATGTTCGTTGGCGCGTTGGTGTTGCTGATCTCGGCGGTTTATATTTCCTTCTTTACCTCCCTGCCTGTTTTTAATAAAATTTTCGGAACGCATAAAGCCATTGGCGAAGACCCCGAATATGTATATAACAGGGTAATGATCTTAATTGCGGTAGTAATAGGATTGCTTACTGCCATTACACAATACCTGAAATATAAAAAAACACCCCGCTCCTTCTGGGTAAAAAAAATCATTACCCCTACGGTTGTTGCGCTTATTATTTCCGTTCTGATCAGCGTGCTGGGAAATGTTGATTATAATAAATACGGAATCGGCTACTTAGGCGCTATTCATTTGGCCATTTTCGCGGCTACCTATGCCGTTATCGCCAATGCCATGTACATATGGACGGGCGCAAAAGGAAAATTAAGCCTCGCAGGAGGATCTATCACACATTTAGGATTTGGGATGATGCTGGTAGGCATTCTGTTTACTTCTTCAAAGAAAGAAGTGATTTCCATTAACCGCACGGGCATTATGATACCGGGATTAAAAGACCCTAAAGGCCGTGACGACAGCGGACTGGAAAACGTTACCCTTATTATGGGCGTACCTACTCCTATGGGTAAATACACGGTAACTTATGCAGGAGATTCTTCTCACCCGGTAGATGAAAAAATGTATTTTAAGGTGAATTACGAGCGTAAGGATGAGGTTACCGGTAAAGTGCTTGAAAATTTCACTTTATACCCCAATGCTTTTTTGATGAAGGCGGAAGAAGGAAAAACCGCATTGTCTGCTAATCCGGATTCAAGGCATTACTGGCATAAAGATGTATTTACTTTTATTACCTCCATGCCTGATCCCGAAAGCATAAAAGACACCGCTACTTTCAGGGATCACCCGGTGCAGCAGGGCGATACAGTATTTTATTCAAATGGTTATATTATTGTAGACCAGCTAATTGAAGCCAATAAAAGCACCAATAAAGACCTTCCGTTAGTAGACAGCGCCTGGCTGGCTGATGTAACAGTATACAGCAATAATGGTATGACGTACAAAGCCCAGCCTGCCTTGTTCTCAAAAGATAATATGCCTATTGCAAAAAGAGATACCGTTATATCGCAAAGCCTTGTGCTGGAGGTAAATAAAACAGGAAATGCGCTTGCGCTGGGTGTAAAGGAATCGAACGCGATAATGAAATACATTACTTTAAAAGCATTCCAGTTCCCGTTTATCAATATCCTCTGGTTAGGCATTCTTATTATGTCGGCAGGTTTTTTCATCAGCATGTGGCACCGGTTTAAAAAGAGCAATTAATCCTCAATCATTTTTTAAGCTGTGGCAGCGGTTGAGCCGGGTTTCCTGTCTACATATATTAATTGTGATGCAAAACCCGTTAATATAGTAATTAGTAGCGCATGAGCAGCCGCAGGAAGCCATATTATATATTCATCTTTTCCGTACTTTGCTGCACCCTCCTTCATCCGGCAGTACAGTCTCAAACCCAATATGGTGTAAATGATACCATTACAGTACCTGCTATCATTTACAAAGGCGACACGCTTTCCTACAAAGAGCTTTCCGAAGTACATATTTACCTTAAGTTAACTGCGGCGCAAAAAAGGGCATTGCGGGAATGGACCCGGCTGCGCAACGCGGTATATGTTACCTATCCTTACGCCAAAAAAGCGGGGGCAGTATTCAATGATATTCAGGCTCACTTAGAAAATATACCCGATAAGGAAAAAAGAAAGGACTATGTAAAAAGCCGCGAAAAAGACCTGCGCAACGAATTTACCAAGCCGCTTACCGATCTGTCTGTTTACCAGGGAAAAGTGCTGATGAAGCTTATTGCGAGGGAAACGGGCAATACCTGCTACGAGATCATCCATGACTATAAGGGTAGCTTTTCTGCCAGTTTCTGGCAGAGTGTGGCCTGGATCTTCGGCAGCAGCCTGAAACAAACCTATAATTCCCGGGCAGAGGACGCCCAGATTGAAGACATTGTAATGGAAGTAAGGCGAATGTATGGGTTGTATTAATTTAGCGTTTGGGAGTTTAGGATTTGTGGTTTGTTATATGCAGATTACAGGTTTCAGGGCACAAGTTGTAGAGTGTACAGGGTTTTCGGCTTTAGATGATTTTACACAAAGGAGCAACGAACACAATTAAATTTATGGATTTTCAGTTTTTGGATCCGACCCGACTGACAGGTTTGAAATTTATGATTTGAATTTTATCCGCCCTGGCGGACAAGCTTGCCTGCCGCAGGCAGGTTTGTTTCTTGTGATTTGGTTCTTCCTTTCGAGTTTCAGTCTTCGGTATTCAGGTGCGGTCTGACCCTCCTTGCATCGGGTGCCGACCGCGCGTTCGGATTTCGGATTTTTGCTCCTTCGGATTTAACTTTTTCATACCATCATATCCACAAACTCATTCACCGGCAAAGCCGTTAGCCTTTTATAATCTAATGATTCATGCAAAACCGTTTGCTGCTGCTTAACGGAAAATTTTCTTGCCAGGTTGGTTTTGTATTTCTCTATCAATACCGGTATTCCTTCTTCCCGGCGGCGTTTATGCCCTATCGGGTATTCAACGATCACTTCAGGCAAAACCGTACCGTCATTCAGCTCTAGTGTTAGCGCATTGGCTATAGATCGTTTTTCCGGATCGTGATAGTCTATTGTAAACTGCGGGTCTTCTGCTGTAACCATTTTGTCACGTAATATATCAATGCGCGGGTCGGCAGCAATATGATCTTCATAATCCCCGGCGGTTAAACGGCCGAAGATCAATGGAATGGCTATCATATACTGAATACAATGGTCGCGGTCGGCGGGGTTATGCAGCGGCCCTTTTTTATCAATAATGCGAATGGCGGCCTCATGGGTGCGTATGCTTATTTTTTTGATGTCGTTTGTTGTTTTTCCGAGCGACTGCAATTGCTTATGTAAAGTCATTGCTGCTTCTACCGCTGTTTGGGAATGAAACTCTGCCGGGAAGGATATTTTAAAAAGTATGTTTTCCATTACATAAGCGCCGTAATCGCGCTGGAAGGTAAATGCATTGCCTTTAAACAGCACATCATAGAACCCCCAGGTTTTGGCGGTGAGTACGGAGGGATATCCCATTTCTCCGGTTTTAGCGATAAGTGCCAGGCGTACGGCCCGTGAAGTGGCATCGCCTGCCGCCCATGATTTGCGGCTGCCCGTGTTGGGTGAATGACGATAGGTGCGCAGGGAATGACCGTCTACAAAAGCGAGGGAAATGGCATTGATCAGCTCATCGCGGGTTAAGCCGATGAGCCTTCCCACCACTGCCGTGGAAGCTAATTTTACCAGCAGCACATGATCGAGCCCTACCTTGTTGAACGAATTTTCCAGCGCCATCACGCCCTGTATTTCATGTGCACGGATCATGGCATCCAATACTGCCTTCATGGTTAATGGCGGCTTTCCGGCGGCAACGGCTGTGCGTGAAAGCCAGTCGGCTGTAGCCAGTATGCCACCCAGGTTATCGGAGGGATGACCCCATTCCGCCGCCAGCCACGTATCATTAAAATCGAGCCACCTTATGATGGTACCAATGTTAAAGGCCGCCTGCACAGGATCTAATTGAAAAGAGGTGCCGGGCACTTTAGCACCGTTGGGTACAATGGTGCCGGGTACGATGGGGCCTAATAATTTTGTACATGCGGGATAGGTCAATGCTTCCAGCCCGCAACCTAAAGTATCCAATAAGCAATAATGCGCGGTTTTCCACGCCAGCTCATTTTTTATTTCATAATGCAGCACATAATCCGCAATGTCTGTAATTACTTTATCAGTTGGCGGACGTTCGTTGGAGATGGAAGACATAATAAAATTTATAATTTCTGATTAGTTGATTTCTGATTTACTAAAGCCTGCTTCGATAGCAACAGTATCATATCTGAGACCAGGAAAATCAAATGGTTATTTATTTTTGTTCTTTTTTGCTGTAATATCTGTCGCGTTAAAAATACTTACTAATTCGTTGGCTTCTTTCATTAAGATATCAATATCAGAGCCTGCTGGGACCAACATCGCTTCTTTTGCCACTTCCAGCCAATATAAAGACTCATCTGCTTCTTCAACAACAATTTCAATTTTATAAATAAAATCAGCTTTTGATTTTCCTCTGCAGGCAGCACGGTAATTAGCGCCAACCGACCCCGCTGATCTTATCAATTGTTTGGCTGTTTCAAAGCCCGCAGCATTTCTTGGAAAATCTCCGCACAATTTAATGACTGCAACATGAAAATTTTTAGTGCGCAATTGGAGGTCTTGCTTATTCATAGTTTAGCTTTAAATTAAAAGATCAAACACCAATTAAATCAGACATCAAAAAATCACAGATCACAAATATCTCCTTATCTTTTTTCTATCGGCACAAACTTCCTGTTCTCCGGCCCGGTATAATTAGCGCCGGGACGGATAATCTTTCCATCCTGGCGTTGCTCAATAGCGTGTGCGCTCCATCCTGTAACCCTTGATATAACAAACAGGGGTGTAAAAAATAAAGTGGGCACGCCCATTAAATGATAGGATACGGCCGAAAACCAATCTAAGTTGGGAAACATTCTCTTTTCATTCCACATCAGGGTTTCCAGCCTTTCTGCAATGTTAAACAACTGCATATCTCCTGCTTCTTCCGACAAATGCCGGGCAACTTTCTTAATGACCTGGTTCCTTGGGTCAGACACGGTATATACCGGGTGACCGAATCCAATGATCACTTCTTTTTTTTCCAGTCTTGATTTAATATCCGCTTCCGCTTCTTCCGGTGACGCGTACCTGCTCTGGATGTCGAAGGCCACTTCATTGGCACCCCCGTGTTTCGGTCCGCGCAAAGCGCCGATAGCACCGGTAATGGCCGAATACATATCTGAACCGGTTCCTGCAATTACCCTTCCCGCAAAAGTGGAGGCATTAAACTCGTGCTCAGCATATAAATTCAGTGATACCTGCATCGCCTGCTGCCAGGAATCGTTTGCTTTTTTGCCATGCAGCAGGTGCAGGAAATGAGCGCCAATTGTTTCATCATCAGTTTCTACCTCAATACGCCGGCCATTGTGCGAAAAATGATACCAGTATAATAAGGCTGAGCTGAAGGAAGCCAGCAGCTTATCGGCAATAGCTCTTGCGCCTGCAATATGATGATCATCCTTTTCAGGACTCACCGTACCTAACGCCGAAGTATAGGTGCGCAACACATCCATAGGATGAGCCGCGGCAGGAATTTGTTCTAATATTTGCTTTACCACAGCAGGAAGCCCCCGCAGGCCGGCGAGCTTTGTTTTATAGGCAGCCAGCTGGGCAGCGGCAGGCAATTGCTCATGGATCAGTAAATGAGCCACTTCCTCAAATTCCGCACCTTCTGCCAGATCAAGAATATCATAACCCCGGTAATGCAGGTCGTTCCCGCTTTTTCCAACAGTACACAGGGCGGTATTACCGGCCGCTACGCCCGAAAGTGCCACACTTTTCTTTGGTTTAAAACCCGGTATTGTACTATCTGCCATAACTTCTATTTATTTTTAGAAAAAAGCGTGTCTAACTTTTGTTCATAGCCGAAATAACCAATGCTTTCATATAGCTCGGTGCGGGTTTGCATCCTGCTTATCATATTTTTTTGAGTGCCTTCGGTGCGGATGCTGTGAAATACCTGTTGCGCCGCTTTATTAGCCGCACGAAATGCGCTAAGCGGATACAGGATCATACGCACACCCGCGTTTTTTAATTCTTCAACCGTCCACAAAGGCGTCATGCCAAATTCGGTTATATTGGCTAACACAGGAATACCGGTAGCATCAGCAAATTGTTTATACTGCGCCAGTTCATTCACCGCTTCCGCAAAAATAAAATCGGCTCCTGCTGCTTTATAAGCCACTGCCCTTTCTAATGCTTTATCCAATCCTTCACCGGCTAATGCATCTGTTCTGGCGCCTATAACAAACTGGTCATCGGTACGGGCATCGGCTGCCGCCTTAATCCTGTCGGACATTTCCTCAAGACTTACGACTTCCTTACCGGGCCGGTGGCCGCAGCGTTTGGCGCCTACCTGGTCTTCTATATGTAAAGCACCTGCGCCTGCTTTTATTAATGACTTTACAGTACGTGCTATGTTAAAGGCCGATGGGCCAAAGCCTGTATCCACGTCTACCAGTAAGGGTGTGGCCGTAACATTGGTAATACGGTAAATATCGGTAAGCACATCATCGAGGGTGGTAATGCCCAGGTCGGGTATACCTAAAGAACCCGCGGCTACTCCCCCACCCGATAGATAGATGGCCTTAAATCCTTCCTGCACTGCCAGTAAAGCATGATTAGCATTAACAGCGCCCACGATCTGTAAAGGATTTTCTTCGGCCATTGCCTGCCGGAAAAGCATTCCTGCCGATACTGTATTGGATGTCATCATCATTTGATCTTTAGAAATCAATGCAAAGTGCCGCTCATGCCCGGTTCGGGTATTGTTTTTTGCCTGCAGAAAAGAAAATGATCACTTACAAGAGGCAGGCAATAACAATGTGCAAACCTACATGAAAATTTGCACTTTATTTCTCCGGGGTTTGTTCCAAGCGGAGCATTCCGGTTGTGTGCTTTCTCAAACACAAACACATAGGATCAGAGGCACATAGGTACCATATAGGTTTTTCTTTTTTCTATTGTGCTCCTATGCTTCTACCGTGCCTATGTGTTTATCTTCTTTTTGTTAAACACATAGGATCATAGGTACATAGGTGTACATAGGATTTTGCTCCATTCTATTGTGTCCCTATTGTGTCTATGTGGTGATCTTCTTATTGTTAAACACATAGGATCATAGGTATATAGGTGCACATAGGGGTTTGCTCCATTCTATTGTGTTCCTATTTGTCTATGTGGTTGTCTTCTTATTGTTAAACACATAGGATCATTGGTATATAGGTGCGCATAGGGGTTTGCTTTCTTATATTGTGTTCCTATTGCGTCTATGTGGTTGTCTTCTTTTTGTTAAACACATAGGATCATTGGTGCATAGGTGCACATAGGGGTTTGCTTTCTTCTATTGTGTTCCTATTGTGTCTATGTGGTTGTCTTCTTTTTGTTAAACACATAGGATCACAGGTATATAGGTGCGCATAGGGGTTTGCTTTCTTATATTGTGTTCCTATTGTGTCTATGTAGTTGTCTTCTTTTTGTTAAACACATAGGATCATAGGTATATAGGTGCGCATAGGGGTTTGCTTTCTTCTATTGTGTTCCTATTGCGTCTATGTGTTTGATCTTTAACATCCAGCCGGAAAACATGAAAATATGAACTGTCATTCTTCTTTACATTATTTTTGCAACCTATGAAATTAGATATACTTGCTGTTGCCGTACATCCCGATGATGCAGAACTGGGCTGTGCAGGCACTTTACTGATGGAAAAGCTGCGAAACAAAAAAACAGGTGTAATTGATCTTACCCGTGGCGAACTGGGTACAAGAGGCAGCGCAGCATTGCGGGCAAAGGAATCTGCCGCTGCTGCCGCTATTATGCAATTGGATGTACGTGAAAACTTAGGCATGGCCGATGGTTTTTTTAAAAATGATGAAGACCACCAGCGCCTGCTTATTAAGGCTATTCGCACATACCAGCCCGAAATTGTTTTGGCCAACGCGTTGGACGACCGCCACCCCGATCACGGAAGAGCAGGACACCTGATCAAAGACGCCTGCTTCTTAAGCGGTTTGCGAAAGATTGAAACGCTTGATAATAACGGTAAGCCGCAAGCGCACTGGCGGCCGAAATATATTTTTCATTACATACAGGACAGGTATTATGAGCCCGGCTTTGTGTATGATATCAGCCCGGTATTTGAAAAAAAGCTGCAAGCTGTAAAGGCGTATTCATCACAATTTCATTCTGACGAATATGCCAATGAGGAACCCCAAACCTATATCTCCACTCCCGGTTTTTTAAATTCGATTATAGGAAGACATGCCATGTTTGGCAAGATGATCGGTGTACCTTATGCTGAAGGGTTTATTACCGAAAAGATGATCGGCATAAATAGTTTTGACGCGTTTATACAGAAGGATACGTAAGGGAAGTTTGTGGTTTGTGGTTTATAGTTTCTGGTTGCATTTGGCTTCGGATTTCGAAATTCAGACTTCGGATTTGATTTGATATTTATTTGTTTCTTGTGATTTGGCTTCCTGGTGCTTTGTATTTTCTCCGGATTTCGGATTTCATGCTTCGGACTTTGTATTTGTATTTTATCCGCCCCGGCGGACAGGTTTGGTTCTTGCTATTTGTCTTTTGGTGCTTTGCATTCCATTTACCTGATAAGCAGCAAAGTACCCTTCTTTTCAATTACCCTGCCCAGGTAATCCGTTCCGCGCGCCATCCACACAAAGGTATCACTGGCCTGCTCTTTTCCTTTAAAAGTGCCATCCCATCCTGATTCCGACGTATTGGAGGAAAACATGAGCTGACCCCAGCGATTGAATATTTTAATATAATCAAACTGCTTTAGGCCAACGGGCGTGGCCCTGAAAACATCATTCAGTCCATCGTTATTGGGTGTAAAAGCATCGGCTACAAATATATCCGGAGCTGTTCTGAATACCTGTACATGCATAGTATCGTAAGCAAAACAGCCCTCGGGCGTGCTTACTTTAACCGAATAGGTGATCTTGTCGCTTACTTCAGAAACAAAATTAGCTATGGGATCAGCAATATCCGTATTACTCAGGTAGTTTGGCGGAAACCACTTGTATATTTCCGCTCCCGTGGCCTGCAGTTGCAGGGGCTGGCCCACCACCACAACAGTGTCGTTTCCGGCAAATGCAGGAACAGGTGGTATAACGGTTACCACTACGTCTTTTAACGTGGGTTTGGGACAGCCTAAGGTATCGGTTACGCTTACGGTATAGGTTGTGGTTACGGGTGGTGAAACAAAAGGATCGGGAACATTAAAGTTACTCACCGACAGCGCCGGCGACCAGCGGTAAAATGCCCCCCCTTCTGCAAACAATTGTATCCGGTCTCCATAACAAATAGAAGAGTCGTTGATTACACGCACCTGGGGGTAAGGCACAGTACTCACCCTCACATTATCCGTAGCGGAGCATTTACCAATATGGGCAGTAACGTTGTAAACGGTATTTACCTCCACAGGTGTGGCCACTGGTTGCTTTAGGGTAGGGTCATCAAGCGTTCCGGCAGGCGCCCACATGTAGGTTAACCCATCGCTGAATGGATTGAGCTGTATCCCGTCGGTTAAGCATATAGTGGTATCGGGGCCTGCATTGAGCGTAACAAAGCTCACCACTTTTACCCGAACCGTATCGGTAGAAGTGCAACCCGGAACGGTAGTGAGGCTTACCGTATACGTGGTGGTAACATCCGGGCTCAGTGTTGCTGTTGCGCCTGCAGCGCGTATGTTAATATCCGGCGCCCAGGTGTAGGTTCCGGGAGGGCCTGTGGCGGAAACGGCAATGGTATCAATATTGCACATTAAAGTATCATGCGGTACACTTAAAAGCGGCTTATCTCTTACCACAAGATCGGTTCTCACCGTGCTCATGCACCCCTTACTGCTACTAACGGTAAGGGCTACTGTATAAGTTCCTGACTCCGTAAAAGTAAATTGTGGCCGCTCACTCCGGGAGGTATCGGTTGAAGAGGAAGGTACGCCAAAGTCCCATTGCCAGGCGTTTGCTACTCCATAATCTGCTTTTGTTGTGTCTGTAAAACGGATAGGCACATCCTTACAGCCTTCGCTGAATGTAAACCCGGGAAAAAAGCCCGGATACACTTTAACGATGCTAAATGCAGAGTCTGAACAATTATCATTTCTGTTGGTAATGAGCATCACCCTGTATGTGCCCGTGTCGGGAAAACTAAAGGATGGGCGTGCAAGGGTTGATGTATCGTCTGTTCTTCCGGGTACGCCAAAATCCCAGTAATGCGTTTTAATTAAAGAGCTGGTGCTCCTGTTCCGGAAGTCAACGGTAAGGCCATCGCAGCTTATATATTCGGGTTCAAGCGATGCTGCCGCCATGGAACAGGAAGCTACTTTGATCTGTATATCTTTCCGGTGCACATTAAACAATACGCCCCGCCGGTATTCGCTTACACATACGGTTATCACGTACACACCCGATGCGGGAGCTATGCCCGATACAAGCCCTGTTTTGGTATTCAACGTTACATTAGCCCCCATTGGTGAAGACGCGCCGAATCCAAAAGCGTAGGGAACAGCGGAATAAGGCGGTGCTACTGCAGGGCTGGGCTGCGGATCTCTTGAAGACCCACCCACATAGGCAGAACAAAAGCTGTACGATAAAGAATCATTCTCCTTATCGGTTGCCCCGAAATCGTAGGTAAAGAAATTATCCTCGCAAACGATCACCGTATCCCTGGTAGCAAAAACAGGGCTGCTGTTCTTAGGTGCATCGTCCAGCACAAGCGTACCCGGTATATCGGCTGTATACGTTGCGCCAACCTGCCCGGAAGCAGCCACATTCGACATGTTTTCGATACGGCAGCACCTTTGAAAAGAAACCGTATATCCATAAGGAGACGCCGGTAGTGTAACCGTAAAACTATAAACCCCTACTTCATAGCATACTGCCGGTGGGTTATCAATGCATTCGCCCGGGCTGCCTAACCGCAGCACATCCTTCCTGGTCATGCTGATATCATAATTCTTAAAAAATGATGAACCGGATACATTTTTCTGGTAAACAGTAATGGGTACAACCGGATCTAACTGGGCGCCTGTAGAAAAGCAATCCCGGTATAATTTGAGGGTAACCTGGTAAGTGAAATCAGATCCGGATGAGCCTGTATAAATATACGAAAGCTCGCCTCCCGTAATATGTCTTGCCTTAAGGACAGCGCAAAACCCCAGACAAATAAGAGTTGCAAAAAAATATTTTATTATCTCAGGCATCACATACGTAATTAAGGAACTTCATAACGGTGTCATTGGCCTGGTCTTTCCGTTCCCACATTCCCATGTGAGCTGTATCAGGGAGGATATTAATGAACGCTTTAGCAGGAAGATAGCACTGCTTAAGGCTATCTTCTAAAGATACACTTTTATCCTCCTCTCCTATAATAAATAAAACCGGAATTGTAAGTTTTTTTAAGGTTTCCGTTCTGTCTGGTCTTTTTATCATTGCCCCGTAATACTGTACGAGGGCGGCAGCCGTAAAGTTGCCTGCATCCTTCATAAGCGTTTCAATTTGTTCCGGATGCTGCAGGGTGAATGCGCTGCCAAACAAATTAGGAATAGATTGTTTCAAAAATTCCTGAGCCCCATATCGTTGTATGAATGCTATCCCTTTCCGCCGGGTTGCTTTCTTATCCTCATTATCGGCAAAGGCGGTGGAATGAACAAGTCCCAGCGCGTTTAAACGTTCGGGGTAGTGTTGTGCGAAGGCCAAAGCCACGTATCCCCCCATGCTATGGCCGATAAGAGTACACTGCTTAATATTTTCCCTGTCGAGTACCTGTTTCATGGAATCCGCATACATTTCAATCATAGAAGCAGTACGCTCAGCAGGAACGGAAAGTAAATCTGATTTGCCGCTTCCCGGAAGGTCGGGAATGATAAGGTGAAAATGGCTTTTTAAAAATGCACGCTGGTAATGCCACACCCGGCCATCCTCCCCGAATCCATGAACAAACATTACCGGCGGTCCGTTACCTTCTGTTTCATAATAAATGCGGCTATTATTATATGTGAGCAACTTTCTGTGCATTTTCTGATCGTTTAAACTGTTTCCAGCTTCGCCAGCCTAATAAAACAATTAAAGGAACCAAATCCTTATTCAGCTCCTGGGGTAGCATTACCCAGAAAGCTAACACCAAAGCATACACTAAAACAGAGAGCGCCCAGTATTGATGCATCAATTTTCTTTTGCTCTTCAGGAAAAACGCTGCAATGGCATGGAAAGGTAATGCCCATAACAGGTTGTAATTATTACGGCACAATACATGATCGGTACCCAGCCACATACCCACAAGCAAAATACCCAGTAAGCCGGCACATAAAAAAAGCAAAAAATCAAGAGACTCCAGCGCTTTTTTGCTCCACTGCCTCCGTATTACCGTTAGCGCTATAAACACCATCAGCGCTGCTGCAAAAGCAATGAAAGGAGTAAAAAATGATTTTGGCGATGCGGTTGCAGATGGCGCGGTGTAAACAGAATGCCTTTCCCTCACCAGAGGTTTATTGCCAATAGCGGCGCTGTCGAAGCCTTTGAAAAGATAATCAGGCAAAAACATGGTTTGCTCATTCTGTGCTGGTTTGTCGAGTCCCCTGCCTAACAGAATATCTATTCCCAGCTTGCTCCAGTACATACCGCTCCTGTTCAGACTATTATGAATAAGCTCGCGAAATGAAACATCCGGGTAGGGTAAGATGTTTTTTATTGTAACCGCTTCCGTTGTATTGTTTTTTACAATATCACGGATGCGCGTAGCACAGTTGTCAAACAAAAAATCATATTTATAGAACTTATTGCTGCCTGAAGCGTTAAGTTGTAATGCAGCATTCAGCTTTATCTTTTCTTCTCCACTCAGGTTCAGTTCCTGTTCAATAATGCTCCGTTGTTCCAACTGATAGCTATAGATGAAATCAGGATACGTTTCTACAGAAAGATAGTACAACAATTTGCCCCGTATGAACTTTGGATAAAAGTCGGGATTGAAATCAAAAGTGCCGTAATTGTATACCTTATCCGTAAAGGTGGCGCTATCGGTAACCCGCAAAGCGCTATGCCCGAAAGTGGAATACAATTCCTCACCGGGGCTGCAGGTGAGCAGCGTAATCCGCAAATGCGATGAGTCTGTTTGGGAATAAGCCGTAGCAAAAGCAAAAAAGGCAATGAAGAAAAAGGGAAGTATTTTTTTCACGAATCAATTTTCCGACAAGTTCGGGAATAAAGCGGGAAATGCGATATAAAAGAACCAAATAACAAGAACCAAATAAATTGAAAAAGCCCGGAGCTATAAATTCGAAATTCGAAGCGAAATGCAACCATAAACCACAAATCATAAAATCCGAAGCCGGAAGACCGAAATCCGATAGAATGCAAAGCACCAGGAAGCCAAATTACAAAAAACAAATAGATACAGCTGGCTCGTGCCTACTATGATGACAGGCAAATTTAAAATCTGAAATTCGAAGCCAATCCCAACGGTAAACCACAAATGATAAACCAGGGAATCCTATTGAAAACTTAGCCTGTCTTTAGTAGTAACTCATCCTGAAACATGTAACCTGCGACCTGCAACCCGGACCAATCTCAAATCACCTTACCGTACTCTTCTTATAAACGGCTCTTTTGATACTACTCTTTTTACAGGATCAAAAAATTTAATCAATAAGAACCCGGCAATAAACCCGCCAATATGCGCCGCATAAGCAACACCGCCGCTCTCTTCTCCTCCCAATATACCCAGTCCGCTGATTACCTGGAATGCAATCCATAAACCCAGCGCCAGTAAAGCAGGAACGGATACCATATACCACAACAGGATGGCATGTACTTTCCGGGTAGGATATAATAAAAGATAACCGCCCAGCACCCCAGAAATAGCACCGGAAGCCCCTAAGCTGGGCACTAAGGAACTGTGGTTAAGCATCAGGGTTGAAAAAACATGACTCAGGGAAGCAATGATCCCGCAAATCAAATAAAACAACAGGTAACGTCCATGACCAAGCCTGTTTTCAATATTGTCGCCAAATATCCAGAGGTATAACATGTTACCGCCTAAGTGGGCCCAGCCGCCATGCATAAACATAGCGGTAAACAATGTAAAATAAACGGGTACCGGCGTGGGTTGCAAGCCCGGCAATTCAAACTGCTGCCCTGTATGCGGGTCAATGATGATCTGAGATGCGGTGATAAAATCCTTTCCTGTAATAATTTCTGCCGGAACAGTAGCATAAGCATAGGTGAATGCCAGGTCATTACCCGCTCCCTGCAGGAAAATAAATACCAGGATATTAGCAACTATCAGCAGGTAATTGATGTAGGGTGTGATGGTGCGGTCCGAATTGTCGTCTCCAACAGGTATCAGCATGCAGGATGATTTGTTATTTCAAGATAGGCAATATTTGGTAAACCCAAAATTTGAATGGAATACAAAGCACGAAATCCGGTGTGAAAGCATCAAGAACCAAATCACAAAAAACAAATAAATACAGATGATTCGTGCCCCGCCGCGGCGGGCAGGCTCACCATGACAGGCAAATTGCAAATTCCAAAGCCTCCTTTGCCCTTGTACCCTGAAACCTGTAACTTATATGCAACAAACCACAATAATAAAAGATAAGCCCGGATTAAAACCGATTTCCCTGTATCCTGAAACCTGTAACCCCGATCAATCTCAAATTTTAATTTACCGATAAACCACAAATTACCACATCTCTCTTTACAAAATCGTCTTCGTATCTGTCATAAATACCCTGGTGCTCACCGTATAGGTGCCGCCATTCACGGCTTTGTATTTAAGGTCTACGTAAAATGCACGGTAACCCGATGCCGGTAAAGCTTCCGTGATCTTAAGCTTTTTCTTTTGGGAAATATTAAGGTCGTTGCTGGTCCATTTATCATTGCGGAAATCTGTATCGGGCGAATCGGCATGCCATACAATTACATCCGTAAGCTCGTCTTTGGTAGCGTTGATATTTACCTTCACTCCTTTTTTACTTACAGATGTTGTCCATTTACACTCGGGATAAGCCGTTTGGGTTAGCGTGCTGCCAAAGAATGCTCCCAGGGCCTGAAAAGCCTGTGCGCCCCCACCAAGATTGTGCCCCGCATTGGGAACATAGTGCAGCAGGTTTTTCCCGGGAATGCTGTCTATGTAGTTTTTAATATTGTCTACCACCCAATATTCATCATTGGTACCCATGAAAATCAATTTAGGCATGGTAAGTGTTTTGCGGTATGAATAAGGATCCACCATGGTGGTAACCGCCATTCCGCTTTCCGTTTTTGCACCCTGCGGAATGCCCAGCTTTACATAATCCTCGATCTGCACGCTATAATCACCCAGCGCTTTAATCTGGTAGTCTAAGCTCACGGGCATGTTCAAAACATCAATAACCATAGGCGCTATGGCCTGTGCACGCTTATCATTGGCGCCTGTAAGCCAGGTTGTCCATCCGCGTTTGGAGGCGCCGGAAACCACAAAACGGTTTACCGGGTGGTTCAACTGTTGTTTCGAAAACTCCTGTATGGCGTCCATTGCCCTTACCGCGCTTTTTACCATGGGGAACAATAACGGCCAGGAATAGTCGCCATCTTTTTTAAAATTATGCAGGGTAAAGGATATCAGCTCATCTTCTGTGAGATCATTATACAGGGGCTGGTTGGGCGTTTGTCTTAACACCGCCACAATAGCATGATTTGTTGCCGCCATATCAGCCATGCTTACGTTGAACTTATCATCACGCCCGTTCCAGTTGGGTAAACCATTTTTTATGGAACCGCCTGTAATAAACAAAAGGGCGCCATCGTATTTATTTTCCTTCGGAACCAGCACAGTCAACTGGTGCGTCCATACATGCTCCCGCCACTGCTGCGAGGTAAGTAATAACGCATAGGCTTTTACGTCTCCGATATCATAGGTATCTTTTACTTCCCATTTAAATGTTTTATCTCCATTATGTAAATAACTCTGCAAAGCGGTTGATGGTGTAACCTGCGCCTGAACAAGCGTAAGGAATGAAACGAGGAATACGAATACGCTTAGATAAATCTTCTTCATATTAACTACCGGTTTATACTTTGAATTTATTTTGAATTTGTTGTTTGGTTCTTTGCTTTTACTTTCACTTCCAGTTTTGTTCTTCGGGCTTAAGCATTCCAAATCTATTTTATTTAACCGGCGCCGGGTTTTCTTTTACCCACTTTAACACTTCATTCATATATATTTCACCCGTCATTTCGCCCAGGCTGGTACGACTAACATAATCGTATCGCTTAAAGCTGCTGAAGTCTTCTTTAGTAAGGATATAGCCAAAAGCGTCATTCGTTAATCCAAACAAAAAAGGATGTTTGGTGGGCATGTGGCGTTTTACATAATAGCCAATATTAGGCAGGGCTTCCCCCGGTATAGTGAGCACCTGTGCGGTTCCGATATTGAGCAGGTTAATCTGCGTAGTGGCAAAATTTGTATCTGTTTTTTCGCCCGCCAGCTTCAGCGGAGACTTGCTGAGAATATATTTCATGATCTCTGAATCAATGGGAAAACGGATCGTTTTTGCCGCGCAATACAGACCGGGATTGGTTTGTACAGGAGCGCCGGCAACAATACGTAAAGCTTCATCGGCCAGCAATTCGCCAATGCGTATACATTCTTCCCAGTCGTTGGCTTCTCCTCCTTTTTCGAGCCGGTTATCGGCCGTTACCATTCCGCCCTGGGCGCTGTTCATGAAAAGGGCAACTCCACCCGCTTTGGATTCAATGCGATGGTATAATGGCCCGCACAGGTCGGAACTTAAAATACCCTGCGATGAACCAATAACTTCGGGGTGCACCGCGTAATTCACCAACGTGGCAATGGGCTTGTTCTTATTTTTACCGGTAGTTGCTATGGCCTGTATAATACCGCAGCGGGGATCATACAACTGGGGAGCGTAATAATTGTAAGCGATCTTTCCTTTCGCTTCATCCACTGCGATTTTTAATGACGCAGGTTCTAATTTTTTCACGGCTTCATTTACCGCATCAGCTATTTGCTGCACACACCAGTCTAAATATTTCAGGTCGGCATGCGATTGTCCTTTTTCATCCGGGAATCCGTAAGCGTCCGGAGCGCTGTGGGTATGCGTAACGCCTATAAGAATGTTTTCGGGTGCAATACCTTTGATCAACGCCCTCGACCTGTTTCCTAACACCGATGGCCACCCTAAGTTATCAATATTAACGATAGCGATCCTGGTATTGCCTTTTTCCAGCACCAGGGCGCGGGCGTATAAATCGCCCTGCTTAATGGTTGCCGGCTTAGGGGTGCCGATTCCACCAGACACCGGCAGTAAAGGATCGGGTGTAATGATCCTTACTGCAGCGCCGGCTTTGAATGTTTGGGAATAGGAACCAGGGGTAAAACCAATTATACAGAGAAAAAAAATAAAAACTCTTACATACATCTTATAAACAATTATCTCTCCAATTTAAAATATCGGTACAAGGTGTAAGGCAGAGGGTGTAAGGTATAAGGAAGAGGGCGGAAATGGATTTTACCTTACCCCCTTATGCCCTATACCCAATACCCTATACCTTATACCTTATACCTTATACCTTACGCCTTCCCCATCTACCATGGTTTTCCTGTTCCCTGAACAATCCACGGCCTGGACCACGGGCTGTTTTTAGCGCCGTTTCCGCCAAAGTTGGAATACGGGGTAGTTTCCAGTTTATTATTAGCCACCTCTACATTAGCTCCGTTCAGGTTTCTTTCGCCCAACGGGTAGTAAAAACGTAATGGGAGCTCCGGCGCCTGGGTAAATCCGGCTACACCGTGCAATTCAGGATAACCTGTTCTGCGCCAGTCGAACCAGGCTTCAGCCGCCATACTCCAGCTCGCTATCCACTTCTGAGTAATGATCTGTTCAATAGTACCGTCATAAGCTACTTCAGGCTGGGCAATATAAGCCGGTGCATCAGCACCAAATCCCCACACCGAGAAAGAAGCGGCAATTCCCTGATTATAGTGCGTTTCCGCATCGCCCGCATTCCAGCCCTTTGCAGCCGCTTCTGCCAGAATGAAATGAACTTCTGCCGCGGTTATCAGCCTCACCCTTACGCCTCCTGCATTCCCCTGGGCAAATTTTTTGTTCACCCACGATACATGTGTATTGTGAGATGCCTGCTGAACATCAGGACTCAGGTTATAGGTTTGCGGAGCATTTAATGCTACCGGTAATCCCACATAATAAGGATCCTGATTAATATCATTTATGGTTATTCCTTTTGCAGCAATAAATTCATTGGTTATGATCATTACCCTGGGTCTGTGTACACCATTGATTGTAGTATCAAATACCACTTTACTTATATTTCCGGTAAGATCCGCATCAACATATATGGATTCTGTAACAGGCTCGGCCCATGCCCTGATCCTGGGATCATTTTTACTCAACAGCTCTTTTACCAGGGTGTTGCACATTTTGATCCTTATATAATTGGTGCTGTCTGACTGGGGAACGGCATAAGCAGGCCAGGAATCTGCATCGCTGTTTCCGGGGAAAGCCATTGATGGTTCATCTGCAACAGCAGTAATAACCGGATATTTTGTCGGATCCCCTGCTATTTTTTCAATTCCCTGCTGTGCAACCGAAGGGAGTTTTTCCGAGAGGCGCATATAATACCGCAAGGCAAGGGAATTAGCAAATTTTCTCCATTTAAGTGCATCTCCTGTGTAATAAATATCTGCCGGCCCGGTTGAACTGTTAAAGGAAGCCTCGTCTAAAAGCGTATTTGCTTTTTCAAGATTAAGCAGAATACTATCATATATGCTTTGCTGGGCGTCGAATATTGGGAAAGTGTTTTCAGCACCTCCCAGGTTTCCTTTTAAGGCATCACTGTAGGGAGCATCACCCCACAAATCAGTTATCAAACCAAAAATAAGGCTTTTCATCACCAGTGTTATGCCCTGGTGCAATGGATAGTTGAGCTCTACGGCCTTGTCATATACAAACTGGTTATTTCTTAAGATACCGTAATAACCGCCCCAGTCATTAGAATTTCCCCAGTCGTAGTTATTGTGCCCGCCGGCCCAGCCGTCTTTTTGCGTATGCTGCATTACGCCGGCTATATCAAGATAACCCAGATTAACCAATGCCCTTGCCGATTCTGTTAATACGGTAGACAGCACTAAATTCGGATTAGTGGTGGAAGGGTCTGCACCATTAGGATTTTCGTTAAGCTCCACCAGGTGTTTCTGACATGATAGTCCCGCAATCATGGATACTATCGTCAACGATATGATATAAATCTTTTTCATATAAAAAGGTATAAATGTCTTAGAATGTTATATTAAGTTTAACTCCTACCGGTATAGACCATGGTGTTACATTGTATCGTTCAATACCCTGCTTAAATTGTATTCCGCCCTGAACACCTGTTGTGGGTTGAAATGCATTTTCAGGGTCAATACCAATTTTGGCCTTGGTCCATAAAATTACATTCCTGGTATACACACCAAAACTAACATCCTGCATTCTCAACGATTTTATCAACGACTGCGGTAAAGCATAGGTAAGTGATAATTCTCTCAACTTGATATAAGAAGCAGAGAATAAAGTGGGCTCCATAAAATCCCAGGCATTACTTACCGCATAAAGCAGCGGAATGGTTTTTTTCGTTTTATCGTTAGGGTCATCCATACCCAGAATATTTTCTCCCAGGTTCTCTGTATACCCTGTTGGATTGCCGTTAGCATCATAACCTGACGGATAAACTCCCGGGGCAATCAAACCGCCATAAGGCAAATTAAATCCCGCTATAGATACCGGGTAACTTGCCCTTTCCGGTGAAGGCCAACCCACTCGTATAAATTTTTGACCGTGCGGTATTATCAATTCATCTGCATGGGCAACTAAGTAATCCCGCAGCTCTTTGCCGCTCATAGTACCCGGATCCCAGAAATTATCAAATTGCAGCGCAGCCCTGCCGTCCTCAACGCCATAACGATAGGTTTGGGAAACGAACTGTCCGCCATTCCTCCAGTCAACCGTAGCGCTCAGCGTCCAGCTTTTCCAGCTTATGGAAGTTTGCGCCCCCAATATAAAGCGGGGATTAAAATTGCCAATTTTATTTCTGGTTTGGAGTCCGTCCAACGCTACCCATTTGGCGCCATCCTCGTTATTGCCATCTAATAAAGGCCATCCGTAATAAGGTGAAGATTTATCTTCCACTACTCTTACTTTAGGCCCGTAAATATCTCCCACCTCTTCTCCCAAAAACGTATAAGCGCCACCTTTAGCATCTTCCCAATAAGTAAAATAAGGCATTTCATCGGCCAGCTCCATTATTTTCGTACGGTTGCGGGTAAGATTGGCACTGATGTCCCAGCGCCAGTTCCGGCTTTGAAAAGGTGTACCTCCTACAGTAAGTTCATAGCCATAGCTACGGATCAGACCGGCATTGATATTCTTTGAACCATACCCGGTGGAGGATGGCAGGCCTGTACTGAATATCTGGTTCTTATTATCTACCAGGTAATAGGTAGCCGCTAAGCGGAACCTGTTCCTGAACAGGCTAACATCTATACCTGCTTCATAAGAAGTAGCCAGCTCCGGTTTAAGATTTTCATTGAGCAAGGTTCCCGAAGTAGTTAGCCTGGGCACATTTCCCCAGGTGCCTGCATTGCCTAAAACGCTATATAACATATAAGGGCTGGCATCATTACCCGCCAGGGCATAACCTCCTCTCAGCTTGATTAGGTTAATATTTTCCGAAGTAACACCTAATATTTCATTTGCCAGCACACTCAAAGAAGCTGACGGATAAAAATAAGGCTTAGCGCCCGGTAAGGTACTCGACCAGTCGTTACGACTGGTAAGATCAAGATAAATCATATCCTTAAACCCAACTGTTGCCATTGCGTACAAGCTGTTTACCCCCTTTTCAAAGCGATTGTTGTTATAGTTAAGATTGGCAGGGAGGATATTCTGAACGGTGAATACACCCGGAACAACCAGACCTGTACCGTTTTTAGTGGCTATACTTTCAGCAGAACCATTCAGGTAGCGTACATTTCCCCCACCCGAAACGGAAATATGAAATGCGTTAAGATTTTTCTTATACGTGAGCAGGAAATCTGCGTTACTTTCAAAATTCCTGATATTGGTAATACCATAAGCGCCGCGGGGATCGCTGGTGTAGCCATTTGATATTTTAGTTTCTCTCTTTTCATTAAAATTATCCAAACCATAGCGGAGCATCAGGCTAAGGTCGCGGGTGATCTGCCAGTCGGCCTTTAAATTACCATACACCCTGTCTCTTACAAATGAATTATTTACCTCGTAGGCCAGAAAATAAGGGTTATTAGCCGAAGGATGTGTGGATACTACTGCAAGCCCTTCCTGTCCGGGTACCCAGTAATCTTTCAGATCCAGAATATCATTATTTGGCGACACGGCATAAGCCCATTGTAAAGGATTGGCGCCTCTTTCACCTGCAGGCCGGTTATTCGACCTGTTCCTGCTGAAATCAATATTGGTGCTCAGCCGGAAATTATTGCTTACTTTAAGTGCAGAGCTAAAATTAAGCGTATTGCGGAAAAGGTCAGAATTGGGAACAATGCCCCTGTTACGCATGTCGGACAGGGAAACACGGTAATTCATTTTTTCCGTGTTATTGGCAACAGACACACCATTGGTTGTTGTTATGCCTGTTTGTACAAAATTCTTAACATTGTTAGGGTGCGAAACCAGCGGGATGGCGATTTGCTTACCATTTTCATCTAATGGGCTGTTCCACTGGATGGCATTATACCCTCTGTCTAATTCGGGGCCACCAGAACCTCCCGATTCATCTATAATTACATAATCCGGGTTAAAACGCGGATCCGATACCCCGAGCGGATCAGTAAACAGGTTACCCGATATGCCTACCGGAATGGCAGGGAAAATACCGCTTGCATATTTCGTTTGCCAGTTTAAAAACTTATAGGGCTTGTCAAACACGGTATTAGAAATAAAGTTAACTGTGGTTTTGTCAAGTCCCTTACCGCTTTTGGTGGTGATCAGCACCACGCCATTACCTGCCCTTGAGCCATACAGTGCAGCGGCACTGGGTCCTTTAAGAACGGTTACACTTTCAATATCATCAGGATTAAGCCCTCCGATAGCGTTTCCATAATCCACACGGTTATCATTACCTACCTGGCTTACATTATTGAGCGTATTGGCAATGGGTACGCCATCTACTACAAACAAAGGCTGATTATCATTACTGAGAGAGGTAGCCCCACGGATCACCATGCTTACGGAAGATCCGGCTGCACCGGTTTGATTGATCGTAACACCGGCTACCTTGCCCGACATGGCATTCAGCACATTTTCCTGAGCCACCCGGTTCATTTCTTTACCGGCTACTTCCTCAACGGAATAACCCAGTGATTTCTTTTCACGGGTGATGCCCAGGGCCGTTACCACTACTCCCGAAAGTTCCTGCGCGGTACTTTCAATGGTAGCGTTCACTACCTGGCGACCCGACACGGACAGCTCTACCGTTTTATACCCTACAAAAGTAAATACCAGCACACTATTCGTGTTTTTAACGGTAATAGCATAATTACCATTATTATCACTGGTGGTTGCATTTGACGTGCCTTTTTCCGTAACCGTTACCCCTGCAACAGGCCCGTTTTCATCTGTTACCAAGCCGCGCACCGGAAAGTCGGCCGCAACAGCAGCCAGATTTAAAAATAACACCAGGCTAAAGCAAAATAATAACCTGGCAGTAAAGCAGCAAGTTCTCATAACAATTGATTGGTTTAATAAAAAGAATTTGTTTTCAAGTTAGATTAGAATTACAGTCCTCACTATTGCTTTTCAAGTAATAGCTTCATGGGAACATCACCTAAGCCAGGGAGCTTCACAGATATGGCAAGATTTAACCGGGTTGCCGTAATGTTGTTGATCCAGTGCGGATCTCTCTGATCTTTCTCAGGGAATAACGCCAGCACTGAACTGTACACTTCCGTATCCCAGGCGCCTGATCCGCCTGCCAGCACTTTAGCACCACCACCAAAATCAACAATCCCGTCTACTTTATAATTACCATCACCATTGAAGTTGTATGTATTGTTCCGGGTAAACAAAAACGGATTTGCTCCGGCTGCCGCTGTTAAAAGTGCATTAATAGTAGGATCATCCAGCATACTCATACCTTCATTCAGCCGTATTTTTCCAACACCAGGAACAGTAACACTGGTAGATACGCCCAGTTGAATGTCTTTCTGCTTCCAACTGCCGGTTACCCATTCTTTTTTGGCCGCGGCAAGATCTGTTTTAGGCGATTCATCCTTTTTGCAGGAAGTAATAAAAAAAAGGGAAGCAATAAGCAATGGTAAGGCATACGCCTTTAAAGTTCTTTTCATGAGCAGATGGTTGATGTGATGAATAGTATTTGATTGTTTGGTTTGCGAAATTGTGTATTTAACGTACAGGAGATTTATATTTTTATACAATTCATGAAAACATAATATGCGTTAAAAATAACATGCTGTTTTATAATTAACCGGGCATGCATTTCCGGGTTGAAATAAAGCTCAATTTTATCTAAATTCTTCAAACTAACAAATGTTAATTATTATAAAAAAAATAGCTTAAATTACGATAAGACTTTGGCTGTACCATCGGTTTTGATATGTGAGGAGTCGGCCATGCTTCCGGATCGGAGATCCGGGATAACTATACCATACCCATGCCGGTAAAAGATTTTCAGCACATTTGTTTCCGGAGATTGATCATTGCCCGGAAGGCGAGATTGTTCACTGACTGGTAATTCATGCTCAGCTTCACCGCAATCTGCTCGTAAGTGAGCCCTTCAAAGAAACGAAGGCGCACCACCTGCTTTTGCCTTGAAGTAAGCTGCGCCAGTGCCATATTTAAACGGCTTTTTTGCTCTGTGACCCTTTCTGATGATATGATCATTTCTTCAATATTATGGGTTTCCGCCAGACCCTGTTCATTATCATGCAGCTCATTTACAATTAGTTTGCGTTTAACTTTTTTAAGGATGATGCTTTTCAGCACTTTTACAAGATAGCTGTAAGAATGGTTCACATCACCAATACTTACCCTGTAATGCCATATTTCAATGAAAATTTCCTGCAAGGCATCTTTGGCTAATTCCCTGTTATCTGTCATTTTTAAAGCCGCGTGAAACAGCCTGTCAATATACGTATCATACAGGTATCCCAGGGCTTCGGCATTCCCTTCCTTCAACTGTCGCCAGCAGGCAGCATCGTTCTGGTAATTGTAGTCAGCCATAAGTGATAAAATAAGCAATCAAAAAAAATAATGGTACCATTCCGGCACACTTTAAAAAAATGCTTTTTTTCAAACTTCAATTTTATCCCTATTTTAAAAATTGGGCAATGTTAATTCTTATGAAAAAAATAGCAGAAATTATGATAGGGGTAGGTATGGGGTATGGGGTAATAAGGTGGAAGGTATAGGGTAATAAGGTGTAAGGTATAGGGTAATAAGGTGTAAGGTATAGGGTATAGGGTATAGGGTATGAGGCGTAAGGTATGGGAGACAATAAACAGAGCAATAGGTAGATGAAGCTGCTTTAATTTATTTTATATACTGCCGCAGATCCGCAGATAAACCGGTGTGATCTTATCTGTATAAATATAAAACCGTGGCCCGAAGCTGATCCGGACTCACGGTTTTTTACTGCCGATTTAACTATCGCTTTAAAAGGTATACCGTACGGAAGCGCCTATATTACCTGCATAGAAACGGGAATAACTTAAATAACTATACCCATAATAATCAGGTTTAACAATGGCAAATGTGGGCCTGAAATCAGCACTCACATTTAAAGGAATATTACCAAATTTATAATCTACGCCACCAGTGGGAAATAAACCTAATCCAAATCCGGAATAATCTTTGTTACCCGAGAAAGTGTTATAAGCGGTTAAACCCCCACCTACAAACCATTTCAGCCCTTCTACAGAACCGATAGGAAAATGATGCTGGTAGGAAGCAGAGAAGGAAAGATTGAACTGGTTATAGCCGGAATATACGCTCGCGTATGGCCTGAACCCCAGGTTTAATTCTATCGCTCCCGGTTCCGTAACAAAGGTTTTAAATGAAGCGGCGATAATATCATAATATCCGCCACCTGCGCGCAAGCCAATCCCGCTTTTATAGCTGCTTCCATCCTGTGCCTGCAGCGGCAATACAGAGAAGCTCAACATAAATACAACACTTAATGCGATCAGAATTTTTTTCATCATGTTCATTTTAATAATAAAGAATACAAGTATAAAATTCCCGCAAAAATAGAAGAGCATATTCGATTTTAGTGACTGATTTATTTTTATTGCTTTATGCTAAAATTATATGCCCCGGCGCCTGATCTGCCATCTGTAGCGGTATCCCCGGCATATATGGAGTTGCATAACTAAATCCACCTTATACCTTCCACCCTATACCTTATTACCCTATACCTTATTACCCTATACCTTATTACCCTATATCTTCCACCCTATACCTCACACCTCATTACCCTATACCTCACCCCTTACTCAGTTAAACCGGCGGGCATAAAATTCACCGTCTGTGATATTGAACTTTACAGTATACGCTTCGTCATATAACACACCGGAAAAATCACCTTTCATATAGTCGGCTGTTGCTTCTGTAATTTTTATTATCGCTTTCGTTTCTGTTCCGGGAGGCAGCGCCGGCGCAAATTCTTCCATCCAGGAGAGATAATTCTTCCCGTTTTCATCAATATACACCAGGTTAACAAGCTTGGCCTTTTGCATACCGGATGTGCCCGTGGTATAGCTTGTATAACCAAGTCCTGTTTGGGTTTCATTGTCTGTAGCCAGCAATAAGGTCATATTATTTTTAGTGGCTACCAACGCCTCTTTTAACCCCGCAAGCGAAGTATTATGCTGTAATGCGGTTGCTTTATCAAAAGCGCCTTCTACCTGTCCTTTGTACTCTACCTGTGTTCCGTTAATTTTAAAGCGTATATAATAACCAGATCCCGGATCCCGGGTGTCATTGTCTTTTTTACAGGAATAAGCCATGATCATAATCCCCGGCAACAGTACATACAGGAAAAGCCTGAAAAGAAAATGCTGCTTCATATACACTACTTTAAAAATTAAGAACAGAAGGGAATTTCATTTTGCCGCTAACTGAGGCTTATATGAATTGTCATTCAAAAGTAGCCTGTCTCTTTTATGATACCAATCACCATTTATTATTTGCCTGCTCTCATTTATTATTTGTACCAATCATCCAAATATTATTATCTTCCTGCAAAATGCGCGTTCCCCTTTTATGACCAGGATAATCATTAGCGCCGGCATGCTTATATGCTGCATTGCCGCCAGTGCCCAGCAAAAGGAACTGGATTCCTTATTGCATATATTAAGCCTTCATCCCCAACATGACACTACGCGTATTGACATGCTTAACGAGATCGTATACGCTTATCATACCATTGAGCCGGATAAAGGGCTGCAAACCGCCGATGAGGCCATTGCTTTAGCCCGGCAAATCAATAATGTTTCCCGCCTCGCCTCTTCTTATGCTAACAAAGGTGTTAACTACTGGGCAAAAGGAGAAGACAGCCTGGCAATGGAAATGTACAGGAAGGCATTGAAAATACATGAAGCCGCAGGCAATATATCAGGCGTGGGACGTATGTACAATAATATCGGTCTCCTTTATTTTAATACATCGGATTATTATAACGCCATCACCTGTCATCAAAAAGGATTAGATATTTTTGTTGACTTAAAGGACAGCTCCCGGATTGCCACTTCACTAACCAATATAGGTGTGGATTACCAGTATGTTTCCGATTACCCCAAAGCGCTGGATTATTTCTTTAAAGCGCTGACAATATATGAAGCAAAAGAAAACTCCGGCAATAGCAGTGGTATTGCCAATGCATTATCCAATATTGGCATTATTTACAAAAACCTGGAACAATATGATCAGGCCCTGGCTTACCAGCATAAAGCCCTTAAAGCGTATGAGGAAATGCATAACAAGCAGGGGATGGCTTCTGCTTATGGCAATTTGGGCATTATATACGACCTGCTTTCCCGCCCCGCTGAGGCGATCGGGTTTTACCTGAAAGCTTTACCGCTGAACGAGGTTTCCGGGAACCCGCGACGCATCGCTTCGGACCTTAGTAACCTGGGCGTGGCGTATATGCACCTGTTAGACTATGAAAAAAGTTTTCAATACCTGCTCCGGTCCAAAAAAATATATGAAACTGCAGGCGACAAGCACAATTTGTCGGGCGTTCTTTTACAAATGGGAGCATTGTACCTGAATGCTCCCCTGTCTTTTTTACGGCAGCGCAATATCAGCCCGTTTGCCCGGCATGCCACCGCTATGGAATACCAGAAAGCGGCTTTACAACTGGCTAAGGAAATTGGAGCGCTGAGCCTGCAAAGCGAAGCGCTTAAAAGCTTAAGTGAAATATACGAAGCAAGCCACGAGCCGGATAAGGCGCTGGTAACGTATAAAGAATACGTGTTGCTCAGGGACAGTGTTGTGAACGATGAAAAGCGGGCAGACATGGCGAACAGGGCCGCTGCTTTTGAATTTGAAAAGAAAGCCGTTCTGCTCGGCGCCGAACACGATAAAGCAATAGCGCTTGCCGGCGCTGAAATTAAACGGCAGCGTATTATCCGCAACGCGGTTCTTGGCGGGATAGCAGCTTTATTAGCTGCTGCCTTTGCAGGTTACATTGCATACAAAAGAAAAAGGGATGCAGCTGAACAAAGAAAAGATATTGAATTTAAAGCGCGGGTAGCCGAAACGGAAATGAAGGCGCTGCGTGCACAAATGAACCCGCATTTTATTTTTAATTCACTGAACTCAATAGCCGACTATATCGGTAAAAATGACATACCGGCAGCAGACAACTACCTTGCCAAATTTGCCAAACTGATGCGGCTGATATTAGAAAATTCCGAACAAAAGGAAGTATCGCTTGCCGCCGATCTTAAAGCGCTTGAATTATATATACAGTTAGAAGCCAAACGGCTGAACAATCAATTTGATTATAGTATCAATGTAGCAGAAGATATTGACCAGGATAATACGCTTGTGCCGCCGCTGCTGCTACAGCCCTTCGTGGAAAACAGCATATGGCACGGACTTGCTGATAAAAAGGAAAAGGGAAGGATAGACATCAGGATCACTTCACAAAATAAAATGCTTATCTGTGTTGTGGAAGATAATGGCGTAGGAAGAAATCACATGGCGGTCGCGAACGACCAGGGGGATATCCCAAAAAAGTCGCTGGGTATGAAAATAACCAGGGAAAGGATTGATATCATTAACCAGTCTAAAAATGCGAATGCCAGCCTTACCCTGCACGACCTTACGGAAGGACTGAAGGCAGAGCTGAAACTTCCATTGCAAACCGCGTTTTAAGCGCTAAAAGTTATAAACCTGCTTTGGCGGGACGGAGTCCCGGAAGAACATACTGTATACAAAGTCAGAGACTTTGTATAGCCGTCAGCAGCTTTTGAAATCTTTATTTTTTATCGAACTTTACAGCTATGATTCATTTCAAAGAAGCAGGAATAAAAGATATACCCCTGATCAGGGAACTTACATACGCTGTTTGGCCGCAAACCTACGCAGATATATTAACACCGGAGCAAACAGCCTACATGCTGAACATGATGTACAGCGAAGCTTCATTACAACATCAAATCAATACAAAACTTCACCGGTTCATTATTGCATTTGACGATGATGACGCAGTGGGGTTCGCTTCCTGGTCGTTCACATCCGGTAAAAAAATATGCAGGCTGCACAAAATTTATGTATTGCAAAACCGGCAGGGAAAGGGTATAGGAAAAAAATTGATAAATCATATTATTGCAGTAACCCGGCAGGCAGGCGCCGCAATACTGGAATTAAACGTAAACCGGCATAATAAAGCGAAGGATTTTTATATCCGCCAGGGATTCAGGGTTGTCCGGGAAGAGGATATTGCCATAGGGAATGGCTATTTTATGAATGATTACGTGATGCAAAAATCAATAAGCGTGCAGCAATAACTGTGAACTATATTTTGTTCCGGAAAAGCATCCCGCACCCTCTTACAATTTCAGGTCTTTAATAAGTGCGTTCACTTTTTTCTTAAAACCGCTTAATTCGGCCTGCTGCAGGGCAATGAAGCTATTGTCTTCCAGTTTTCCCCAAACCTTATCCATTTCTTCTTTGGTATCAAAAACCATCGTGCGAAAAGGGTTGGTATAATCTTTCGCTCTTGATTCATAAATCCCTTCCGTTAGCCAGGTTTTGATCTGTACCGACTGAAGCAGTATCTTTTTAAGAACTTCCGGGGTAAATGCTGTAGCGGAAATGCCTGATACCTCCAGCAGTGCGGCTAAAGCATGTTCGAACTTATCTGTATCATAAGCCTGTCCCTGCATCGCATAAAATGCATGCACATCGTCCCAGCTTTTTATTTTGCCTGAACGAACGTGCTTCCTGAATTTTTCCACTTCCTGTTCGGGTATCAGTTGTCCGCCCACATTGATCCACTCATTTCTTTTGGGAGCAGCAGGCAGTTGTTTGATAAATGACGAAAAATTTTTAAAACCGTTTTCCAGAAATTGTTTAATAAGTTGTACTGCCCCATAGTATATAACCAGCTCCTTAAATATGGTGTAGGCCTGCTGTACTTTAATGATAACGGTTTTTCTATCGCTGTTCTCCAATCCTTCGGCCACAATCTCCAGTTCATCAATGATCTTATCTTTCGTTTCTAAAAGCTTTTTACCTGTTTTAATGTATGCCTTATCCGGTATTTGTTTTCCGGGTTCTTTTCTTTCCGAAAAAGACTTTCCCGTGTACAGTGCCAGCAGTTGCAGCGCGTTCAGCAATTCATTAATAGTATCCGGCGCCAGCGCGTCAAACTCAATGCGCTGATCTTTTTCTATACGTGCATCCCGGTCATTATATTTCCATTCATTACGTGCAATGGCATACAGGTTATACATAAACCAGTAAGCCGGCATTACAATCAGCTGGTCTTTTGTGAGATCATTGCTGACCAGCGCAAAAGGTAAAGGAATGTTCAGTTCATACGGGTAATCGCCTTTGGCAAGAATATTAAAGGAAGCGAATTTTGAATTGTGTTTGAGGCTTACGCAGAGCCCCGGCCAAAAACCGCGGCCGGCAACGAGCTCGCCATCCGGGCTGCGTGAATTATGATTAGACCCTATGGTAGCTCCTGCAGCCATATTGCTTTGACCCATTACGGTAGCTGCACATAAAAAAGAATTGTTATGGTGCTGCTCATGCGATGGAAAGATCAGTGAGTTGAGCACTTCGCAGCAGGAAATAGTGGAGTTGTTACCGAGATACGAATTGATCAGCCGCGCTCCGTATTTTAGCTGGGAATGAGAAGCCATTATGAAACGAATGGCTTTAACGCCGTAAAAGGCTTTACAGCCAAACCCTATAATGCCATTCACCATTTCACAGCCCTCTCCTATTTGGGAGGTAGCTTCGGGAGAAGAATTAACAGTAAGGTTTTTTAATTTATTGGCGCCTTTGATATAGGCATCCGAGCCAATCCACACATCTTTAATGATGCTTGTGTTTTTTATAATGGTACGGTCGCCTATTTTTCCGTAGTATCCTCTTTGAACATCGTATTCCTTTTGCGTAAACCATTTAAATTTTTCAAGCAGCACTTCATCATCCCGGTATTTAGACCATAGCCAGGCATCACCCGGCAACATGCGGGTAAACGGGATTACTTTCCTGCCGCCGTTTTCATTACATATTTCCAGCCAGATGCGGATATTTTCACTCTCCCCTTCTTTAATAATTCCATTGCCAAATTTGGCCGCGCTGGTGGTAGCCAGCTCATGAATATTTACCAGTATTACTTCGCTGCCAATAATATAGTGAGAAAGGTAATTTACATTGTCTACCACCACATTGTCGCCAAAATCGCAACTGATGATGGTACTGTTGTATAGGCCCACAGGCATACGCAGGTTATGGTATTCGAGGTAATACGCTTCTAATTTACCAATGCGTACCAATCCGAAAAACTTGCAATTTTTTACCAGTTCCGGGTTAAAAGCGTCAGACACCAGCAGCTTATTCCAGTCGTCGGAGGTATTACGGTTACGTACCAGCACTTCAATTTCCCAGGCTGTTAACCCGCGGTATTGAATGCCGTTCCTGTTTTGAATATTACGCAAATGATATTCATCCTTTCCTTCAGGAAGGTATTCAGAAGTAATAAAATTATATCCCAACGAATCAATAGCTTTTTTGTTGATCTGGTTCATGAGGAAATTTGAGATTTGAAACCTGCCTACCGGCAGGCAAGTTTAAAATTTGAGATTGATCCGGGGTATCAGAACTTACTACTTACCACTGTCTACTTACCACTCCTTATTCCACCGTTACGCTCTTGGCCAGATTCCGCGGCTTGTCTACATCATAGCCCCTGGCAACGCCTATATAATAGGAAAGCAATTGTAAAGGAATCGTACTGATGATAGGTGCAATCAGCTCATCGGCCTCAGGTATGGGTAACACATCATCGGCCATGCCGGTAATGGTTTCATCGCCTTCGGTAATTACGGCAATTACCTTTCCTTTACGGGCTTTTATTTCCTGTATATTGCTGATGATCTTTTCGTGATAGGTATCTTTTGTAGCCACAAAAACTACAGGCAGGGATTCATCTACCAGTGCAATAGGACCATGCTTCATTTCCGCAGCGGGGTATCCTTCGGCATGTATGTAAGATATTTCCTTGAGCTTTAACGCACCTTCCAATGCTATTGGAAAATTATAGCCGCGCCCCAGGAATAAGGCATCCGATACATCTTTGTATTTTAGGGCCACAGCCTTTATATGATCTGCACTTTCAAGGGCATGCTTTACCTTTTCGGGCACTTCATTTAATTCGTTGAGCAGATGTATATAACGATCGTGGCTGATGGTATTTCTTTCTTTGGCGATCATGAGCGCCACCATCGTCAGCACGGTGAGCTGCGCCGTAAACGCTTTTGTGCTGGCCACGCCAATTTCCGGACCTGCATGGGTATAGGCTCCGGCGTGCGATATACGGGAGATGGATGAACCCACCACATTTACGATGCCCAGGATAACAGCGCCCTGTTCTTTCGCTCTTTCAATAGCCACCAGTGTATCCGCGGTTTCACCGCTTTGCGAAATGGCAATGATCATATCTCCCTTATGGATGATGGGATTCCTGTACCTGAATTCGGAAGCGTATTCTACTTCAACCGGGATGCGGCATAATTCTTCAATTACATATTCCGCCACTAAGCCGGCATGCCAGGATGTACCGCAGGCGATAATGAGTATACGGTTAGCATTTTTGATCTTTTCCATATTATTCTGAATGCCCGACATGGTAATCGTTCCCTGCGCCACATCAAGCCTGCCTCTTAAGCAGTCATAAATGGTATGGGGCTGTTCAAAAATTTCCTTAAGCATAAAATGATCATACCCGCCTTTTTCTATAGCCGCCAGCTCCAGGTCTAATTCTTGAATGAAAGGCGTTTGCCTTTCATTGCCCAGGTTCTTTAAGATCAGTTCATCCGGTTTAATGATGGCAATTTCGTAATCATTTACGTATACCACTTCCTTGGTATACTCAATAATAGGTGAAGCGTCACTGGCCAAGAAATGTTCGCCTTTCCCAATGCCTATTACCAGCGGGCTTCCCTTCCTTGCGGCAATAAGCGTATCCGGGTTGTCTTCGTCAACCAGCACAATTACATAGGCGCCTACTACCCGTTTCAAAGCGATGCGCAGCGCTTCTTCCAGAGTACTGCTGTTGTTCTTTTGAATGTCTTCAATAAAATACAGCAGCACTTCGGTATCTGTATCGCTGTGAAACCGGTATCCTTTTTTAATGAGCTCCTGCTTAAGTGATGCATAGTTTTCGATGATGCCGTTATGTATCATGGCCAGTTTACCATTGGCAGAACGGTGCGGATGCGCATTCCTGTCGCTGGGTTCACCGTGCGTGGCCCAGCGCGTATGCCCGATTCCTAGATGTCCTTCCAAATCACAGCCGAGGGTGAATTCCTCAAGACTGGCTACTTTGCCTTTCTTTTTGTATAATTTAACGCCATGATTCAGCAGCGCCACTCCCGCACTGTCATAGCCCCGGTATTCTAATCTTTTTAACCCTTTAATAATAACAGGATAAGCCTGGCGGTGTCCGATGTAAGCAACAATTCCACACATTGTAAATATTTTGTATATTTTATTTAATTGATAATTACATTATTGAACGCAAACGATTGCGCAATATTATAAAAAAATATTACCAAATTTGTATGAGTGCATCCCAAATTTTCACTTTGCATATTTTCCGGCATTTGCAACAGGGTAATAACAGTTTAACCACTTTTGCAAAATATTGTACAGTAAGAAGGTTGTTCCATGAATAACCAGTCGCTAAATCTGTCCGTAGCAGTATACTGTTCAAAAACCAATGAACAGTCGTCTGTTGTTGCATTGAATAATATATGTTCCCGGCCTGCCAGGCGAATCAAATGAAACATGCATCGTTGCGTTTCATTATAAAAGGATGGAAAGTGGGTTTCGAAGGAAATTACGGGAATGCTTTTTTTTAAAGATGCAATAACGGGGTATTCGTGACCTTCAATATCTAATTTAACAATTACCGGGAACATTCTCAGCATCACTTCAGCACTTCTTCAAATAGCTTAAATATGCGTTTATACTCATCCGTCCAGCTTGATGATTCCACGAAGCCATGATCTTCCACAGGGTATAATGCTACCTCCCAGTTATTCTTACCCAGTTCTATCAAACGCTGATTCAACCGCACCACATCCTGGAAATGCACGTTAACATCTACCACGCCATGGCAAATCAGCAAATGATCCTGCAGGCCTTCTGCAAAATATATAGGCGAGCTTTTGCGGTAGGCGATACTGTCTTCCGCAGGTGTATTTAAAATATTGGAAGTATAACCATGATTGTAATGCGCCCAGTCGGTTACCGGGCGTAATGCGGCACCGGCCGCAAATGTGCCGGGAGAAGTAAACAATGCCATAAGGGTGATGAAGCCGCCATAGGAACCTCCGTATATGCCTATATGCTTAGGGTTAACACCGCATTTTTCAATCAGATATTTTGCGCCGTCTATATTATCCGTTAAATCCTTTCCTCCCATGTGGCGGTATATGCCTGTACGCCAGTTGCGGCCATACCCGGCACTGGCCCTGTAATCCATATCCAGCACATAATAGCCGTTGTCGGCCAGCAGGTTATGAAACAGGTATTCACGGAAATAACTACTCCACCATTTATGCGCATTTTGCAGGTAGCCCGCCCCATGTACGAATATTACCGCGGGTTTAGATGGATGCGGGTTTGCCGGGCGGTATAGTCTTGCCGGCACCTGCTTTCCGTCGCTTGCAGTAATGCTTACGAACTCCGGGTCGCGCCAGGGATAAGATTTAAAAGCTTCACTTTGCGCCTTAAAGGTAAGCTGTACTGTTTTTCCGCCCGGCCTGTTGTCCTGCAAATATAATTCCCATGGCTTATTGGAATAAGAATACAATATGGCTACCTGTTTTTCGCCGGGCGAAAGCACTGCCTGGTTAGCGCCTGTCATGGTGGTGATACGCGCTGCTTTACCACCGGTTACGGGTAAACGATATAACTGCTGTTCGCCCGGATGCGTTTCATTAGTGGTGATAAAAAAATATTTATTATCGCCGGATAGCCGGCATTGCTGCACTTCGTACTGACCGGAAGTAAGGGCTGTTTTTTGGCCGGTAGCAACATTTACGGTGTAAATATGCGAATAGCCGGTAGCTTCCGATTGAAACCAAAACAGGTTTTCACCGATCCACCCGGTATTACCGCTATTGATCCCCGGCCCTCCCACCCAGGCTTCATCGCGTTGCCGGTCTAATAACGACAGTTTCCCGGTAACCGCATCTAATTTCATCAGCCACCTGTCTTTGTTGTCCCGCGCATCTATATCAACCACGGCAAAATTATCTTTGGGCGACCAGGTAACCTTAGCTATGCTAACCTCCCTGACTGCATTTTCCTGCTTTTTTTTCTTTAACAATTCAGGATAATCATTTACATAGCCCGGCAAATCGCGTATACCGGGTATAGCTTCCGTTGTAACTGCAATTACAGTATCTCTTTCCCTGTCAAAAACAAACAATTCGGCCGATTCAAAAGGAGCTCCTACCTTGGTTCGTCCACTAATATCTTCGGTAAAGCCGCTCTCGGTAACATAACTGGGGATGATGGTATGCCGGGCGCCGGTTGCCTCCTTAAGCAGGATATAGCTTACAAAGCGGCCGCCGGGGCTGATTTGAAGATCACGCACACTTTTGCTGCCGGTGTAAATAATGCGCAGCTTTTTTGTTTCAGGCAAACTTTTGGCATACGCGTCTGTTGCATCTTTTTTTTCCTTTCTCTCCTTCAGCACCGCTATCCGGTTTAACTGATCTTCTTTCAGCCATTCTTCCTGGCTGTTTGGTTTTTTACTTTTTTCGTTTGCCAGCGGATCGTCACCTTTTTGAAAGGCAGTTAGCTGGATAATTTCACCATTTGCGATATCCCACGCATATAAATTATAGTTAAGGCAGTATACTACTTTGGTATCGTTAAATGAAAAGCCGGGCGCCGATTCCACTTCTGCTGTTTGCGTAATGCGTTTTATTTTGCCGGTTTTACTATCGCTTATAAATACATCACCTTCTTTGGCATATACATACGCGGTTTTTGCGGCATTAAACGTAATGTCACGGGCGTATACGATGTCTTCTTTTTGAAATGAAGGTACTTTTTTGGGTATTGTATTATGGCTGGTGATATAGTACAATGAATCTGCCGGAGCCATATCGGGGTTCCAGTTAAAATACAGCGTTTTTCCATCGGCGCTCCACAACGGGTTTGAGGGAGAAGCTCCTATCCATTTGGGATCTCTCATAATTTTTTCAACAGTCAGGGGCGCCAGCGATTGGGCAAAAACAAAAGAACCCATCAACAGCGCCAGGAAGGAAATGCTGATTTTTTTCATGAATGCTGTTTTTATTTTAAAGCAAAATACCCTGCAGGAAGATATACGCCACGGAAAAATAAATCACCAATCCTGTAACATCTACCAGGGTAGCCACAAAAGGAGCGGATGATGCAGCAGGGTCGGCGCCCAGCTTTTTAAGCAAAAGCGGCAGCATGGAACCGCTGAGCGTTCCCCACAGCACCACGCCAATTAAAGAAAACCCTACAGTAAGCGCTATAAAAAAGGAATGCACGCCATATACCTCCGGAAAAATATGCGACCATAGCTCTACCCGCATAAAACCAATTAATCCCAGAACCGTACCCAGCATCAGTCCTGATAGTATCTCTCTTTTCAATACCCGCAACCAGTCGGAAATATATACTTCACCCATGGCCATGGCCTGTATAATTAAAGTAGAGGCCTGTGAGCCGCTGTTGCCCCCGCTTGAAATGATAAGCGGCACAAACAGCGCCAGTACAATAGCTTTGGTAATCTCATCTTCAAAATAGCTCATGGCGGTAGCTGTTAACATTTCACCCAAAAAAAGAATGACCAGCCATCCTGCTCTTTTACGAAAAAGTTTAAACAGGGGCATCTCCAGGTAGGGTTCATCCAATGCCTCTGTACCGCCTATTTTTTGGATGTTCTCCGTAAATTCTTCGTTGGCAACCCAAAGCACATCATCAATGGTTATTATACCCAGCAATATATTATTATCGTCTACAACGGGAAGGGCTACCCTGTTGTTCATTTTAAATATATTATTGGCTTCTTCCTGGTTGTCGTGCACGTTCAGCGCAATGAACCGGCGGTCAATAATGTCGGCAAGGATAGTATCCGGACTGGCCAGGATGATCTCCCGTATACGGATATCATCTACAAATGCACCTTTTTCATTGATCACATAAATAACGTCAATCGTTTCTATATTTTTGCCTTCTGTTCTGATCTCATGCAATACTTCCTCCACCGTCCAGTCTTCGTGCACGGCTATATAATCCGGTATCATTAGGCGGCCAACAGATCCTTCAGGATAACCCAGCAACGCCAGGGTTATTTTTCTTTCTTCCGGATCAAGCAGCTTAATGAGTTCCCTTACAGCGCCGGTAGGCATCTCTTCAAGGAACGCGGTACGGTCATCCGCCGGCAGCTCATTCAGCAATTCGGCGGTTTTAAGGGGAGATAATGATTTGATGATCCTTTTTTGCTCGGGTACATCTAATATTTTAAAGGTGCTTGCGGCACGGTGAGGCGAAAGAATGGATATGATCTGGGTTTCATAATCTTCATTGTCACTGATCAGTTGTGCCACATCGCTGATGTTCTGGTTATTCAGGAAATCCTGTATGATCAATTTATCATTGGAAGCAATAGCTTCGTCAAACTGGTCCTGCAATGAAATCGCTTCCTGTTCGAAGGGCATAATTTTTATTTTGATGTTGCAAAATTAGAAATAGCTTTGACCACCATTCCATTCCGTGTTAAACTCATCTATTTCTTTGCACGATATGCTTTCTGAGTACCTGTATATAGACAACACCAAAGATAAAGGACGGGGCGTTTTTACCCGCAAAAAAATCGCAGCGGAAACGATTATTGAAATATCGCCGGTGATTGTAATGAACGCCGGTGAAAGAAAACTGCTGGATCAAACCCTTTTACATGATTATATTTTTGTATGGGGTAAAAATAAGGATCAGTGCTGTATGGCGCTCGGCTACATCCCGGTATACAATCACTCCTACGAGGCTAACTGCGAATATTTCATGGATTATGATGAGGATACCATGTGTATTAAAACGGTAAGAGCTGTTCACCGGAACGAGGAATTAACCATCAATTATAATGGCGCCTGGAACAACAGTGAAAAAGTATGGTTTGATGTAAGAGAGTGAGCGCAAATCTGTTATTTGTATTGATTGAGCGTTTCAATCACCTTTTCCCTGTAGCTTCCGCCGAACAATAATAAATGCACCAAAAGCGGGTACAACTGGCATAACGCCACACGCTGCTGCCAGCTGGGCTGCAATGCAAAGTGATGTTCATACGCTTCATAAAACAGGGTATCAAATCCTCCAAAAAGCAGGGTCATGGCAATATCCATTTCCCTGTGCCCGAAATATATGGCGGGATCAAATATCGCTGCTTCTCCGTTAGTGCCGGCAATAAAATTTCCGTTCCACAAATCGCCGTGCAATAATGAAGGCTGCTCTTCCGGGAAAATAGTATGCAGCTTGCTGCAGATATGTTCTGCAGCCGCTACATGCCCCGGCTCAAGCATGCCTTTTTCATGTGCTTTGCGAACTAAGGGAAGTATTCTTTCTTCAGCATAAAAATTACTCCAACTGTTATGCTGCCTGTTACACTGTGTTAGCTTACCTATATAATTGTTATAATCCAGTCCGAACTGCACTGCCCTGTTATAATGGAGCTGTGCCAGGCTTCTGCCGAAGCTTTCCCAAAAACCGGAAGCAGGTTGTCCGGGGTCTATGTATTCTATCACCAGGAATATTTGCTGGTTGAACTTCCCGTCAAAGAGCGGCCGCGGTACTTTTATGGCGCCGGTATCTGCAAGCTGTATTAAACCCCTTGCTTCTTTTTCAAACATGTCCAGTCCAAACAAAGCAGCATTTACCTTAATAAAAAAACTGCCTTTACTTGTTTCGAGCATGAAGCACCGGTTGATGTCTCCTCCGTGTACAACTTTGTATTGATGTATGAATGTGGAAGAAGAAAAAAAATCGGTGAACCGCTGTTGTAAATGTTCAAGCAGGGAAGCGTGTAACATAAGCCCCGGATGTTATTTGCAGCGAAGGTAATATGGAAAGGACAGAAATAAATAACAAGAACCAAATCACAAGAACCAAACTTGCCTACCGGCAGGCAGGCCTGTCCGCCGGGGCGGATAAAATTCAAATATCAAATCCGAAGAAGAAAATCCGAAATCCAAGGAGGGCGCCCCTGTAACCTGTACCTTGCGACTTGCAACCATAAAGAAATACAAAGCACCAAAACACAAATAACAGGAACCAAATAAAATACAAATCCGAAGTCGGAATTTCGAAATCCGAAATCCGAAGGGGCGCCCCCCTGTAACCTGTACCTTGCGACTTGCAACCATAAAGAAATACAAAGCACCAAAACACAAATAACAGGAACCAAATAAAATACAAATCCGAAGTCGGAATTTCGAAATCCGAAATCCGAAGGGGCGCCCCCCTGTAACCTGTACCTTGCGACTTGCAACCATAAAGAAATACAAAGCACCAAAACACAAATAACAGGAACCAAATAAAATGCAAATCCGAAGCCGGAATTTCGAAATCCGAAGCGAAATGCAACCATAAACTACAAACGATAAACCACAAACTGGGAAATCCGAAGAAGGCTATCAGGAAGCTATCGGCAGAAAAGGAGTATTTATCCTATCGCTGCAGCTACACACCCTGCAACCTGCAACTTGTAACCTGCGCCCTACCGTTAATGACGTTTATAAGTACCGTCTTTGCAAGGCGCGAACAAATGCTGGAAGTTAGAACAACTTATGCGCACCGAACCTGCCCTGCACCCTACACCCTGAAACCTGCACCCTGAAACCTGCACCCTGAAACCTGAAACTTCCAACACACTGTACTCTTCTACCCCATCGCCCCTGCTGATACCGCTTAATACGCCACCATCGCGGTAATGCTGTTCCCATTCGGACCAGTCCACACTAATTTGTAATAGTAATTTCCCGAAGGGCATGAAACCGGGTTGCCGCTGGCATCCAGTCCAAATACGGCTGTAGCGGTAGCTGAGCCAACCGTATGTTTTACCGCTCCGCCGGTTAGCCGGAAGTTACAATCCTGGCGGATCACCAAAGGATCGGTGATGGCGCTGGTAAATGCGGCGCCAAAACGATTGGTTCCCCAAACGGCAACCTGGGTGTTGTTGCCTTCAGCATGTGTTCCCGAAACTGCAACTACGATACCATTATCATACGTAAATACCCGTTGCTGCGCCACCTGCCAGTTACGTTTTGAGCCATTATTAAAGGTAACCGATAAGCCGCTGCTGGTTACGGTATGGGTAATTGATTCCAGGGTGGCCAGCTTTAGCAGCAATCCCCCGCTGGTATTGGTATAGGTTTGCTCACCATTAATTGCAATGCTTTTTTTATCGCTTTTGCGTGTAATTTTAAGATCTTTAAATTCAACCTTAACTGCAGCCCCGGCATTTTTCCATTGCATACCCTGTGGAGCAGAAAGTACTACAACACCTTCCCGGCTGCGGGTTCCTATGCAACCGGCACCATCGTAGGTAATCGTAATCGTTTGCGGATTGCTGAGCTGGTCAACCGCTATAGTAGCGTCACAAATAATATTGTCCTGGTGGCGGGCGCTAACAGAACCGGCTTCTAATAACAGATTAGCGTCATAAAATACACCGTCAATTTCCGAAGTAAAGAACAATTCGTCATCAGAGTGAACAGAAACTTCCGGATCATCTTTTTCCGTAGCGGAATGATTATCTTTTTTACAAGCAATAAAGCTGAGCAATAAAGCAAATGAAAGCACCCGGAGAAACCACCTGTTCTGTTTCATAAACATAGTATTAAAAATGAAAGGAATGTGCTGAAAGGTTATATGAACTTGTGCCTGTTCAGCAATCTTCAGATAACGTGAACAGCGGGATTTTTATTTCGGCTGAATTACAGCAGCACTGATTTCATATCAATAAAAAATGAAAAATTAATACCAACAGCTTGATTGAGAGTAATTTACCAAAATGTTAAATAAATGCTATACGAAAATTCAGGATCCTTGTCCTTTAATTTTAAAAATAATATTAATTAATTATCATATAATATTAATAATCATCAACTTATAATATTTTTCATTTAAGCCTATGCATATTATTATTCCGGCATGTTTCTGATATAAATTATTTATGCACATGTATGTGAAAAAAAGCATTCCGAACTAAAAGGTTACTTTTTACATTTCCTTGTATTAAAGGCAACTAAAGGTGTTTACCTTTGCACCATTGCTTTGCAGCCATTTGATTTTATTTACAAACCAACATTTAAAAGAAAAAACATGGTACAGAAAACCTATTTTAAGACCAAGGACTATTGCAAAGTGAAGTTCGCTTTTAAACCTGAGAACGCCGAAACAGTAGAAATACTGGGATTGAACAGTGATTGGGAGAACTCCATCATTATGAGCAAAAAAAAGGATGGAACTTTCAGTGCAGAAGTAAATCTTCCTAAAGATTCAAAACACGAGTTCAAATACAGGATAAACGAAACGGAGTGGGTAAATGAATCTGAAGCCGACGGGCAAAAGCCGAATATCTACGGCGGTACCAACAGCATTATTACCATTTAATTGGGATTCACGAATTAAAGCCGGCAACCACTTATTTAGGCTTGCCGGCTTTTCTATTGTGTGCGATGATTTGCTTACCAGCGGTTAAGGTAGGCTGTCGTTAGCAGGGAAAAACACTCTTACATCCGGATGCATCGTATACATTCTGAACCGTTTACCATCATTAACCACAATTCCACTTGAGGTATCATCACCTATAATCGGGTTCTTTTCATATTTTATCCAGTGTATTAAATCATCCGACACTGCCACGCAGGTTGACCATTCCCGCCAGTCTTCGTAAGCGGAAGCATGATAATAACCATAATATTTTCCCTTGTACTTTATTACCTGGTTCATTGCCACGGCAAACCGGTCGTATAGCTCAGGTCCCATCTTTATCACCGGGTCATCCTGCACATTGGTCCACTGCTTCAGGTCTTTGGAAACAGCAAGCCAGATGCCCAGATCGCCACGCTCATAGAACAAATACCATGTGCCGTTTTCTTTCCATACTGTTGGTGTTCCATACGCACCTTTTGGAATAGGCACGCCATCTACCTTACGAATATCGAGCGGACCCTGTTCTGTCCAGTGAATCCTGTCGGCAGACGTAAGCAGGTGCGCAATGTCATCTCTTCCTTCGGCAAACATATAATAGGTGTCGTCTTCTTTCATCACAAATATATCTTCTACCCAGTCTAACGAATAAATCGGGTTGTCTTTATGCCTGGTCCAGGTAAAACCATCAGGAGAAGAGGCGTACCCCAGGTATTTAACCTTATCCTTTCCATTTTCATAACCAGTGTACCAGAGATGGTAGATACTATCTTCCCGGAGTATATACCCTCTTTCGCGAATCTGACTATCCCACGTGCCGGCGCCGGTGCCTGCAAAAACAGGATTGCTTTTATACGGAACGAAGTGAACAATTTCTCCGGGAAATGCAGTTGAATCGCTGATTGCTTTTTTTGAAGGTTTGCATTGTATGCTGCCGGCAGCCAACAATAAAATAAAAATTGTTTTATACCCGTACATAAAGTGTTGCATTATTTAACTGAAAGATGACGCAATGTGCGTAAAATATCTGAAACCTGAAATACAAGGTTTTATTTTAAATATTCCATCTTTGCTGCCATTATTGGAGTTATATGCACTTATCCTTATGGACGGAAGCCAAAAGCACCCTGCGTTTATCCTTCCCGATTATACTGGGCGAATTGGCCCAAATGGCGCTGCACATTATTGACACTGCCATGGTAGGCGCGCTGGGCTATAAGCAATTAGCGGCGGGTGCACTGGTATTGGCCGTGCTGAATATTCCTTTCGTAATAGGCATTGGCATGACCATTTCCGTTTCACAATTGGTATCTATGTCGCATGGCCGGAAAGATGCGCAAAAAGTATCACATTACTTTTACAATGGCTTCTGGTTATGCGCTGTAACTGCCGTTGTCATTTCTTTAGCGCTTGTGCTGGGTAAAAATGTGCTCTTTCATTTAAAGCAGGATCCTGAAGTTGCCGCACTTGCTGTTCCTTTTTTAGAGCTGATGGGATGGAGCGTTATTCCTATGCTCCTTTTTATGTCGCTCAAGCAATTTACCGATGGTTTGGAACGTACCCGAACCGCAATGGTTATTTCGCTGGTGGCGCTTCCTGTGAACATATTCATCAACTGGCTGCTGATCTTTGGCAACTGGGGATTTCCCCGGCTCGAATTGCCCGGCGCCGGCTGGGGTACCCTCATTACCCGTTCGCTGATGTTTTTTACGCTTGGGGCCGTTATTTTATGGCACCCGCTGTTTCGCCGCTATATTATAGTAAGAAAAAACCAGTGGAAACTCCGGTTAAAAACAATAAAGGAATTGCTCCATATTGGCGTACCCAGCAGTTTGCAGGTAGGGATGGAAGGCGGCGCTTTCGCTGTTTCGGGTATTATCATTGGAACTATTGGCGCAACAGAACAGGCCGCCCACCAGATTGCCCTGAGCTGCGCCTCCTTTACCTTTATGGTATCTATGGGGCTGGCACAGGGAAGCTCCATAAGAGTGAGCAATGCTTATGGCGGCAGGAACAGCTTAAAGATAACCGCTATCGGAAAAAGCACCCTCATCACCGCCTTACTATACGGCACACTCTGCGCTGCTATTTTCATTTCTTTCCGAAATATATTACCGGTTGCATTTAATGAAAACACCAGTGTGATCCGGATGGCTGCCCTCCTGCTGATCTATGCGGCGGTATTCCAGATTTCGGACGCTACACAGGCTATTGCCGCAGGCTTGCTGCGTGGTATTAAAGATGTAAAAGTGCCTACCTTGCTCATCGGTATCGCCTATTGGATAGTAGGTATCCCCGTGGGGTACGTGCTGGCCTTTAACACCAGCCTGGGCGCTTCAGGTATCTGGATCGGGTTTATTGCGGGACTTTCCTGCTCCAGTCTTTTTTTATGCTACCGGTTTTTACGAATGGCAAAAAAAGTATAATGGTGTTTATTGAATTCTTTCCGGATTTTCACCGGAATTCAAAAAAGTATGTATCTTGATCCTGACGATTGTTTAAACCCTATAACCTGTTACCATGAGCTCCGGTATTATTTCAACTGCTTTATTGCCGCTTGCACTGGCCATTATCATGTTCGGACTTGGCCTTTCTCTGAAGATCGCCGATTTTAAACGGATATTCCTGTATCCTAAAGCCATTATCATTGGCTCTTTTACGCAATTGATATTATTACCTGTTTTAGGCTTTACCATTGCGGCATTGTTATTAAAAAGCAGTCCTGAACTGGCTATAGGCCTCATCATTCTTGCCATGTGCCCCGGCGGACCAACTTCCAACCTGCTTACCCACCTGGCTAATGGCGATACGGCTCTGTGCATTTCGTTAACGGCAATTTCAAGCATTGTAAAAATATTCACCATTCCCATTATGGTAAATATCGCCATACAGCATTATATGGGCATTGCTTCCGAGTTTCACCTTGACGTGCTGAGCTCCATCTTTAAAATAGTAACCATTACCATTGTTCCGGCGGCCATTGGTATGCTGGTAAAAGCCTGGGCGCCCGGTTTTGCACAGGGGGCGCAAAAGCCGGTAAAGATCATGTCGGCTGTTTTTTTAGTACTGGTTATCCTGGCTGCTATTTACCAGGAAAGAGGAACCATTATAGAATCAATGATACTTGCGGGCCCGGCAGCGCTCCTGCTGAATATTTCGGGGATGCTGCTGGGTTATTATATTCCCCGGTTTTTTAACCTGCCTTTAGCACAACAAATTACCATCAGCATTGAAACCAGCATACAAAACGGCACGCTGGCTATCGCCATTGCCAGCAGTCCGCTTATGCTGGGGAATGCCACAATGGCTATACCTGCTGTGGTTTACAGCCTTATTATGTTTATTACCGCCGGATTGTTCATTTCACTTGTTAACCGCAGAAAAGTAAAGCTGGCAACTGCATAAAGAGGGCGAGCGGCTTAATATTCTTTAGCCTTTTTTTGTTACCGGGAGTTTTGATGGAGATTTACGGGCGCCTGAAACTTTTGCTTTACCTGCAGGCTTTACTTTAGGTGTTGCTGGTTTTTTTGCGGTTTTAGCAATTTCGTCTGCAAGCCAGTCACTGACCTTCTTTATTTTCTTTGAAAATTTTTTAGCATCCGCTTCTCCCCTCATATCTTCCAGCGCGGTTTCCATTTTTTTGAATACCTGGTTCCGGAGCTCTTTTTTTGAGATTTTTTTATCGCGCATAGGCTTTATTCATTTAATAACTCAAATATAATATTAGCCCGGACTTTCCAATGTTAAGTTTTTATTTTGCCGGTCACCCTGCAACCTGAGACCTGTATTCTTCACTCCCCTTCAGGAAAATCTGCTCCTTTGGTTACTTCCTCCCAGTGGTCAAAATCATTCTGCAATGCTGCCAGCTTATGCTTCGCGTTCCTTAAAGCAGCAGAACCCAGCAACAACACCTGCGGAGGATTTTCCGATTCCACCACTTTTACCATTGCTTTTGCAGCCCGCACGGGATCGCCTTTCTGACTGCCGCTATACCCACGTACGGTATTTTTGTTTGCCCCCGCGGTAGCGGCATAGTCATCAATAACAATCGCAGTGTCTTTAGCCGATCTTCCCGCCCAATCGGTACGAAAGCCGCTTGGTGCAACATTTGTAACCTTAATGCCCAGGTGGCTCGTTTCTTTAGCTAAGGCCTCTGAGTAAGCGGCAACAGCAAATTTGGTAGCATTATAAAAACCGAGGGCAGGAAAAGCAACCAGTCCCCCAATTGATGATATATTAATAATATGGCCCCTGCGTTGTTTGCGCATAAACGGCAGTATTGCTTTGGTAACATGCGCCAGCCCCCAGAAATTGATCTCGAACATGCGGCGTACTTCCTCCTCTTCACTCTCTTCTATAGCCCCAAAATAGCCGATGCCCGCATTGTTAACCAGTACATCAATCCGTCCAAATTTTTGCAATGCCTGTGTTACGGCAGCATTGATTTCCTCCTGCTTTGTTACATCCAGCGCCATAGCGATGGACGAATCTTCGTACGGCGCTGTTATATCCTTCACATCATCTGCATTACGGGAAGTAACCGCCGCTTTATACCCCAGCTTTAATACATATTTGGCTAATTCCCGGCCGAAGCCCGTGGAGCAGCCTGTTATAAACCAAACCTTATCCATAATCTTTATTTTAATTGTATTTTTAATTTGATAATGGCTATCAAAATTAGACATTCGTACAAAGAGAAAGACAGCGGTACTTTAAATATTCATGTATTAGATGCATATCATTTTATGTTTTGTTGTTTGAATACAATATGTGCACTTCATTTACTATACCGTTAAAAGCCGCCTTCGTGTATGGTTGTTGCTTTTTTATGTGCTTTGGCAGTAAAGCACAAAACAACAATGCCGGTTTTAAGGTGATCGCTTTTTATACGGCGAAAAATGACAGGGCGCATATCAGCTTTGTGCATGAAGCCAACAGGTGGTTTACCGCGATGGCAAAGCAACATCAATTCCAATACGACTCAACGAACAACTGGAATAAGCTGAATACAGCCTTCCTTTCCCAATACCAGGTGGTACTTTTTTTAGATACCCGGCCGGAAACACCTGGTCAAAGAGATGCCTTCAAAAAATACATGGAGCATGGCGGCGCCTGGATGGGCTTTCATTTTGCAGGGTTCGCGCTTACGCCATCAGCCTTTCCGCAAAACTGGAACTGGTATCACGATACATTTATCGGTTCGGGCCAGTATAAAGGGAATACCTGGAAACCCACACCTGCTATTTTACGGGTAGAGGATTCAACGCATCCGGTGACCAGGAGGCTGCCGCAAACATTTACCTCTTCCCCCAATGAATGGTATAGCTGGGAAAAGGATTTATGCAAAGACCCGGACATCAAAATCCTGCTATCCATTGATTCTTCCAGCTTTCCCCTGGGTACAGGCCCCAAACCCAACGAAATATGGCACAGCGGCTATTATCCTGTGGTGTGGACGAATACAAAATACAAGATGCTATATCTCAACATGGGACATAATGATATTGATTACGAACATAAAACCAACAAAGAATTATCTTTCCAGTTCAATAATCCTGTTCAAAACAAACTGGTTATTGATGGACTGCTGTGGTTAGGCGGAAAATTACATTAGCTGATCATGCAATAATTTTATACATCATATTTACACCTAAACGATTTTGTAATGGATACAGGCTATACCGTTCCCGGGCAAACAAGGGTCGGACATGTGCATTTAAAAGTAGCGGATATTGAACGCTCGCTGGGGTTTTACCGCAACTTGCTTGGATTTGAGCTTACCACTATGTATGGGAACCAGGCTGCATTTCTGTCTGCCGGCGGCTACCATCATCATATTGGTTTAAATACCTGGCACAGTAAAAACGCGCCGCCTGCACCGGTGCATGGGGTAGGCCTGTATCATACGGCTATTCTTTATCCCACACGCAAAGATCTTGCAGCAATACTCCAACGCCTGTTACATGCCGGTTATCCCTTAACAGGAGCAAGCGATCATGGTGTATCTGAAGCCTTGTATTTAAATGATCCCGATGGCAATGGAGTAGAATTATACTGGGACAGGCCGAAAACGCTTTGGCCGTATAAAGCAGATGGCTCATTGGAAATGTACACGAGGAAGCTTGACCTGGATGATTTGTTAAAGGAATTGCACTGATGGCTAACATTAATTTTTTCACCTAATAAGCAGAACTTACCTGTAAACGGGTTATTTTCGCTGCAAACAAACTCATGCTGATATGTATACGGGATTAAAACATTTTCATTCGGGATTAGCTTATTTATTACTTGCGGCATTAATTGTGGCTGTTATGTATGCCATTGTATCACGCAGAAAACCCTTTACCGCCGGAAGCAGGAAAATAGCTTTAATTGGATTGATATGTACTCACCTTCAGTTTGTGCTGGGAATAGTACTTTATTTTTTGTCGCCGCTGGGCTCTTCCAATTTTTCGGGTGAAGCCATGAAGGAGAAAGTATCCAGATTGTATATCATTGAACACCCTTTGATGATGCTGATCGCCATTGTGCTGGTTACCATTGGCTATTCAAGGATTAAAAGGTTAGGCAGCGACAGTAAGAAGTATAATAGTATCATTGTTTTTTACGGTATTGGTTTACTCCTGATGCTGAGCGTTATTCCGTGGAAAGTATGGCCATAAAAGCAGCCATAGCATTACCCTGCTATACCTCAATATAATCTTCCTCAACTATTTTCGCTTTTTGTTCTGCCTGGCCAATGGGCTGGTACCTTGTGGATATTTTATCGTTAAACAGGGCAGGATCTGTGATAACAGGGCATCTTCCTGCCCGGAAGATGATTAAATCGTAAATAAAACGTATCTTTGCTGTATTATTTGAGTTAATCTTTTGTAAGCGAACAATCTCTGCTCTCATATTTTTCTTTTACACCAGCGCGTTACTCAGGTTATATTTAGTTTCTATCTGATATCTGACATGAGAACATATACAAATGCGGGGTTGAGTTACGGCGTGCAGATAAGCGTGCCGTTATCCATCACAGAAGTACAACAATAATGCGCATAGTATGCAGTTGCCGGAAGTGACCATATTTTTAACTAAATAATTGAAGTATGACAAATGATAAGATTGAAAAGTTCATTGAATGCAAACCCAAGAAGAATGCAAAAGTGAATATTCATTTTAAACAAAGGGCTACCGTAAAAGGCATGTTTATCAGAACCGACGATTATGAGGAATTAAAGTCAAAAAACTTTTGGCGGATTGTAGCCGATTCAAAAGTTGATGAATGGGAACGAACAAAAGACAGCAGCCTGGCCCGCATTTTTAATGGCGCCGAATTTACCCGTTTAAGCGATAACCATTAAATTATTACTGGTTATCCAAACCTATCTGTATACCTAACGCTATCCGGTCTTAAAAAGAAAATTTATATCTGTATGTTCACACAAACATGGAAAAAATATCTTCCCGTAATTGCTATTCTTTTAAAACGCTCTGCCAGCGCGGAACAAACGTTGAGTTTGAACCATACCGACTTTGAGCGGGCAACGGGCGGGCGTAAGATCAAATTCAGCTTTTCGCAGTTGCAGCTCAATAAGGGCCGCATTAACCTGGCAATTAAACAGGCTGCCGTTGCCAAAGAATTGGCGGAACTGTTGCGGGAAGATGCGCTGACCAAAAAGATTATCGCAGGACAATATTTAGAGTTTGCGCTGAATAATAATTTCCAACTGAGCATTAAAAACAATACTCCCCTCGCCGAAGTAGCGCTTGAAGCCGAATCTGAATAACCGGGAATACGGGCAAAAGTCCGCTTAGTTATTGGCTTTGTAGTAAGCGCAAACCGTACGCATAAGACATAGTGTACATTTAGGCTGCGGCCGGCAAATGGCTCTCCCCAGAAAAGACATCGCCATACCTGCATCCCATTCCTTTTGAGGCAATACAGCCATCAGTTGCTTTTCAATTTTATTGGCATCGCTGCCGGAGGCAATACCAAGCCGGGGAGCTACCCGCACCACATGCAGATCAACAATCACGCCTTCTGCCGGCTTACCCGATTCACGTAAAATAACGTTGGCCGATTTCCTGCCAATACCTTTTAAAGCGGTGAGTTCATCCAGCGTCAGCGGTATATTTTTATCTTCTTTGATCCGCTGCCCCATTTCCATCAGCCATTTTATTTTATTGCCAAAATTGCGCACCGAACCAATAAACGGCATTAAGGTTTCGGGAGTGGCTTTGGAAAGCGCCTGCATATCCGGGAAAGCTTCAAATAATTTGGGGGCGATCTCATTGATATGCCTGTCGGAATCCTGCGCCGATAAAACCACCATAACCACCAACTGGTACAAATTACCATGATCCAGCGGATGCTTTGTATCCCCGTATTTTTTTATAAGCGGCTTAATGGCTTCGGCCCAGTTAATTGCAGCAGACATAGTAAAAGTTCAAATGGCAGTAAAATATTGAAAATTAAATTAAAACCCGACATTTGCCTTCCAAAATATTATAAGGATGAATGAAATTTTGCAAAGGGAAGCGGCAATAACACTGGTAAAAGATACTTTTAGCCGGTTTCTTTGTGATTATTTACACCTGACAAAAGTGTCATCTCCGCTTATTGTGTTAGATGGAACGGGGTTGAATGATGACCTGAATGGCATTGAGCGGCCTGTTTCATTTCCTGTTAAATCTTTGAATGAACAACGCGCTGTAGTTGTTCATTCTTTGGCCAAATGGAAGCGTGTTCGGTTAAAAGAGCTGGATGTAGATACCGGCAGGGGAATTCTTACTGATATGCGTGCACTTCGGCCGGATGAAGATTACAGTCCCATACATTCTATTTATGTTGATCAGTGGGACTGGGAAAAGCATATTGATATTACGGACAGAACTTTATCGTACCTGAAAGAAACCGTAAGCGCTATATTTAATGCTTTAAAAGAAACTGAACAGATTGTTTATCAGTATTACCCGGATATGCCGCCTCAGCTTCCGGAACAGATACATTTTATTCATTCGGAAGAGCTGTTACAACGCTTCCCCGGCCTTTCACCCAAGGAAAGAGAAAACGCTATTGCAAAAGCATTCGGAGCGGTATTTATTATAGGTATTGGCAACAAACTGTCACATGGTGAACCGCATGATGGTCGCGCAGCAGACTATGACGACTGGAGCACTGAAAACGAAGAAGGGTACAAAGGCTTAAACGGAGATATCATTGTATGGCACCCTGTTTTGCAGTCTGCATTTGAGCTTTCTTCTATGGGTATTCGTGTAGATAAAAGTGCATTAATCAAACAGCTAAAAGAAAAAAATTGCGAACAAAAATCAACCCTTTCTTTCCATAGCAGTTTACTGACCGGCAAATTGCCCGAAAGCATTGGCGGAGGCATTGGCCAATCAAGATTGTGCATGTTTTTATTAAGAAAATCGCATATTGGGGAAGTGCAGGTAAGTATATGGTCTTCCGAAGAAAAGAAAAGGATGTGTGAGAAGGGGGTTGTTTTGTTGTAATAATTAAACAGGCGCCATAAAACCAGCACTTTGATTATATTTACACTTACAAAACCAAAGACAATTTTATGCAAATAAAAACCTTCGCGTGTTTTTCAGTTATTGTTGCTGCAATTTCCTTTTCCGGGTGTTCCGCCAATAACTCTTCAGCAAACACAGCCAGCGCTCCCGCTGCCGACACCACAACGCTTTCGCCTGTGGAAACAAAAGCCGCCAACACAGATTATAAGCCCGCTTTTGAAGGACAAACAAGAGTAAACGGGGTGAAAACAACCACGCCTTATAAAGTAGAAAAGATAGCCGAAAACCTGGGCAGACCATGGGCAGTAGTGCCTATGCCCGATGGCCGGCTGCTGGTAACAGAAAAATCGGGTTACATGGAGATCCATAGTGCTGATGGCGCATTGGTTAAAAAAATTACGGGTTTTCCAAAAGTAGAAGATGCCGGCCAGGGCGGCATGCTTGATGTTGCATTGGATCCCGATTTTGCGCAAAATAAAATCATCTACTGGTCCTTTTCCGAAAAACAGGGAAAAGGAAACCTGATGTCAGTGGCCAAAGGGAAAATAGCAGACGATGAAGCTACTATCCAAAACCCAACAGTTATTTTTCGCGCCACACCCGCGCTCGACAGTAAGCTGCATTTTGGTTCCCGCCTGGTATTTGATAAAGACGGCAATCTTTTTGTAAGCACGGGTGAAAGATCCATACTGGAAGGACGGAAGCAGTCGCAATGGCTGAACTCGGGTCTTGGAAAGATCTTTAAGATCACCAAAGAAGGTAAACCTGCTCCGGGTAATCCTTTCATAGGCCAGAAGGACGCTATGCCCGAAATTTACGCGTATGGTATACGCAATGCCCAAAGCCTCGACCTGCATCCTGTTACCGGCGATTTATGGGAAGTGGAATTTGGACCCCGTGGCGGCGATGAACTGAACCTTATTAAACCCGGCAAAAATTACGGCTGGCCAACGATTACATACGGCATTGAATATGATGGCAGGAAGATCGGCGACTCTATCCAGCAAAAAGAAGGTATGGAGCAACCTGTATATTACTGGGATCCGGTACTTGCCCCCAGTGGTATGGTTTTTTACACCGGAGATGACATCCCCGAATGGAAAAACAACCTGTTTATCGGCGGACTGGCCAGCACACATATTGCGAGGCTGGTGATTGAGAACAATAAAGTAGTAGGAGAAGAAAGACTGTTAGAAGATCAAAAGGAAAGGATACGCGATGTGGCTCAAAGTAATGGTGCATTGTATGCAGTTACCGATTCCGGTATTATGTTCAAAATAAGCAAACAATAGTTTTTTATTGCTATACTGATTATCCCCCGGCAATACAGCCGGGGATTTTTTTTCAGGATATGCATAATACTACTATAGTTCCTGATATTTTTAGAAAGAGACAGCGCAGATGGGCAGCTGATCTGCGAACCTAACTTAAGCGGGTCACTATCAAAATGTAATTAAATGCTTACAGTTCATATTTCGGTAATTGCTGATTTAGCCACAAAGTCACCAGGGTACAAAGGAAACCGCTTTGAGGCTTCGTGTTTTTGTGGCTAAATTGCGTTTTTACATCTATCTATACCGCACGTTCAAACTCCAACTATAAACTTCCAAACTATAAACGCTATTTAGCAGGTGTTAATACAATATTCCTGTATTCAATTGGCCCGTGATCTCCCTGTATGTATAAGGGACCCGGTTCTCCTTCGTTGCTGTCTAAAGCGCCACCGGTAATGCCGGGTATTGCCTGGTTGCAAATTACCGTTTTACCATTCAGTACAACGGTAATCATTCTGCCCACAAGCGTAATGTCATAAGCCTGCCATTCGCCGGCATCTTTAGCAGCCATCTCGCTGGGTGTAAGAAATCCGTATACCGCTCCCAGCAAATCCTTTTGCGGTTGTTTCCCTTTGCTGTCTTCTATCTGCACTTCATAGCGGCCGCGCAGGTAAATGCCGCTGTTGCTGCCGCTGGGGCAACGAAATTCAACATGCAGTTTAAAATCGGTGAATGTTTTCTCCGTGATGAGGTTAGCGCCGGAGCGCGGGCTTTTTAATACCCCGTTCTCCACAACCCATTGATTTTCTCCGAGTGCTTTCCAACCCGTGAGGTCTCTACCATTAAATAGCTTTACAGGCGTTCCCCACACCGGCGCTTTGTCTCTTATCAGCAAAGGCGCCCTGCGGGCCGTCCAGTTATAGGTTTTTCCATCGGCGGCAATCATAGTACCTGTCAATAGCTCTCCCTGCAGGCTTCCTTCAAAAGAAAGATCATTATCCTCTTCCTCCCACTGCGGGGGTAAGCTGAAACTTAACTTTCCGTTATTGAAGTGAATAATAGACACGGGACGGGCGCTTCCGGTAATCCCTACATACTGCCCTACCAGGCGTTTATGCCCCGAGTGCATAATTTCAAGCCAGGCCGGAAATTTTTTACCGCCGTCTTCAATCGTGATATCCCAGCGCCCTTCAATAGCCGGATCGGCTGGCTTTTCAGAAAAAATGATGCTTTTGGCAGGCGAAGACACTACAGACAGCATAAAAGCAACCGGCAGTATAAGATACTGAGCAATGCGCTTCATATAAATGGTTGATATTTTTTTCATTTGTAGCTATTGATTTTTTTAGTGACCGAATGGAACTTCGCATATACATTCCCCTGTGTGAAGAAGTGTATCATCCTTCGTTTCATACGCTAATGTACTAAAGAAACAAATACGATGAAGTTATATAGCTAACAAGGGTGCATTTAAAATTGTCGCCGGTTGGTGGGGACACCAACCGGGGCGGCCTGCCGTGGGCGGTGTCTCCACCGCCCACACGAAGCAAAGCGGTGCGACAATTTTAAATGCACCCGCTAACAAAGACATGAAAGATTACGGCCTTATCATTGAAATATTTTCACATGTAGCACATCAAAATATTAATTAACCCAATTATAAACTAAGTTACAACGGTACCCTCGTATCTGTGCGGAGCCGCTTTACTGCTATATGCTATGGAAAATGATGTATATTGAGTGCTAAATATTTTTATTCAAAAATTGCTTCGTTATGAACAACAAATCCACTATACGCTTCCGGTCATTCATATTGTTTTACGCTCCTGTGATCTTTGCATTGGTATGGAACATATTTTCCGCTGCTGATATATATGCGCAGGAAAGCGCGAAGCTCCCCGAGGAATACCAGTTTAAGCTGGGCGTTACCTATGAAATGTTCTCCGGTAAAAATGATAAACTGAAAAAGGGACAGGAAATGAGCATGTGGTATTCGGAAGCCGGTTATACAGGCATTGGCATGGGCGGACAAACCGCTATGTTTATGGTATATGATATGAAATCTATGAAAATGCTTACCCTGATGGAGGCGCAAAAAATGGCAATGGTTATGGATATAAAGAAGCTGATAGACCAGGTTACGGACAAAGCCGGCGTAAACGCAGAGGATACGCCGGATGGAAAGATTACCAAAACCGGTAAATCAGAAAAGATACTCGGCTATACCTGCGAACAGTATAAAATAAGCAGCGATAAAGCTGAAACGCTGGTTTGGATCACCAGTGAGCTGGGGTCAGGCTTTGGCGACTATGCCAAAAGTATGGCCATGGCGATGGGCGGCGGTAAGGCAACGAAAGGCAAAGGCTTTCCGGACATGCAGGGCGTAGCCAACGGTGTAATGCTCAAAATGGAATCAACAGATACCTCAAAGGGCGAGCTTACCCGGATGGAAGCTACTGCTGTAGATAAAGACGGGAAAAAATTTAATACAAGCGGATATAAAATGATCAATATGACCGGAAGGTAAATTATAGAGATTGATTTAAAAAAACGGAGTTTTTGATGCAAAGGTAATTTAACGGCCTTTACAGGTTCAGACTAATGCATTACGGCTATCTTTGTTACAAACGTTATGCATGACATCCAACGACCCGCTTCATGGCAAAACACTCGAAATGATCCTTAAAGAACTGGTGCATCATTTTGGGTGGGAGGATCTGGGCAGTATGATCAGGATCAATTGTTTCACCAGTAATCCCAGCATCAATTCTTCCCTTAAGTTTTTGCGTAAAACGCCCTGGGCAAGAAAAAAAGTAGAAGCACTGTATATTAAATCCATGACCTGAAAATTTAAAATGAACGATCGCCATAGAGAACAAATTATAGCACAAACAAAAAAGTGGATCACTGATGTAGTGGTAGGCTGTAATTTTTGCCCGTTTGCCGCGAAAGAATTGAAGCGTGGTTCCATTCATTATCAGGTATTAGCCGATGCCGGTACGGCAACCACGCTGGAAACCGCATTAATGATGCTGCGCCTGCTGGATGACAGCAGTGATATAGAAACCGCTTTCTTAATCCTGCCCAACAGCTTCCGGTTATTCGATGTTTATCTCAGTCTTGTGGAACGGGCAGAGCAATTGCTCCGCCAGGAAAACTATGAAGGTATTTACCAGGTAGCCAGCTTTCACCCGCAATATGTATTTGCGGGAAGTATTAATAACGACCCTTCTAATTATACCAATCGTTCTCCCTATGCCATGCTGCATTTTTTAAGAGAAGATAGTGTAAGCAAAGCTGTAGACAACTACCCGGGCATTAATGAGGTGCCCGAACGCAACATCGCGTTTACAAGAGAAAAAGGGCTTCGTTATATGCAGCAATTACTGATGAACAGTTTGCTGTTTCAAAAATGATTTTATAATTTATATTGTACACCCATTCCAAAAACGGCCAGCGGAAATTTTCTTTCGCTGGTTAGCCATGTACCGCTATAGGTATATGATCCTATAATATCGAGATGCGGCGCTACAGCGCATCCCACGGTAGTGGAGATCACAGGCCGGAGCCTGGTTTTGGAATAACGGTAATGGGCGCCTCCGCCATCGAGTTCAAGAAACCATCCGCCTGTTTCCCTTTTAAAATCCTGGTGCAGGTAACGTGGTGCTCCAAAATTAAACCTGTATCCCCCCATAAGAATGATAGCGCTTACGTTATTGAACTTACCATCATCAAATGAACCCCAGAGCGGGCCATCCGTTGGAATGGTATGCGTTCCTTTTACCGTAATAACATACTGGTTATAGGCATCGGCGTTTTGCTGCGCGTTAAGCATGAGCTTAAGATCAATACCTATCCCATAAGTGGCGGGATAAGAAAAACCATTGTAAGTGCCCTGAACATTTACCGCTATCTGCGGTGATTTTGTGGGATAAGGAACTGTTTTTTCGATAACCTGTGCCTGTACGGGCAGCATAAAATAAATAGAGCAGGTGAATCCTAAAAGTAAAAGCTTTTTCATTACGTAAAATTTGGTTGAAACAAAAAGGCTTTTCCGTTCTATATCCGGATCATTTATTAAATGATCATAGAAATGGGATTCAGGTCACAAATATAAAAGTATAATTTTTTGAAATTGTTACTATTCGGTAAAAAGCGGGTTTTCATCGCTCAATGACAGGAAAATGCTGCAATTTTTGGAAAAAAGATGGACCAGCGCAGCAGTTTATGGTTTAAAAATACTGTTGAATTGATATAGGATAATCAGCCAGCGCAATTGCCGGTTCTTCAATTTCGGGATGCCATAATTTTTCCCATTCAAAACTATAATATCCCTTATACCCTCCTTTTTCCAAAGCTTCTATTGCTTCAGACAGAGGCACTTCACCCTGGCCTAAAAGCGTATATTGTAACTTTCCGTCGGCTAACTTTCCATCTTTGATATGGGTATGGCGAATATATTTTTTTAATTTTTGATATACCTCCATTGGGGGCTCCTGCGTTACCGACCACATATTAGCTATATCCCACACCAGTCCGGTATGCGCATGTTCGGCCGATTGCATGATCTTTTCCAGGTCGCTCGTTTTAACCACATCGCCATGGGTTTCCATCAATACCGTTACCTTGCTGCCATTAGCATAGTTACCCAGCTCCAGCAAACCGCTGGCAATAAGATCCATTGTTTCATTTCTATCCTGGTCTTTGGGAAAGTTATTGGGAAACACCCGTACATAGGGGCAGTTTATTTGCTGTGCAAGATCAATGAACCGGCGGCCTTCATCTATGTTCTTATTCCTTTCCGCTCCTTCAGCAAAGTGCAGGGTGGCGGAAGAGCCCAGTCCCGCAAACCGCAGTTCTTTTTCTTTCATCAGCGAAACCGTGTTGGACCTGCTTTGCGCAGTACGGAATACGGAACATTTTGTAAGATCCAGCTCACGCTGTATACCTCTTAGTTCAATACCCTCATAGGCATGCGCTGCTGCAAAATCAGCAATTTGCTGAAAGTTCCAGTCGGGGCATCCCAACGTGGAAAAAGACAATAAGAGTTGCTTCTTTTTAGTATCAAAAGAAGAACCGGCAATGGTTGCTCCCAGTAATGCGGCAGACGTGTGCAGGAATTTCCTTCGTGTAAACCGGCTCATGAAAAATATTTATTACTTCAGCTTTAAATCCGTAATAATGTTTTGTATGCGCTGATCCAGTTCGGTGCTCACTTTGTCGAAATCGCCCGCGCCGGCAAGCTTTGCATTTACACTAAAATAAAATTTTATTTTAGGTTCGGTGCCTGAGGGTCTTGCGGAAATCTTGCTGCCATCTTCCAGGATAAACTGCAGCACATTGGATTTCGGCAGCCTGATCTCCCATTCTTCCCAGGTTACGGGATTCTTCCCTTTCCGCAATTCATAATCCAGCAACTGCACTACCCGCGATCCGTTAATGGATTGAGGCGTGTGCTGCCGGAAAGATTCCATCATTTCAGCAATCTCTTCCTGTCCGCGCATACCTTTTTTGGTAATGGAAATAAGATGTTCTTTATAATACCCATACTGCACATACAGGTCAATCAGCTTTTCAAAAAGGCTTCTTCCCTTATTTTTTTCATAAGCGGCCATTTCGCTGAGTATGGCCACGGCGCTTACCGCATCCTTATCCCTCAATTTTGAACCTACCATTAAGCCATAGCTTTCTTCGCCGCCGATAATATAATTTTCACTGCTCTCTTTTTCTTTGATGAGCTCCGCAATCCATTTAAAGCCGGTGAGCACATCATAGCAGGTAACGTTATTTTCACCGGCTATGCGGTTGATCATATCGGTGGTTACAATGGTTTTTACTACCATATCGTTGGGCTTCGCAATGCCCTTGGCTTTACGCGCTTCTATAAGATAATTAAAAGCAAGCACGGCGGTTTGATTACCATTTACCAGCACCCAGCTCCCTTTGTGATCTTTAACGGCAATGCCTACCCTGTCGGCATCGGGATCGGTTCCCAAAAGAATATCGGCATCCAGTTCTTTCGCTTTTTTTAACCCGATGCTCATGGCTTCACTTTCTTCCGGGTTAGGATATACCACTGTTGGAAAATTACCATCCGGCTTCGCCTGCTCTTCTACGATCGTAACATTGGTAAAACCATACCTTTTCAATAATTCCGGCACCAGCATAATGCCTGTACCGTGTATGGGAGTGTATACGATTTTGAGATCATGCTGTTTTGCAATTACATCGGGATATACGCTCAAATCCTTTGCCATCTGCCAGTAAGCTTCATCCATATCCCTGCCAATGAGTTGAATAAGCGCTTCTCCCCCACCTTCCTGTCCGGCAGGCAGGCTCCATTTCACTTCATCAACAGAAGCAATTTTATCTACTTCGGCAATCACATTTTTATCGTGTGGCGGTACTAATTGTCCCCCGTCGTTCCAGTAGGCCTTATAGCCATTGTATTCTTTAGGATTATGGGAAGCCGTACATACTACGCCCCCCTTACAACCCAATTGGCGGATAGCAAAAGACAGTTCCGGCGTGGGCCGCAGCGATTCAAACAGGAATACCTTTATGCCGTTGGCAGCCATAACATGGGCTGTAATTTCTGCAAACTGGCGGCTGTTATTGCGGCTGTCGTGCGCAATGGCTACGCTTATCCTGTTATCCGGATAGGCTTTCTTTAAATAGTTGGCATAGCCCTGCGTGGCCATTCCAATGGTATATTTATTAATCCGGTTGGTGCCTGCGCCCATAATACCTCTTAACCCGCCGGTTCCAAATTCAAGATTACGGTAAAAGGCTTCCGTAAGCTCATCGGGGTTTTCCGCCTGTGTTGTTCTTATTTCGTTTTTAGTGGCTTCATCAAAAGATCCGTTGAGCCATGCGTTTACCCGCTCTTTAATTTTGGTGTCCATAATATATCATTATAGTTTGCAATCAAAAATATATGCACATCGAATTTCGGGGGAAATAAGGAAATGCTCAAAATTATTCTAACCAGGCTCCGGAAATATGCCCGTTTTCCACTTCAACAAATATGTGTTCCTGTAAAGTAGTAGCCACGGCATATCCAACGTAGTCGGTATGCACCGGAAAGGTTTTATGCGTTCTGTCTACAAGGGCAAGCGTCTGGATCTTTTTGGGCTGATCCTGTAAGAAAGGCTTTAGTGCGTAAAGCATGGTTTTACCGCTATTGGCCACATCATCCACTACAATTACCACGGCATCGTCAAAACTTCGCTCACTGCTTAACGTGATCTTTCCGGGACGCCTTTTATCATCTACCCCTATGTCCATCACCTCAATTTGTCCTTTAAAAATACCCGTTAACAGTTGTTGCAGCTTTTGAGCAATTACCAACCCGTTTTCCCTGATGCCTGCCAGTAATATCTGGTCTTCGCCTGTATTACGTTCCACTATTTCAAATGCTATCCGCCTTAGTATCTTGTCTATTTTTTCCTTAGTAAGAATGTAGTTCTTCATCCTTCATGAATTGATCGTATCAAAACTAAGGGGTATTAATGAATAAAACAATTCGTACTAAACATCCTACCTTAGCATTACAACTATGTTATGATGCATATTGTTTCGCAGGTTATTTTTATTATTGCCGCTGCCACGGGCATTGGCCTGTTTGCAAAACGCATTTCGGGTATACGTAAAAATATACTTACCGGGCGCGATGCAGATTACAGCGATCAGCCCTCCGTTCGCTGGAAAAATGTGCTGCTGCTTGCCTTCGGGCAAAAAAAAATGTTTAGGAACCCATTGGTTGCGGTGCTTCACTTTTTTGTATATGCCGGCTTTATCATCATCAATATAGAAGTGCTGGAAATTATATTAGACGGCATATTGGGAACACACCGGCTGTTTGCACCTGTTTTGGGCAGCTTGTATGGTTTCCTGATCAATGCATTTGAAATACTGGCGGTGCTCGTAATCGTATCCTGCGCTATTTTCCTCATCCGCAGAAACATTATAAAACTGAAAAGATTTATCAGTAAAGACTTAGACGGATGGCCCCGCAGCGACGCGAACTATATATTGATCACAGAGATTGTGCTGATGCTGCTTTTTTTAACCATGAACAGCACAGACCTGGTATTACAAAGTAAGGGATATGGACATTATGGAGAAAACGCCACAGACCGGTTTTGGGTATCGGGCATGCTTACCCCATTGTATAGTTCATTGAATGAAGCTATGCTGGTGGCTATAGAAAGAAGCTGCTGGTGGCTGCATATACTGGGCATCCTGGCGTTTATGAACTACCTGCCTTATTCCAAGCACCTGCATATCATGCTGGCCTTTCCCAATGCTTACTACGCAAGATTGCTGCCCAAAGGAGAAATGAACAATATGCCTGCTGTTCAAAACGAAGTATTGTACGCCATGCAGCCGGAGCTGGCTCCTGCAGACGCAGCTCCTCCCTCCCGCTTTGGCGCTAAGGATGTATTTGACTTAACCTGGAGAAATTTACTCGATGCCTATTCCTGTACCGAATGCGGAAGATGTTCTGCCGCCTGCCCTGCTACTATCACCGGAAAAGCATTGTCGCCCCGGAAGATCATGATGGATACAAGGGACCGCGTGGAAGAGACCGGGAAAAACATCAGGATAAACGGGACGTTTAAAGATGATGGCAAAACCCTATTGCATGATTATATTACAGTTGAGGAACTGCGCGCCTGTACTACCTGTAATGCCTGTGTTGAAGAATGCCCGGTAAGCATCAGCCCGCTTGAGATCATCCTGGAATTGCGCCGTTCACTGGTTATGGAAGAAAGCAACGCTCCCCAGGAATGGAACGCGATGTTCAGCAATATCGAAAATAATTTCGCACCCTGGCAGTTCAGTCCCGATGACAGAGATAAATGGGCGGGGGAAACGGGGTAAACTGTTGCAGGTTACAGGGTTACAGGTTACAGGGTTACAAGGAAATACCCCTGCAACCTGTAACTTGAGACCTGTACCCCACATTCATTTATCGCTTTTTGCCAGCACTTTAAGGTTTAGCGTAACATTATCCCCCATGGTAATGCTGCCGCCACCTACGTTATAGTCCCGGCGGTTTAATGTAAATTCGCCCTCAAAAATATAGTCATCATCTTTGGGAGTTACTTTAAACGGGAAGGAAATTTCTTTGGTAATATCTTTAATGGTAAGCTTTCCGAAAACAAAAAGATATGCTTTGTTTGTGCTCGTTGTGATTCGTTCAGACAGAAAGTGAATATGCGGGTACTTAGCGATCTCAAAATAATCTTCCGACCGTAAATGATTATCACGCTGGTTAATGCCGGTATTGATCGTTTTAACGTCTATCGTTACATCAAAATGAGAAGCGCTGAGGCTATCGGGAAAGAAAATGATCTTTCCCTCCAACCCTTTAAAGCTTCCGCTCACGTTCACGCCAAAATTCCTGATCTTAAACCCGATCTCCGATCCTTCGTCGGTGGGTGTAAAATGCTGTCCGAAACTTATATTCGTTATAAACAAAACAATAATAAGCGTAGCTATACGGTTCATGCCTGGTAATGGGTTGTTAAAACCATTCAAAGGTATTAACAGATTTGTTAAGGCCCTGCTTATGTTCAAAAACATAATGTGCCCATAACCTCCAGCGCCGTAAAATAGTATAATGATAAATTTCGTTTAGCTTTGAAACTAAAATCAAATTCAGCATGGAGATTCCGGTAATGTCGGCATTGTATGCCAGCCAGGAAAGTCCCGACATATTATTTTGGGTAGGCTGTGCCGGTAGTTTTGATCAGCGGGCACAAAAAATAACAAAGGCTTTTGTAAGCATTCTTAATAAGGTGCAGGTAAAATATGCCATTCTTGGAAAAGAAGAAGCCTGTACCGGCGACCCGGCAAGAAGGGCCGGCAATGAATTTTTGTTCCAGATGATGGCTTACCAGAATATCCAAACGCTCAACAATTACGGGATCAAAAAAATCGTTACTGCCTGTCCGCATTGTTTTAATATCCTGAAAAATGAATATCCCCAACTGGGGGGTAATTACGAAGTGATACACCACGCCGTTTTTCTGCAGCAGTTGATTGATGAGGGAAAGATCAGAATGAAAGAAACCGGGGATTTCAAAGGGAAACGCATTACCTACCACGACAGTTGCTATTTGGGCCGCGCCAATAATATTTATGAAGCGCCGCGTAAAGTGCTGCAGGCGCTTGACGCCGAGCTGGTGGAAATGAAACGCTGCGGGAGCAAAGGAATGTGCTGCGGCGCCGGCGGAGCGCAAATGTGGAAGGAAGAAGAGAAAGGATCCACACGAATTAACCTCGAAAGAACCAATGAAGCGCTGCAAACCGGCGCCACGGTCATTGCATCAGCATGTCCATATTGTAATACCATGCTTACTGATGGTGTAAAGAGCAATGAGAAAGAAGCGGGTGTGGAAGTGCTGGATATAGCCGAATTAATCAATGCGTCAATGCAGTAAATATGAAAGACCTGAAATGGAAAATACTGTCTTCCGAATATCTTTATAAAGCCACATGGTTTACGATCCGCAAAGACAGGTGTGAAACGCCGGAGCAAAAGATCATTGACCCCTATTATGTATATGAGTTTCCTACCTGGGTAACCGCCGTGGCACTTACCGAAAACAACCAGGTGGTAATGGTGCGCCAGTACCGGCATGCATTAGGCGAAACCATCATGGAAATTCCGGGAGGCTGCGTAGATGATACCGACCCTTCCCTGCAGGCGGCTATCGAACGTGAATTGCTGGAAGAAACCGGGTATACATTCACTGATTACGAGTACCTGGGGAAAATATCTCCCAATCCTTCTACCAACAACAACCTCATGCATATGTATCTTGCCCGTGGCGGCAAAAAAGTGCAGGAGCAGCAATTAGACCACAATGAAGAGATAGAAGTATACCTGTTTAGCATTGAAGAGATCAAACAAATGCTGAAAGAAAATAAAATACTGCAGGCGCTTCATGTTACCTGCCTGTTTTATGCTTTAAATAAGCTGGGGTATATGGAGTATTAAATTAAGTTCGAAGCAGGAAGAACGAAATTCGAAGGAATACAGAGTATAAGCAAGCATCAAGAACCAAATCACAAAAATCAAACCTGCCTGCGGCAGGCAAGCTTGTCCGCCGGGGCGGATAAAATTCAAATGTTAAATTTGAAGAGGAAAATTCGAAATCCGAAGGGAAACTCCAACAATAAACCACAAACCATAAACTGCAAACTAAAAAAATCCGTCTCCGATCCTGGAGATTGCCTACCTGCCGGTAGGCAGGCTTCGACCCTTAAAAAGTAGCACACATTATTCAGATCGGTTTAGGGTCTCGCAAAGACGTTCAAATCCGAAGCGAGACACAATCTCAAATTTTAGATCTCAAATTTCAATAGCCACCGATAGCTGACGGCTAACACAGAATCTTATGCCTCCTAAAAAGGAAAGCATCAAGTGATTTCGGTATGTTGGCTTGCGCTTTCATACTTACTTACCCGATGCTTTCGTGATGGGCTTCCATCTTCTGACGGATTTCCGCTCATCGTGTTACTTTCTTACTGTTTCCGGTATTACTTGTAACGTTTGTACAATAAAGATACGTCATGGTTTTACCTGTTTCCAAATTTTTTACTGATTTACTATGCACCGGAAATGCACCCGGTTATGCACAAAAAAAGGGAGTTTCGCAGGTTTTAGACCGAGTTGTGCACAAACATTTCAAATTTGAAATTTGAAATCTCAAATTTCATGATCTCATATTCTCATACTGCAACGGAATACCCAGTTCCCATGTTTTGGAAGCCTGGATCACAGCCTGCAGGTCGTCTATTTTCTTTGCCGTAACCCGTACCAGGTCATCATTTATGGATGCCTGAACTTTTAACCCGGAGTCTTTAATGAGCTTAATGATCTTTTTGGCATCTTCCTGTTTTAAACCGTTACGTACCGTTACTTCTTTTTTCCATGCTTTACCGCTTTGCGCCCCTTCTTTCGACAGGTCAAATGCCTCCGGCGCTATGCCCTGCTTATGTGCCCGGCTGATCAGCACATCCATTAACTGCCGCATTTTCATGTCATCGTCTGTTTCAATATTTAATTTGAATTCTTTTTTATTGAGATCAATCACAACATGCGCGTTCTTAAAATCAAAACGGTTAGTGATCTCCTTTTTCGTAACATTCACAGCGTTATCCAATAGCTGGGCGTCTACTTTACTTACCATATCAAATGAAGGCATAGCGATTGTTTTTTCAGATACAAATATATATTATATCTCACCATTGGAACTAATATGTTGGTATTTGTACAACAGTTTTGTGCGAACGGAAGCAACGAAAATCAATAAAAAAATTAATCCGGATTACCCAAAAAAGTTAGCTCCAAAAATTTTCGTTTGCTTATTTGGTTTATTTTGAGCGGATAAAACGATTTGTCATGTTTAAAAAAGGTATGTTTCTCGTCCCTGCCACCATTTTAAGTATTCTTTTTTTTGCAAGCGCCATGGCGCAGCATAAAAACGCCGGCCGTGAATTTTATGAAATAAAGTTGTACCATTTCACCACACCCGCCCAGGAAGAAATATTAGACAAATACCTGTCTGAGGCCTATATACCGGCATTACATAAAGCAGGCATTAAAAGCATTGGCGCTTTTAAACCGCTGGATAATGACACTGCCGCCAACAAAAAACTATATGTTCTTATTCCGCTCAGATCAATGGAACAATGGCTTACCCTGCCGCAACAATTACAAAAGGATGCCGGTTATGTTAATGCGGCAAAGGCTTATACAGATGCAGCTTACAATGCAGCCCCCTATACCCGTATGGAATCTATATTGCTGCGTGCTTTTAACCTTGCACCACAATCGGCCATCCCCGGATTAAAATCAGGCAAAAAGGAAAGGGTATATGAGCTGCGCAGCTATGAAAGCGCTACTGAAAAGTTGTATTGGAATAAAGTGCACATGTTTAATGAAGGCGGAGAAATCCCTCTTTTCAAAAGACTTCGGTTCAATGCCGTTTTTTATGGTGAGGTAATTGCCGGGAGCCGCATGCCCAACCTGATGTATATGACCAGCTTTGAAAACATGGCCGACCGCGATGCGCACTGGCAAGCATTCAGGGATGATGCCGAATGGAAAGCGCTTTCCGCAAAGCAGGAATATAAAAACAATGTGTCAAGGAATGAAACCATATTAACATATCCGGCACCGTATTCGGACTATTGAGATATTTGTCGCAAATACCCCCTCAAAATGGCAAAAGGTGCCATTGTTTTTTTCTCAGGCCAGGTCTACCTTTATAATATATAATATTATACTATTACGCTTAAACCGGGAAAAAATGAAAGTCGTAAAGAAAATACTGTTTGTTCTCCTCGGGCTAATCGCATTATTGCTTGTAGTGGCCCTGTTTGTTCCTAAAGCATTTAAAAGCGAGCGGCAGATCGTTATTAACAAGCCCCGTCAGGAAGTGTTTAACTACCTTAAATACGTGAAGAACCAGGACAACTTCGGCGTATGGCAAAAGGCTGATCCGGAAATGAAAACAAGCTCTGAAGGAACAGACGGGCAGGTTGGTTTTAAATACAGCTGGGATGGGGAAAAAGTAGGTAAAGGATCGCAAACGATTACAAAAATTGTGGAAGGGGAGCGTATTGAAACCGAACTTGATTTTGGTTTTGGCGACCCTGCTGCGGCATTTTTTATTGTAAAAGACGCCGGAACTGACCAAACATCGGTAACATGGGGGATCACCGGCCGATCACCCTGGCCCTTAAACCTGATGGGCCTGTTTTTTGATGTGGGGAAGGATTTTGAAAAGGGTCTGCAGCATTTAAAAGTTGTACTGGAAAAATAATGACAATGACCGCATCTCAAACAGTTGATGAATACATGAAAAAATTCCCGGAAGGCATCCAGGAACGATTGAAGCAGATCCGTTCAGCTATAAAGCAGATCGCGCCAAATGCAGAAGAAAGTATCAGCTATGCTATACCCGCTTACAAGCTGAATGGCAAACCATTGATATATTTTGCCGGGTACAAAAATCATATCGGCTTCTATGCAACACCGTCGGGCCACTCCCAATTTGCAAAAGAGCTCTCACAGTACAAGCAGGGAAAAGGCTCTGTGCAGTTTCCCGCAGACAAACCCCTGCCTTTGTATCTGATTGAAAAAATAGTACGGTTCAAAGTAAAGGAAAATAGCAAAAACACCAAGCCACTCCAAAACAAAAAGCAGCAGTCCGGAGCCTTAAATAGCGATATCCAAACGTACAATACTACATTGCCGGAGGAAGACAGGAGTATTTGTACTTTGCTGGCACATGAGATCAGTAAGGGTCTGCCTGAAGCCGAAAATAAAATATGGCACGGGCATCCTGTTTGGTTTCTGGAAGGAAATCCGGTTGCAGGCTACAGCAAGCTGAAGAATCATATACGGCTGATGTTTTGGAGCGGGCAATCGTTTAACGAGGAAAAGCTGGCACTGAAAGGTAAAAAATTCAGGGATGCGTCTATAAGCTACTCATCGGCAGCGCAGATCAATACAAAAGACTTACAACGCTGGTTGAAAAAATCAAGAGACATCCAGTGGGACTATAAAAACATTGTAAAACGCAAAGGGGTGCTGGTGCTAAAAACGGGCGACAGCCAGCCCTGATCACCAATACAAAATAACTAAAATGAAAAAGGTTCAAACAGAAAATTTTGTTGATTATTTTAATACTGCCTGGCCGAAGGCGCTGGCAAAGTTGAAAGAGATCAGCGGGCAATAATAACCAACCGCTTAATTGCAGCGGTTTTCACCGGATTTATACCCCTGTGCGTATAACACACAAGCTTTTATTATCATTTCCCGCTGGTATGAGGAAAAGCCGGAATGTCCCATTTTTTCCACAATAGTTTTACATTAAGCCGGTATTTCCCGGAATGGTAAGAATTATCAAACCTAATAGTTATATTTATTGCACTGGCACAATTTTATATATACTTTACTGAAAATACATTTTATGCAAAACTGGCTCAGAACTTTACTTGCAGGATACGGCGCTTATAAATGGGGTGGCGGTTGTCTTGGCTCTATACTTGTTTTCGTAATCATTTACTATCTTTTAGGATATTGTTAGTGTTGTGTGAAACAGGAGAAGGGGTAAATAGTGAATTGTGAGAGGTGAATTCACTATTACCCATTGCCTATTCACTTCTATCCTCTCACTTTTCACGATAATATACAGACATCATTTGCCTGATTTAACACTATCTTTTTATGTACTCCCGATAGCA
>ENA-UOUJ01000029-UOUJ01000029.1-activated-sludge-metagenome-genome-assembly--contig:-NODE-29-length-155962-cov-16.257205_pt1 | contig 155962 bp, 121 predicted proteins | sample MGYA00249839_ERZ747224 | MGnify/ENA primary metagenome ERZ747224 (study PRJEB28782, sample SAMN03220277) | activated sludge metagenome | biome: wastewater; feature: sewage sludge; material... | reverse complement strand
CATCATTGTTATTAAGCGTAATTGCTTTTACCCAGGTTTCTAAAATAAATTTCCCCGAGGCCTCGCCTATCTTTTTTTTAATGGCGTAAGCTGCATTCCCTTTGAATAAAACGGCCCCTTCCCCATTCAGTTTTTTATCGGCAGGCGCATCAGCGAAAAACAAAGGTGCACCCGAGCTTTTTAAGTCATTGCCATTGCCGCTCATATCTTTCAATATCTCCGGCGCAGCCGCAAAAGTAACAGTACCCGAGCGTCCCATATTGTAATATGCATTTGTAACCAATTGCCCATAGCTTTGCGCATAAAACACTACAGTAATTAATATAAAGCCCAAAAATATTTTTCTCATTTCCAAAGAAAGTTTGCCGTTCGGTTATATTTTATCCCCCTTTTATAAAAATAGAATTTGTTATTATAATGCGGAGAATACCCCGTATATGCTCAAGCGTTTGTTTTTATAATTTTTAGAAGATTATTTATTCCCTTTCAGCCGGCGGGAAATACCTTTCAGTGATTCAAGATGCGATGTTTCTATACTACCGTCTCTAAACAAGCATATATCAATGCTCACCACACCACCATTGGCATTGCATTTACGGATGTAATCGGCCATAAAATCAGGGGTATACCGCAAGCCAGGTGCGGCCCACTCATTTCCGAGGTAAGACAAGACATGCCACTGCACACCATCACGCCAGCGAGACAAGGGTACTTCACCAAACTTGTTCTGCTCACCTGTGGTATAGTCATCTTCAGTCGTTGATGAATTGGAGCTTGTCATTTTAGGGTTGTTCAAAGCAATGATCCTTTTTGCATTGCCTGCCCGGAGTCCTTTTGCGAGGATAGCCCACTTTTCTTTGTTGTACCCAATATATTCATAACATCCGTCTGTCCACCATCCCGCCACTTTATCTTTATATCGTTCCCCATATTCTGCAGCTACATCTGCCCATTTCTGTACATAAGCTTCTGTTACTTTTTCAGTATAGCCCATGGCCTTAGCGGCTTTTTCATCATCACGCGGCCCATCACCCGTCCAGTATAACATTAGTTTAATACCTCTTTTATGAAGCGATGCATACAAATCTTCCACCAGGTCGCGTTTAGCACAGGCTTCGCCCGGTTTATACCCGGTTATTTTGTCGAAGGTTTTATTCGGCGCTATAAGGTGACGGGTTCTCTGCATCATGGTAAAGACTACATACGAGGCCCCTGTTGATTGTATTTGCATTGCAAATTTTTCCGTATCAAATTCATTCACGCAGGCATCCCAATCGGTTGTGCCATCCATGGTGTTAATACGGTTGCCCGCACACTGTACGCTATACAAATAATGCACAAAAACACCCCATCCAGCCGCTTTAAACCAATCCGTATTCCCCGCTCTTTCAGCAGGAATTCTACTACTGGTTTCAGGCACAGTATCTTTTAATGGCACAGGATGTTGTACATACCCGTTATTAGCAACCATGGGCTGCATAACTATGGTTGCTACATCGGTTGTTACATCCCGTTTTCCATCTAAAAAAAGAAAAAGAGATAAGAATGGTATATAAAAAACAAGCAAATAAATTTTCATTATTATTTGTATTATACTAACCGGCAATTCTTTTGCTTTTTGCATAGCTTACATTAAGCCATGCAAAAGATCAAAAAGTATAGTATGCGTAAGCCCTCCGTTTATTAACCAGGGGCTTACGCATAAACAATACATATCGCTGCAACTTTTATAGCAGGAGTGGATATATTTTAATTACTGCAAAGGATCAAAGTTTCCTCCCCAGGTATTATTTTGCTCAATCTTGCTGTTGCGCTCTAAAACTGATTTTGGTATGCCAAAGAAGGAATACTTGTCTTCATCCAGCATCACTATTTGACGGTAATCCTCGTTTTCTGTTACTGTAAATTGATCCCAGATTGTATTAATATCGGTTAAACCTGTTGGCCGGTTTGCAGCCGTACCGTTCCATTCAAACCTTAATCCATGAAAGTATTTGTCTTTAAAACTATTAAAAGTGGAAGCGTACATACGCCACCTGCGCAGATCCCAAAATCGCTGCCCTTCAAAAGCGAATTCAACCAAACGTTCGTCCATTATAGCCTTTCTAATGTCAGGAATTGCTGCAGCAGTAATTCCATACTTCCCACCAGCTCCCGGTTCAATTCCGGCTCTCTGGCGAATTTGGTAAAGTACCGTCAATGCTTCGTCAGTTTTGTCTATTTCATTTGCAGCTTCTGCCATGTTCATCAACACTTCGGCATATCTGATTTCAATCCAGTCAACCTGTCCATCCTCTACGGTCGTTCTTGTTATGTTGCGGTCCAACATTTTAGCAGGATAAAATCCTGAATGGGAAAATAAATTTTCACTGTTATCGGCCCTGGCTTCTTTACCGTTTATACCAGTAGCTGCATTCCCGTCCGCATCATAAAAATATGTCCACATATTTTCCTTCCCAAACATTTCGGCCAGAAAAGGTTCAGCGCCGTTATATGCAATAGAAGCGTAAAAACGTTCATCACGGTTTTGAAATAATTTCCTGTAGTCCATTGTTGCCGGATCATATTTTGACCCATCCTTCATTGGGTATGCATTCACTAATTCAAGTGAAGGAATATTTCCTCCTACACAACCACGTGCATACAGCAAAGGGCGCATACAAGCCTGAGAATAGCCATTGGCAAATCCCGGATATTGGAATCTTTTTACCATAATCACCTCTTTGTTCATTTCGTCGGTCCACAATTCTTTATAATTGTTGTACAACCCTTTGCCGTGCTCACCTAAAAATGTAAGGGCATCCTTATTCGCATTATATGCATCAGTCCAGCGTGAAAGATCATTAGCCCGGTTAAACTGAGGACTGGCCCAATACAGCAATACCCTGCCTTTAAAAGACATAGCAACACACTTATCAATACGGCCAATTGCACTAACAGGTTCTACCAATGTAATAGCTTCATCAATGTCTTTTAAAATCTGGGTAAAGCATTCTGAAGTTTTACTCCTGGGAACAAAAACAGCTTGTTCATTATCCGGCGATTCGGGTGCTAAAATCAATTCAACGCCCCCATAAGCTTTAACCATCCTGAAATAGGCCCATGCACGCCAGAAGAGCGCCTGTCCTTTTAATGAACCTTTGATACTGTTATCAAACGTCGCGTCATCTATTTGCGCCAGGAAGAGGTTGATCTTCCTTATATTATCATAAGGAAAATCATTATAAGTATCGGAAGTTAAAGTACCATTCAGGTATGCGCTTAGTGCTTCTGCATATTCGCCGTTCACCACCATTGTTTCATCTGTTCTTCTGCCAACAGTAAATGGTGCGGGCATAAAGTTGGCGTAAATATCATTTACATACGCTTCTGCAACTGCGGGATTTGTCAGGATATCTTTACTTCCCAATGCCTCAAGATTCGATTTATCTAAAGGGCTACACCCATTGAACAAACAATGGCATAAAAAAGCACTTAATAATATTTTAATTAGTTTCATATTGCTGCTTTTATACTTTACTAAACAAGAATAAAATTGATCAGAATAAAACATTTGCACCAAATGTAAATGTCTTCATCGTTGGATAAGCATTCATACTTCCAACATTGGGATCATGATAATCATATTTCGAGAATGTCAGCAGGTTTGTTCCTGACACGAAAAACGATATACCTGACACTGTGATTTTCTGGCATAAGCTTTTTGGAAGCGCGTAGGAAAGATTTACATATTGTAAACGAAGGAAGCTTCCATTCTTTAACCAGAACGTTGAAGGCAGATGATCCATAGTATAATCCCATGTAACAGGCCGCGGATACCGGGCATCAATATTATCAGGCGACCAGGAGTCTAACCAGAAGGTAGGCGGTCTTGCGCCGTCAAAGAATCTTCTGCCATATCCATCATCATACAATTTCGATCCGCCTGTAACACCCTGGAAGAATACATCAATTCTCAGTCCTTTCCAGCCTGCATTCAGATTTAATCCAAAAGTATACGGATTAAGCGCATGCTTTCCTTTCAGCACCTGCCTGTCATAATCATCAATTTTGCCGTCGGGAATGCCATCCTGGCCATTTACATCTTCAAAATTAAGCGCACCCAGTTCCGGTGCACGGCCATAGATCGTATAAGCGGAAGGCAGGTCGTCTATATCTTTTTGAGTGCGGATAATGTCGGTAGCAACCAGCATCCTGATATAATCCGTAGGACGTCCGTTCGGATTATCAACATCCTGAACATTCTGAGCCACATCCCTCAGCTTCACTTTATTTGCCGCATAGGAAAAGTTGCCCTTAATTCCGTACTCCACCTGTCCTGCACTGCCTATGTAACCCAATTCAAGCTCATATCCATGTGCGTCTACAATTCCATAATTTTCCGGAGGCATACTTCCCCCAAAAGAAACAGGTAAAGAAGCTATCCTTGTATCAAGAATGTCATAATTGTGCCTGTTGAAATATTCAGCAGTAAACAAAAAGCGATTAAATAAACGTGCGTCGATGCCTAAATTCAGTTCCCTGGTTTTTTCCCATGTCAGCTTTTCATTTACAATTCCATTGTAAGTAACACGTGGCTGCGGAGCCGTACCCAATAAATAATCGCCGCTTACACCATAAGACTCACTCCATTTCCAGCCACCCACTGCATCATTTCCCGCCAATCCCCAGGAACCGCGCAGTTTCAGAAAGTCTATATCTTTTGCTTTAAAAAACGTTTCTTTCGATATTACCCAACCTGCCGATACAGAAGGGAAGGTTCCCCAGCGGTAATCAGGGCCAAAAAGCATAGAACCGTCACGGCGGGCAGTAGCATTAACAAAATATTTTTCATCATAGTTATATACAATCCTGCCGATATAGGAAGCACGTCCAAATTCTCTTTCCGTACCACTTACATAGGAATCATTTCTAGAAGCAGAAGTTGCCCAGAACTGGTCATTTTGTACCAGTGGGAAGTTTTCCCGCACGCCATAAAAGTAGTCGTATGCACCTTCACTCTGCTCGTAAATAAAAACAGCATCAATATTGTGCCTCCCAAATTGTTTGGTATAATCTGCAGCGAAGTTCAATTGGTAATTATCGGTTGCTTCCTGTATTTTGGCTAACCGCTCTTTATTCGGATATGCTGATTTAATAGTGCCAATCACTTCATCAGTATAAATGGCACCATTGGTACCTTCTCTTACCACATCGTATAAGGTGGTTTTGAGCTCATGCAACTTCATTGTGGTAGCTACATAATTCGGACTGTACTTTCCGGAAACGGATAAGCCTTCAACAAATGGAACTTTGTATGTTAAACCAAGCAATAAAGCAACATTCCGTTCAACCCTTGTATTCGTACCTCCTTCTTCAACGAATGCCAGGGGATTTCCTATCCAGCCGGGGTTAATGAATTTTCCGTCAGATGTTTTTGGTGGTACATTAGGAAGGTAATAAAGCAAACGTCCCCATAAATTACCAAACTGAGGATTAACATCAAATCCTACCAGGTCCTCCTGCATTGCGAACCTTTTTTTGGTTCCCTGGTTATAAGCAACATTAAAAGTACCGGTAAGATTCTTTGTGAAATTTACATCTATATTGGAACGGAAATTATATTTCTTGAAATCTGCATTTTTTATAAAAGCTGTCTGATCAAAATAGGAGCCCCCCAGGAAATATTTTACCTTATCGGATCCCCCGGTTGCAGAAATGGAATGGCGTTGCAATGTAGGATCACGGTAAGCCAAAGTATACCATGCTTTGGCTGGATCATTTTCATTAAAAAAAGCTACCTCCTCATCATCATACATTGGAGGTAATCCCCTGTAAGTACGTGCTTCATTATTCAGCCTTACCATATCTTTAGCCCCTACATATTGCGGTATTTTAGAAGGATTGTCAAAGCTGTATGAGTAGCTGTAATTAAGCTGAAATTTTCCTGATGCTCCTTTTTTAGTAGTTACCAGAATTACCCCGTTTGCCGCACGGGCACCGTAAATAGCACCGGAAGCCGCATCTTTAAGAACAGTGATATTCTCCACTTCATTATAATCCATTGCATCGAACAGACGCTTATCTGATATTATACCGTCAATGACATATAATGGATCATTACCTGTACTTTTCCAGGTATTTACAGAGCGTACCCGAATTGCGGGAGCGTAACCGGGTGCACCGGAACTCTGATTCACATATACACCGCTCAACCGCCCTGCAAGGGCGCTGGAGAGATTGGGAACAGGGATGTCTTTAACCTCATCGGCTTTCATGGTAGCAATGGCTCCTGTAACTGACGCTTTCTTCTGCGTGCCATACCCCACTACTATCACCTCATCCAACCCTGAAGCGGCTATTTTCAGCACAATATTGTCTAACTGATTTCTTCCATTTACCGGTATTTCTATGGTTTCGTATCCTACCATACTTATTTCCAGCACAGCTTTCGCATCTACGGCAATAGAGAAAGAGCCATCAGCCTCAGTAGTTACACCAACACTCTGACCTTTTACTTTTACAGATGTTCCCTGCAGTGGCTCGCCGGCTTCGTCTGTTACCCTGCCACGCACATCTATCTGGCTAACAAGGTCTGCCTGGCTGGGGGAGATTACCACCATGTAATTATTCAAAATCTTATAGGCCAGGGTATTGCCCAGCACTTTCTGCATGATCTCCGGTATGGTAGCATCCGTAACATGGATATTTATTTTACCAATTTTTTTGATATCGTTCTGCAGATAGAAAAAGCGGTAAGCGCTTGTTTTCTGGATATTCGCAAAAACCTTTGCAGCTTCAACCTGATCTAAATTCAGTGAAAATCTCTCCTGGCTATACCCTTCGGCAGTGGCGTGGAGAAAAGGAATGACCAACAACAAAACAGTTATTTTCATACACAGTAAATACTTAAATACCGGACTGCATATATCATGCAGCCTGTACCTGCTTTTTTTCATATATTTGAATTGAAAAGTTAATAAAGGGGAATAAGCTGTCCCTACAGTCTGGCTGATTCCACGGTTTAGTACATTAGCTTTTTCGGGGAAGAGTTCCAACCTCTTCCCTTTTTTATGGATTGTTTATGGCGGATCGTAATAAATCATAAGCAAGTTTTTGGGTTTATAATATGTATGTATAAGCATTACCTGATAAAAACATCGTTGCCATTTATATCGTACGCAAACCCTACCATGATCTGTAATACATGCATCGCCTCATTAAGGCTTACATTATCAAAATCACCGGTCATGAGTAAGTGTTTCATTTTTTCATCTTTAAAATGAATATGCACATTATACCAGCGCTCCATTTTCAGCGCTACTATCTCAAGTGGTTCCTGGGTAAAAACCACTTTTTCTTTCACCCATACCGCTTCTTCCGGTATGGTCGTTTCCTTTTTATCGGGCTTTACGGTCTGCACTTCATAGCTAAGCGGGGTAGAAAGCGTATGCGCATGCCCCTCCTCTTTTGCTATGCTGCTGTTCCTGAGGGAAATTTTTTCATTGGGTAATAAAATCACTTTTTTCTCGGCATCTTCTTTCAGGCTAACCTCTACTTTACCTTCTACTACTGTTGTTTCTATATCTTCTTTTGTGTTATACGCCTTTACATTAAAAACCGTACCCAGCACCTTCACCATCATCCGGCTGGTATTCACTAAAAAAGGGTGAGCCGCATCTTTGGTTACCTCAAAAAAAGCTTCCCCGCTTAACCACACTTCACGATTATTACCACCAAAGTCTTTATTGTATACCAGGCGGCTGCCACTATTCAGATGAACTTCCGTACTGTCGGGCAATATTATTTTTTTTCTTTCCCCGTTCCTGGCCACGGTTACAGAATCCTTCGTACCGGCTCCAGTTCCGGCTACAAGTGTTTGTTTTTGTGAAGGCTGAAATAACCATATGCTTAATAACACAAGCGCTGCCAAACCTGCGGCTACACCCATAGCCCGGCGAAACAACACTTTTTTTGCCTGCCGCTGAAACCCGGGAAAAACAGTAGTATCTTCTGTTTCCGCCGGGAAACGTGAAGCAGTACGCTCCCATTTTTCATCCAGCTCCGTTTCATTTACCCTGGCTTTCTTTTGCCAGATCTCCTGTAGCAGCTCTGCCAGGTAAGGCTCAACCTGCTTCTCCTGCAACAGTTGCTCCAATTCACTCAGCTCATCTTTCGTTGCTTCATTACTTAACTTTTTTCCAAATAAAATATAAATCCTGGCTTCCTTCATTATATGCGTTGTATATGTAGGACACAATAACAAGCCTTAGCCCCTAGCGGGTAATAAAATATTTTTAATTGATAGAAGGATGTAAAGCGGGAAGCGGGAAATTTGAAGTAAATTTTAAATCCGAAGCCGGAATTTCGAAGTCCGAAGGGAATACAAAGCACCAAATAGCAAATAACAAGAACCAAATAAAGTTCAAATATTAAATTTTAAATCCGAAGCGAATCCCAGCGGTAAACTAAAAACGATAAATTGAGAAATCCGAAGCCGGAATTTCGAAATCCGAAGGGAATACAAAGCGCCAAATAGCAAATAACAAGAACCAAATAAAGTTCAAATATTAAATTTTAAATCCGAAGCGAATCCTAGCGGTAAACTAAAAACGATAAATTGAGAAATCCGTAGTTGTAAACTCGAAATTCGAAAGGGAATCCAGCTAACAGCAAAGTGTGAGTTAAAAAAGGAGTATTCAGCGTATCGTTAGTAGCTCATACCTCATACCTTATACCTTATACCTTATACCTTATACCAACTGATAGCTGACCGCTGACCGCTGACCGCTGACAGCCGATAGCTGACCGCCGATAGCTTTAACGCAGAACCTTACACCTGATCACCAGTACTGGCTGATCTTCTTTCTTAAAAAGGCCACGCTTCTTTCCAACTGTGCCATGCCATCCACACCATCCTCAATGCTGATCCAGCTATCGAAACCAACCCTTTTCAATTCGGTAAAAATAGCATCGTAATCGTTCAGCCCTTTGCCTATTTCACCATGACTCAGCCTTTTGGCATATCCCTGTGCTCCACCTTCCTCTTTCCTAAGGTCTTCAATCGTACCTTCTTTCAGGTAGCGGTCGCTGGCATGCATGGTTACCACCCGGTTAGATACGCGCTTCAGCAGCTCAATGGGATCTTCACCGGCCAGGTACGTATTGCTGGGATCGTAATTAACACCAAAATGGGAGTGATGAATGCTATCTACCAGCTTACAGAATACATCCACTTTTTGCGCGAATTCGGGATACTCCCAAAAATCGTCTTTGTAATGATTTTCCAGGATCAGCGTAATGCCGCGTTCCGCTGCATAGGGCAGGCAGGCATATATACAGTCTGCCGCAAGCTTAACGCCTTCGTCAACAGATAATTCGGGCCGGCGCTGGCCCGACAGTACCCGGCAATAAGATCCGCCCAGGGTATGCGTCATATCAATCCATCCCTTTTGTTTGGCGATTTCCTTTTCGCGGAATTTTGCATCGGGATGCGTAAAGTCGGGAGAACAGCACATCATTGGAATTACTTTTCCATGATCTTCTACTTCTTTCCTGAACCGCAGCCAGTTTTTCTGATCTGCCATTTCTAAAAAGCCGGCATACCATTCCAAACCGTCAATATCTAAAGCTGTGGCAAGTGATATCCATTCGGAAACAGTCATCGTTCCATCTTTACAAAGCGCCTGCATAAAGGCTTTGGGAAAAGCGGCTAACCGGGGCATGATTTAATTTGAAATTTGAGATTTAAAATTTGAGATTTAAGCAAATTACAAAGTATGGTATGTATAGGAGGAAAATATTGCTTTTTAATACCTGCTACAGGTTAATAAATTCATTATTCCTGCGTTTGGCGGGTATTGTCTTGCAAAATAAACCGGGTACTAAAAAAGGCAAAGGTCCAACATTGTGTGGACCTTCAACCATAATAAACCTGCCCGCCATTTTTATTTCACCAATACCATTTTCTTTTTTTGGCTGATACCTTTACTGCCCCTGGCATGCACAAAATACAAGCCACTGCTTAAGTTATGCAGGCTTTTGGTAATTTTCAGGTTACCGCTGCCGGCGCTGCCGTTGTATAATTCAGCTACCCGCTGCCCGGATGCGGAATATACGCTGATAAGGAGCTGCTGTGTTTCTGCTATATTTAGTTCAAGGGTTACCGTACCATTGGAAGGAACAGGGTAGAGGGTCAGTTGGTCACCATTATTGACAGGTTCTTCGGATTTCATATGCACCGTTGCTTCAGCAGAAGCCGATTTATTTTCAAGGTTGCCAACTTTATCTATTGAAATGCTGTAAAAGCCATAGGTGCTTCCCGGATTGACCTTAAATAAGGAAGAATCTCTCATTTTACCGGCGTATCTGTAAGGTTCATTATTTTCGGAATAATACAAGTTATATACCCTGATACCACTTTCTGCATCATTGCCATTGATCTTTACTATGATTGTGCTATCGGTGACCTTTCTGGCCTCTGTTACAATGGAGGATGGAAGATTACGGTCAATGGTGTTGCTCCATATATCGGTTATAATAGGTTCATTTGCATCAAAAACAATAGAAGCCCTGTTTGCAATTACGGTTCCATTTGGCAGATTATCCTTTATGTCAACAGAAAAGCTGATATATCCTTCTCCCTCCGGAGCAGTTATATTCGGCGGTAAAAATCCCGCCAGCGGATCTTCCGTTACCACCCCTGTGGCTTTGTCAATGGTTTTAAACGTAGCTTTTACAATACCCGTTTCTTCATCTAATTTGATATAAAACCTTACTGATAAATCCTGCGTGTAACTAATATCTTCTACATATTCCGTTGCTCCGGCAGGTATAAGGTATGATTGTGATCCAAACCCGAACTGCCTGGGTCTGAACGTAGATAAATCGTATACATTCTTATCGAGCGTATCCAGGATGATCACCTCCTGGGCCGGGAGCGTAGCGATATTCATATTTTCAAATAATACGGTATAGCTCATTCGTTTATCATTACCACTTATAAACCTCGCTTCCCCGAAGCCGGAGGGCCCTGACTTGGTATTGGGGTCGAGAGAAGCCCTGGAATCTATCTCTTTTTCTTTTTCATCTTCAGGATCATCTTTGCATTTCTCCTTGATATTTATAATATTATCTCCAAGGTTTAATCCGAGCAATACAGCATCCGAATAAAAATCAACCAGTTCCACAAACGGGGCTGCTTCAGCGCCGACAACAGATATCAAAGCAGCTTCACCTGCACAGTTTTTAGCCGCACTCGCCAGGGCTTTGGAAAGCGAAGCGGCGGTTTTTGCCCCACCGGAACTACCTCCCGTGAACTTGTTCCACAAATAGCTTCCTGCCGTATATAAAGACGTAACACCCAGCTTAACAGCATTTGCAACACAGTCTAATCCAGGTATAACACTGATTCCATCCATAGAAAGATCGCCGGCTGTTTTTAGAATTGATTTAATACAGTCGTCAAAAATGGAACTATATTCCGAACCTGAATAAGGTCCTTTTACCCAAAGGTGTATTTTTTCTTTTCCTATAGTAGCAGTATTCAGGTTAAAGCTTATATCCTGGTATTCTCCGGCGGGTATGCCGGCAATATAGTATGCCCATAACTTTCCATCATACGGATATCCCCTTTCTTTGGTAACAAGCGTGTACTCCTTAATGGTATCTAGCGCGATGTCGTTATATGAGCCCAGCAGCAGGCTGTCCAGTCTTGTCACTTCCATGTCCATCGGAGTGAGAAGATAGACTTCGGTATGACCGGCCATCGTATTACCTTCATTATGTACTCTCATGATGTACACATTATCTGTATTAAACCGTATGATATCTCTACCTGCTATCTCCCCTCTCAGCTTCCTTACGAGATCTTCCGTAACGTACCCTCCGGGTATATTGTAAGTGGTATCATTCGTTGAAATGATCACGTCATATACACCAAGCGGTGCATCGTGCATATCTACAACAGCAGTAAAGACACTGCCCCTCTCATTTACCCAATTGACAGAATCAACTGAGCTCCTGGTGAATCCACCCTGTTTTAGCTGAACAGTCATACCTCCGTGAAAACCACCGCCATAAGCAGTAAACATTATATTACCCGGCCCTCCCGATTCAGGCGTGTACCTGTCCAGTCCGTTCACCACCAAACCCACTACGGTAGTGTCTCTCAGGCGGCACAATTCATTTTCAACAATTAACCGCACATCATACCCTCCCGGTTTATAGGTGATCAATGGCGGTGCTACAGTGCTATACTGCTCTCCGTTGCCCATGCTCCAGGTGTATTTCGTAGCAAGGGTTGATTCGTTGGTAAACTCATAGGTGCCCCCAGCCCTGGTATAACCAATTTTTGCTTCGGGTTGCTGTGCGTCAAATGCGAACTGAAAATTATAGGCAAATGACCTGCCGGACGATGGCTGGTAAACCAGCACGTATACCGAATCGGATGTTATACAGTTAACAGTTAGTGTGTCTTTCAGCATATCTCCCGGATCAACGGCTGTTAAAGATTTAACTCCAACCTGCCGGCGGTTTTTATCATATACATATATAGCAAATCCTGCCCTCCCCGCACCGGTATTCTGAGCATCTATAAATATTTTGAGATTTCCATATGCAGGGATGGCGGTTTTGTAGTAATCATTGACATCGTTTACGGCATTGGCCACATACCCAATCAACCCTTTAACCGTATCTGCAAGATTGACTGTTACTGCCTGGTCAAAAGTATTGTTGGGCTCAGGGTCACCCTGCAGCGCATCGGGCATGGTATAGCGCAGCTTATAGCTGAAAGACTGGCTGCTGTTTTGATAAAGCAGGAGGTATATGCTGTCGGCAGCACGGGAAGCTATTTCTATGGTATCACGGAAGGCTTCGCCAGATGGAATGTTCTTTCCACCCAGGGTACCTTTTACATGAATCTGCCTGCGGCTTTTATCGTATGCGTAAAAATCAATGGAGCCGTTGCCGCCACCTGTATGAGTACCTTCTATATAAACCGTTACCGTACCATCCACCGGCAACAGGGTTTTAAAATAATCGTAGCGGTCGGTAACATTATCTGCCACATACCCTATATGACCTTCAATGCTTTCTCCATGCGCTATGGGTTTAGCCTCTGAAAAGTCATTATTAGGTTCAGGATCATTGGCGCTCTGGTTCAATACCGTGTAGCTGAGCGTATAGGCAAAGCTCTGGCTGCTGTTTTGGTAAACCGCAAAATAGACCGTATCAGCTGCACGGGAAAATACCTGAACGGTATCGCTGAATCGCTCGCCCAGCCCAATATTTTTGCCACCCAGTGTTCCTTTTACACCAATCTGCCGGCGGCTTCTATCATATATATACAGATCAATGGACCCGTTGCCGCCGCCTGTATGTACGCCTTCTGCATAAATGGTTACCGTACCGTCTGCCGGCAGTACTGCGCGGTAATAATCGTAGCGGTCGGTAATATTATTGGCTATATAGCCAATATGCCCGGCTACAACCTCCTGGTAAGGGAGTGGTAATGCCTGTGGAAAATCATTGTTGGGTTCGGTGTCGTTGGTGCTTTGATCAAGCACTTCGTAGCTCACCGCATAATCGAAAGACTGGCTGCTGTTCTGGTATACTGCGAAATAGACCGTATCGGCAGTCCGCGAATAAACGCGAAGGGTATCTGAGAACTGCTGACCTAATGTGATATTTTTTCCACCCAGTGTTGCTTTTACGGCTATCTGCCGCTGGCTTTTGTCGTACACATACAGATCTACAGAGCCCGAACCGCCACCGGTATGGGTACCTCTTATATAAATGGTAAAGGTTCCGTTGGCCGGTAATACTGCCCGGTAATAATCGTAGCGGTCGGTAACATTACTGGCAACATATCCAATGCGTCCATACATGGTATCATTGAGCGCTATGGGTACGGCTTCAGCAATTACATCATTAGGTTCCGCATCATCAATGCTTATATTAACCATTTCGTATCGTATGCTGTAATCAAATGACTGGCTGCTGTTTTGATAAAGCAAGAGGTAAAGACTGTCTGCAGCACGGGAATGTATTTCAATCGTATCGCTGAAATGTTCTCCCAATGCTATGTTCCTGCCACCCAGTGTTCCTTTTACATGTACCTGGCGCTTTTCCTTATCATAGGCATAGAAGTCTATGGAGCCGGAACCGCCGCCGGTATGGGTTCCTTCTATATAAACCTTTACGGTTCCCGTTACCGGCAACAATGTTTTGTAATAATCATGCCGGTCGGTAACGTTATTCGTAACATACCCTATCCTTCCGTACATTGTTTCCTGGTGCACAATAGCACCAGCCTGCGAAAATTCGTCGTTGGGTTCTGCATCATTAATGTTCTGATCTGCCACCTCGTATTGCAAAGCATAGCTGAACGACTGGCTGCTGTTCTGGTACACCAGTAAATAAATGCTGTCTGCTTCGCGTGAATAGATACGGACAGTATCTTTAAATCTTTGCCCCAGGGATATATTTTTACCCCCCAGTGTTCTCTTTACCTGTATCTGGCGGCGCGATTTATCATAAGCGTACAGGTCTATAGAACCCGAACCGCCGCCGGTATGGATGCCTTCTATATAAATGGTTACTGTGCCGCTCGTTGGCAACAATGTTTTATAGTAATCAAGGCGGTCGGTAACATTATTGGCTATATAACCAATCTGTCCTTCTTCCTTTTGCCGGTGGTTAAGCGGTTTAGCCTGTAAAAAATCATCATTCGGTTCAGGGTCAGTGGCGCTTTGATCCAGCACCTCATATTGCAAAGTAAAATCAAAGGTCTGGCTGCTGTTTTGATACAGCACCAGGTATATGCTGTCGGCAGCCTGCGAGTAAAGGCGAACGGTATCTGTGAACTTATCACCCTGGGATATATTCTTGCCGCCCAGCGTTCCTTTTACACCAATCTGCCTGTGGCTTTTATCGTATGCATAAAAATCTATGGAGCCGGTACCCCCCTGTTTGTGTTCTCCTTTTATATACACGGTTACCGTACCATTGGCAGGCAACAGGGTTTTATAATATACGTAGCGGTTAGCAGGGCCAATGGTACCGGACTTACTGTTTCCGGTAGCTAACGATTCCGCTGTTGCAAAATCAGATTGTGCCGCCAGGCCATTCCATGATAGCAAAGCCACCAAAAAGAGTAAAGTTAATCTCATACAGTAAATTTTTTAAGGAAGAAACTATTGATATAAGCGAATAGATTTAATAAGCATTATTGCTCCAGTTAAGCAGCAATGAAAAACGCAGTGTATTGGAAAGCGGATGCTGGGTTATACCGTTCCCCGATGGTATGAGGTATGAAAAATTAAATCCCAATATATTATAACGTACACCAATACCTGCTGTAAGGTATTGCCTGTCTCCTCTCTCCTTTGCTTCAAAATAATAACCGCCACGCAGTGCAAACAGCTTATCGTACCAGTATTCCAGCCCGGCAGCAATACCCACCTGCCCGGGAAAATCGCCGAAGGAATTTCCCCAGCTTTCCGCCACGCCTTTTTGCCTGTACCTGCTCACTGCATCGGGGGAATCTCCTTCCGGTACCGGCACCAGCAATTTATTTACATCAAGCCCTATTGAAACAGCATGTATTTCATTGAATACTTTATTCCATGATGCCCCGATACCGAGGTTGGCAGGTATGAAATCTTTTTCCGCAGTATTTTTTATATAGGATATCTTACTGCCGAGGTTCGTAAAGGCAGCGCCAAAAGTAAAGCCATCTCCTTCTGAACGGCTATCGTAATACAGCCCTATATCGGCGGCAACAGCCGTGCCGTTTTGGTAAACCACACCCGGATCGGCAACATTATTTACCAGCCCCGAATGAACATACCTGGCAGCAATACCCAGTCCCAGCCCGTCTGTTAGTTTCCTGGAATAGCCCAGATCAACGCTGAATTCTCTCGGGTTGCTTCCACCCAGGTTATTTCTGCCATCAGAAGTGAATTGAATATTACCGAGGCTGAAATACCTCAGACCAATGCTTATTGCCTGGTTTTCATCCAGTTTATAAAAGCCGCCTGCCGATGCAAAATACACATCATCGCTTATCTTTTTCAGCCAGGGAATATAGGAAACGGAAGCGCCTCCGTCTTCTTCATTAAACACTACTTTGCCCATATTCCAAAAGCCGGCGCCTGCATCGGGCAGGGTGGCAATACCTGCATCCCCCATTCCGCCGGAACGGGCATCGGGCGCGATGCGTAAAAAAGGAACGGGTGTAGTAGCAATGTTGAGGGGTTTTTGCGCTGTGGCAACCGATAGCACCAGGCAGCCACAAATAAGCAGTGCCATTCTTCTCAAAAGCAATAATGGTTTCATGTGCAATGGAATAATTGTATCTCTATATCAATTATTCTCCAACACGGTAAACAGCAAAACCGGTTTTTTTTAAAAAATTCGTCGAAAACTTATTTTTTCCTGAAACCAGGGCGAAAGAACAGGAAGCCGAGCATAGCTGCCAGAATGAGTGCACCACCTGTAAACCAAAGCCACGCATACGATGTATAGAGCGGGCTGCTGTCGCCCACCAGCGTCATACCTGCCCAAAAGTAGGGGTGCGATAATGCCGGATGAGAGGCTTCGATATGATGCAGCTTGGCAGATCGGAGCGCTTCACTTTTGGAAAGGCCTTTGGCAAGGTATTTATAAAAGCGGGTAATAATATCCGCGCTGGCTTTTTCATCAATCTTCCACAAGCTCATTACTACGGAAGGGCAGCCCGCATACATAAAACTGTGCGCCAGCGACATCACCCCTTCTCCCTGGCTCCAGTTGCCGCTTCCTGTTTCGCAGGCTGTTAATACCGCCAGTTCGGCCTGCAAAGGCGTGGCATATATTTCATAAGCATGGAGGTAACCGTCATCCATACCCGTTGAATCTGCCGGTACCGGCTTAGCCATGAAAAAGCGGGACTGTAATGGCGCAGTATGGTTTACTTCGGCATGGGTACCCAGGTGTAAAATATGATAACCTGCTGCCAGTTGCTTAAAAACACTTTCAATGGCGCTTTGCCCGGTAAACAGGTCGTTTTTTACATGCCTGCTGATCTGCTGCGCTGCAAGAAGCGTAAAAGGCTGCCGCAATAAATTATAATACTGCGGGTCGGTCATGGCGGTGTCGCCTACAGATGTGCGGTAAGCATCTTTCATTTCATCTGTAAATACCGGCACCAGCAACATAGCCCTATCGCCTGCCGCAGGCCTGGCCGATTGCAGAAGCACGGCATTGGTTGCCGAAAGCTGGTAGGCAATATTATACCGGCGAACCAGGTAATTCATCTTGTTAAACTGAACCGCATTATTATCAGATACCAGCAGCTCAAAATTAAGATAATACAGTTCTGCGTCCGGTACCACAATCAACTGACCGGAAATAAAATGCTGCTCCACCGGTTGAATAAGCTGCTGGTACAGGCGGTAAGCAGGTTCCCTGAAAGCTGTTGCAGACAAGCTGTACAAATCTTTTAAAGCCGTAACATCATCCAATACCCGTTTCTGTAAACGGTGCATATAAAAGCCTTTGTTGTTCAGTACAAAAATAAAAACAGCGGTATCCGTAACGGCGTATTGCAATAAAGTTTGTCCTTCACGCAGCATTTGCCTGCGTATTTCATTTATACTTAAAGGTTGTAAGTTATATTTCAGTTTTGCAATACCATTACCCGATTGCAGCATGCTGTCCTGGAAACGATAATAACCTTCCATAGCAGCCGTAAGCAATGTAAGCAGGGAGTCGTTCCTGCTGCCGGCATCTATGTATTGGGTATTTAAGGAGCTGATCCGTTTACGCCAGTACAAATCTTTCTCATCCGCCGCATTTTTGGTACTGCGGCTGGCATCTACCATAATATTATTGGCAGCCAGCCGTAACAGTAAAGCCTTGCTTCTTTCTGAAAATTCAAATGCTTTTTCAGCAAAATTTTTAGCGGGTTCTTTTTGATGCAGTTCCCAGCAAGCTTCCATAGCGGCATTATAAATGGCTTTATGCTGTGTTGCCAGTTGCAAAAGCGATGCCTGCGTTCTTAAAGCCGGTAAGCTTTTTTGCAGGTATATGCCATAGCCGTTGGCTAATTGGAGCAGCTTGTGCAACTGCTGCGTTTTTCCGTTTTTTTTATATAACCGGGATTCTATCGCTGCCCGGTTTTGGAGGTACCGGATAATATGGTGATTAAAAGGCAGCTTTTCTATCCAACCGCCATCGGGCAGCACGGGAATCTGCAGCAGCTCTAAGAAGGTACTGTCGGAATAAAGCAGGGCCTGCGCCGGCTGATCGTTCAATAAATACGCATTGCTTATTTTGTTGTACTGCCCGGCAATAACAATATTACCCGGCGGGTAAACGCTGCGATATTTTTCAAGCACCTTTCGCAATATAGCTATAGCCTCACCTGATCGCCCTGTATGCGCATACACTTCAGCAAGCGTGGTACGTGTTTGCTCAACGATACTGGTGCTGGTAATACCTGCTTTTTTATTATTGTTCAATGCCTTCAGGTAAAAATCTTCGGCCTCAGCGTATTGTTCCCTGTTAAAAAAAAGGTCGCCATATTGCGACTCAACATAAGCGAGGTTGAGCCAATCGCCACCGGCATAAACTTTCTGCAGCGCATAAGCCCTGGCATAGAGGCTATCCGCTTCATCGTAATTGCCAACAGCACTTTTAAGGTTGGCCAAATGTGTAAGCGGACGAACAATACCGGCGCTCTCTGCCCCGTAATTAATTTCATGCAACTGTTTGGCTTTATCATAATATTCCAGTGCAAGCTGCAGCTCTCCAATTGTATGATAAAAGCTCCCCATATTATTGTAGGCGATGGCCAGCAGCTGCGGGTTTTTATGTTTGGCATAATCCTGCTGAATAATATGCACCATTTGTTGCTTGTGAAAAAGGGCTTCATCAAGGCGGTACATGCTTTCATATAAAATACCAAGATCATTATGCATCAGCCCTTTATTGGGGTGGTTGGCCGGCAGGTTCAGGTTGGCAAGCCTGTAAAATTCCAGACCGTACTGCTCTGCCTGGTTATACCAGCCCGCGTCGTGCGCGATCAGCATTAATGACTGGTATACACCCAGTAACTGCCGCGCATCTTTCCCGTATAAATTTTCATTTATTTTTTTTGCTTCTTCCGCATAGGCCAATGCCGGGGTAAAATCCTGCAGCTCCAGAAACAACCATGATAAATTGGTGTATAAGGCGGAATAGATACCGTTAGGCGCCGCATTTTTATCTACGTGATCCAGTGCCTGCAGCAAATATTTTTTTCCTTTCTCCGCTTCCTTATTATGTACGTGGATCTGTCCCTTCTTATTAAAGGCAGCTACATGCAAAGGATTTTTAAAGGGCAACTGTTTTGCTATTATAATGGCAGAATCAATTACAGCCAGTGCAAGAGGCGTGCTCTTTTGGCTCCATACCATATCCGCTTTTTGTATGTATGCCAGCACCAGGCTATCGGTTACCCTAAGGGTGCGGTAATGATTAAGGGCAGTTTCAATATACAAAAAAGCACTGTCGTATTTCAGCGCCCGGTAAGCATCTACCGATTTTTGGTAGTAACCCTGCGCCGACAGATTACCGGTAAGCAAACCAAAGCATAAAACAATCAGCCAGCGCATTGTTCAGGAAGATAATTTTTGAAGTGCTTTAATGAGTAATTGTGCCTGGCTGTCGTCCTCTAATTGTTGCAACCATTTCATTGCCTCTGTTATATTGTTGGTTTTTACATAGGCTAAAGCCAGGTACCAGGCGGCTTTTTGCTGCCATTCACCCGCTTTATTTTCCGCTACAGGCAGGAGATGCTGCACGGCCCCTTCGAAATCATTTTTATTAAGACTAGCAACACCTATATAATATTGCAGCGTGTCTGTGAGCAATCCCTTTTCTTTTAACCCGGTCCATATTTCGATCGCTTTGTTGTAATCGCCTTCTTTGTAACTCACCATCCCATCATAAAAACCATACTCGCTTGTGCTGCTCATCGCCACCGGCAACCCGGGGTCGGCATGAAAATAGCCGGTAAATAGTTTACCGGGAGTAACGGATATGCTTTGATAATACCATGTGGCGGAAGCAACCAGCAACACTGCAGCCGCGGCATACCACCATTTTAATGAAATCTTCCTTATAGGAACTGTGTTTTCTGCCGCCGGTATATGCTGAACTGTTTTATCATCAAAAATTGCCGTTTGTACGGCAGCAACCAGCTTTCGCTGCAGGTCAACTTCATTCCTAAGCTGCTCATCTCCCACCATAGCCGCTTCAAACTGAAATCTTTCCGAAGCGTTCATTGTATCAAGCAGATATGCTTCTATCCGTTCAAACAGTTGCTGATCTATATGCTCCCTATACTCCTCCATGCTTTTTATTTTGCTCCAAAAAAAGTTTTCTTAGCTGCATCATGCAACGGTATTTAATGGTCTTTATGCTTTCTTCCGTATTACCCATGCCCGCCGCAATTTCACCGAGCGATTCCCGCTTGTAATAAAACAACCGCAGCACCTGCTTACACTTGGCGCCCAACTGCATAAAGCACTCCTGCAGCAAACCGCTTTGCTGCAACTGGTCCTTTAGCACCTCATGACCGTTATTTGCCACTTCATGGTCCAGTAATGCATCGTTGTAAATTATTTTACTTCTCGCGGCAGATCTTATTTGATTGATCCATTTAAACCTGCAAATCTGGCGGAGGTAAGCATTAAACTGTGCCTTATCTCCTTTAAACCGTCCTTGCTGCAGGCTCATCCATGCCGCAGCAATACTTTCCTGAAAAACATCTTTTGCGTCTGAATCATTGCCGGAGTTTTGCCGGACATAATTTTCCAGCCAGGGATAATTGTCTGCATACACTTGCTTTAATAAGTCTTCAGGGTTGCTGGATGACCAGTTGGTAAGGGTTTCCAAAACGAATAATATCTTTTGAAGGGAAGATACGATTTTTGGATAAATCCCCTTATAAAAAGAACATAAATCCCCTTATAAAAAAGACGTTCCACATTGCCCGCCCATACTTCTTTTACGGCGATGTTATCATTCTGATTATATATCAAGCTGATGGCAGCAAGGTGAACACCATTTATCCTGGTTAATGAAAAAAGCTAAAAGGTTCGGGGTAATATTTGCTTAGCGGAATATAGCAAGTGTTGCGAATGCGCGGGGCCTCCAGGTTTGGTTCAATCCTCTATTTTACCCAGTCCTAATTTATCTACGGCAATCTGGGAAGCGATCTGGCTGGCATCTTTTTTATTATAGGCTTTCCCTTCCGCCAGTAATTCCCCATCCACCACTGCTCCTACCGTAAATAAACGTCTTCCGTTTTCAAACCGTTCTTCTAAGGTTTCAAACTCCAGGTTCTTTCCATTTTTATTGGCCCAGCCGTAGAGCTTATTTTTATGATTGATCTCTAATGTTTCCAGGTCTTCTATAAACATATGGGGAATAATGATGCGTTTTAACACCCATTGCTTGGTTTGATTAAATCCTTTATCGGTATAAATAGCGCCAACCAGCGCCTCTAAGGTGTTGCCAAAGATCTGGCTCACCTTTAATGATCCGTCGCTTTTATTATAAATAGTAATTTTTTTTAGCCCCATTTTCACGGCAATTTCATTAAGGGTTTGGCGGTTTACCATTTTGCTGCGCATTTCCGTTAAAAAGCCTTCTCCTTTGTAGGGGTATCTTCTAAAAAGATAATCTGCCACGATACCGCTGAGGATGGCATCGCCCAGATATTCGAGGCGTTCATTGTTTTCGTCTGCGCTTTCCTTTACAGAACGGTGGCTTAAGGCTGTTTTATAGAGAGAAAGGGTGCCAGGGGCAAAACCGAGAACGTTGCATAGTTGTTTATAAAAGGACCGGTTGGTTTTGTCAATTCCAAGATACTGAATAAAATACCGCACTAATGCCAAGTGAATGAATTTAGGAGTAATGTACCACAAATGTAAAGCAACTCTTTAAGAAGTTAGCCGCCTTCACCGGGTTAAACGCCAAAATCAGGCAGAATATTTCTTAATTATAACGGAAGCATTATGCCCGCCAAAGCCAAAAGTATTGCTCAGCGCTGCACGAACTGTGCGTTTCTGGGCTTTCCAGAATGTAAAATTAAGTTTTGGATCAAGCCCTTCATCATCTGTAAAATGATTAATGGTGGGAGGAACAATGTCATTTTTTACGGCCAGCACACAGGCAATAGCTTCAATAACGCCTGCAGCGCCTAACAAATGACCTGTCATGGATTTGGTGGAGCTGATATTGAGGTTATAAGCGTGTTCACCAAAAACAGCCTGGATGGCCTTTACCTCGGAAATATCGCCTAATGGCGTTGATGTGCCATGAACATTAATATAATCAATGTCTTCCGGCTTCATACCGGCGTCATCAAGGGTAGCGAACATCACATTTTTTGCCCCCAGTCCTTCCGGATGCGGAGCGGTAATGTGGTGGGCATCGGCAGTTGCTCCTGCGCCTGCAATTTCACAAACAATATTGGCGCCACGGGCTATAGCATGCTCCAGACTTTCCATTACCAGCATACCTGCACCTTCGCCAATTACAAAACCGTCGCGGTCTTTATCAAAAGGCCGGGATGCGGTTTGCGGTTCGTTGTTCCTTTCACTGAGGGCTTTCATGGCATTAAACCCACCTACCCCGGCTTCTTTGATCACACTTTCGCTTCCGCCTGCCAGTATGATGTCGGCCTTACCCAAACGAATAAGGTTAAAAGCATCCATAATGGCATGTGTGGAAGAAGCGCATGCCGATACCACGGCATAATTAGGGCCGCGGAAGCCATGTCGCATAGATATTTGCCCTGCGGCAATATCCAGGATCATTTTGGGAATGAAGAATGGATTAAACCGCGGCGTACCATCGCCTTTTGCAAACTCGGTTACTTCCTGCTGGAAAGTAATTAAACCGCCGATACCACTTGAAAAAATAACCCCTACCCTGTCCGGATTAACAGTGTTCTTACTGATGCCCGCGCTTTTCACCGCCTCATCGCTGCATACCAGTGCGGTTTGCGTGAAACGGTCTATTTTACGGGCCTCTTTTTTGTCTAAGAAATCGGTGGGTTCAAAGTTCTTTAATTCGCAGGCAAACCTTGTTTTGAATTTTGAGGCATCAAATAAGGTAATAGGATTGGCCCCCGAAACGCCATTGATAAGTCCATGCCAGTAGTCGGGCACAGAATTTCCCAAAGGGGTTAAGGCGCCAATGCCGGTTACAACAACTCTTTTTAAATCCATAAGCAAGTTTGCCTGCGATCAGTGGAAATGGGGAGAAAATTACTTTGCGTGCTCTTCGAGATAAGCAATGGACTGACCTACCGTAGTAATAGTTTCAGCCTGCTCATCGGGAATAGAAATATTGAATTCTTTTTCGAATTCCATGATCAGTTCTACGGTGTCTAATGAATCAGCACCCAGATCATTGGTGAAAGATGCTTCAGGGGTTACCTCAGCTTCATCAACACCGAGTTTGTCAACAATAATCTTCTTAACTCTTGTTGCAATGTCAGACATGGTTGTAAAATTTGGTTAATACTGGGTGCAAAAATATAGTTTTTGAGGTAAAAACAATATCTATTTGAGTTTGTGTGTAAAAGATAATTATTTACCCGCTCCGGCAGGAGCGCTTAATTTCCATAGCAAGCTTGATACCAGCCGCTTTTCCGGGCAAAATGCGGGGCGGTATTTCTACCGCTTTTTTTGTATTTTTAAATAATACACCTGTAAATCAGCAGTATGCCGTTAAAAATTATTGATCACGACTCAAAAGAATACCACCAGATGATTGAACTGCGTGATGAAATATTGCGCAAGCCGCTGGGGCTTTATTTTGATCCTGAAGAACTCAGTCGCGAAAAAGATGATGTGCTGATCGGCGCTTTTGAAGACGATAAGCTCATTGGCTGCTGTTTGCTTACCCGTACCGGCGCCGGTACCTGCAGGCTGCGCCAGATGGCCGTAAGCAGCAATCTCCAAAAAAAGGGCATCGGCGCTACGCTCATGAATTTCGCGGAAAATGTAGCCAGGGATAAAGGTTACCAAACCCTGGTAATGCATGCCCGCAAGTCGGCTGTAGGGTTTTACCAGAAATTCGGCTATACTATTTCAGGCAATGAATTTTATGAAGTTACGGTTGCGCATTATGTAATGGAAAAGAGGCTGAGATAGGAGCTATCAGCTACTAAGATGAATGCTCCTTCTTTTGTACTGCTCATAGCGGACAGCCTTCCCCTAAATTCGGCTTCGGATTTAATTTGTGGTCTATTCTTGCAATTACCCTCGGATTTCCGGCTTCCAATTTGGCATTTGAATTTTATTTGTGATTTGGTTTTTGATGCTTTGTATTCCCTTCGGATTTTCCGATTTGTGATTTGGTTTTTATAATATTGTATTTATGAAAATATTCAATATCACCTTCTGCATCTTATTCCTTATTTCCGCGGCACTGCAATACAATGATCCTGATCCCTGGCTATGGATACCCATATACCTGTACGGTGCAGCACTGTGCTGGCTTGCATTCCGGCGCAGGCATTACCCCCTGGCCTCCCTGCTGGGAATGGCTGCATATGCAGTATATGCCATCTATCTTTTTTTTGAAAGAAATGGTGTATGGGACTGGCTCACTAAACATCATGCAGAAAATATTGCGGCCAGCATGAAGGCTGAAACACCCTGGATAGAAGATACCAGGGAGTTTTTTGGACTGGCTATACTGATAGCCGTACTGCTTATTAATTATATATATGTAAAGAGAAAAGCAAAAAACAAAACGTAAACATCGCTGTCACTCCATGCTTTTGAGATATTGGTATCTATTTGATGGTGCCGGTTACCCCATAATCCTTAATTTTCCTGTTTACCTGAAAGCCTCATGTTTGGGGTCGCCACCGGATCGCAGGTAAGCGATCAGACTGCTCAACTCATCTGCATTGAGTGAATTGATTAGTCCGGGTGGCATTTGCGAAACAGGTACCGGTTCGATAGATGCTACCTCAGAAGAGGAAACAATATCCGGCGCCCGGTTAGGCTCCCTGCTGTATACCCTGATAAAAGCTTCATCTTTTACCACCAGTCCTTCCAGGCTACGACCACTGTTAAGCGTAACGCGCGAACTTCCATACAGATCAGAAATGGTTTCACTGGGATGAATGATATCTTCCAGTATTTTTTGAACCGAAAAACGATTCCCTACAGCGCCCAGGTCAGGTCCGATGTTACCTCCCATGCCATCGAAACGATGGCATGACGCACAACCTGTGGCAAAGAAGGCATTACGTCCCTGCTCGAAACTTTTTGCTCCGGAAGGTTTATTCACCGCCTGCAAGGCATTGTCCACTGTCCAGTTTTTCCCGGGGCCTTTCACCGGTTTTATTTCAAAGGGAGGCGCTTTTGCAATAGGCTTTGAAATAAGCTCACCGAGCGCAACACGGTGTTCATCCGGAACGCCAAGCAATGCTTCATTCCGCATGCGTTCCAGGAATCCCCAATAGCTTTCACCACCCATGGCACCCGCTGCTTCATTGATCATGCTGAAATAGTTTTTTCGCTGATCAATCGTCCACCCTTCTCCCAAATCTCTCAGCATAAACAGGTATTCCAGTTTATTCACCGGTGGCGGATCATCCAGCATACGTTGAATAGTACCGCCATAGCTGTTATTCCGCTTAATGACCGTTCCCCAATCGGGAGCAGGCGGGGTTTTGCTGCTGCGTATCAAATCCAGCGCTATTGAAATTACACGGGCCTCTTTCAGATAGATTAATGACCGTACTAATTCTACATTCACCCGTTCATCTTTATCGGGTAAAAACTTCATCAACCGGTCAGCGATCTTCTGACCTGCTGCCTGGTCCGGTTTTCCCAGTCGCATAAAACTAAGTGATAATGCACGCAGATAGCCCAGCTTTTTCAAATTATCCAGGGTAACGAAGTCTAATTTTTCCAGGAGGGTTAAAGCATCATTCAGGTAGGTTGAATCTCCTGCGCGTGCCAGTGCAACTGTGCTGGTAATAACAGCCTGGGGACGTGTTTCTGCTTTTGCACGTGCTATCCAGCCCGATATGGGTTGAAATTCAATGGCTACACGTGCGGCACTCCTGATAAACTGGTCTTCATCTGCAAGATATGGCCAGGCTGCAGCAACCGCCCCGGCATCACGGCGTCCGTGAAAAGCTTCCAGGCGATGCCTGATTTTCCGGGACGCAAGTCCTTCCGTATCTTCCCGGTATTGTACCGGGTCCGTAGACGCTTCACCGGTATAGGTTACACGGTATAATTTAGTGTCGTTACTCCACCCGCCTGTGATGAAATACATCGCTCCATCTTTTCCGATCACGGCATCAGCAACAGCTAAAGGGTGACCCGATAAAAATTCTTCTGCGGTAGCAGTATAACTTGCTCCTTTCGGTTTCAGATGAAAAGCATAAATAGTGCCGTAGGTCCAGTCTAAAGCAAACAATGCTTTCTGATATTTTTCCGGGAACCGGGCCCCCGTTCCAAACAATACCCCGGTGGGGGAGGCTGGTCCTACATCCAGTACCGGAGGATGGCTGTCTTCATAGAAATCCTTCCATTTTCCGCTTCCGCTGCGCCAGCCGTAATCACTGCCACTCACCACATGCAAGATTCTGGTAGGACGGTACCAGGGCATTCCTATATCCCATTCCATATCCGAGTCAAAAGTAAATAGCTCTCCATTAGGATGAATAGCTACATCGTACTGGTTACGATATCCTACGCTCAGGATATCCCAGTTACGTGCATCGCCGTCTATTCGGGCAATATATCCACCGGGAGCTAAAATGCCCCTGGCATGACCTCTGGCATCCCATTGACGGGTAAGCAAAATGTCTTCTCTCCAGTTGAGCACACGACTGGTATATTTTTCCGGCAGCGGCGTATGATTCCCATTGACTACATAAAGACCGCTTCCATCAGGTATTGGCACCAAAGCATGATTGCCGTGGTCGCTGGAAACCTGAGGCCCTCCCAGAAATTTCATTTCATCTAAGATGCCATCTTTTTGGCTGGCCGACATACGAAACAATCCACTTCCATATACATTAGCGTATAAATTTTTTTTAAACCAGGTCAGTCCCTGCGCGCCTGTAGCAGGCAGCACCATTTTGGTAACCTGCACTTTGGGTTTCCCATCATCATTTGTCTGTACATCAATCCGGTACATTCCCTGGTGGTATTCATCAGAGGCAACCATACTGCCCTGCTCATCTATGGCCAGGCTAACCCAGGTCCCCTGCGACTTCCGGGGAACTTCATATAATAATTCTGCATTAAAACCCGGAAGTGTACGGAGCTCACCGGATGGTACCTCTTTGGACTTATCCAAAGCAGGCTCCCGGGTTGAATTATCGTTCTGCGCCTGTTCCTTATTTTGACTGCAGCTAAAAAGAAAGACCAGAAGAAGTATTGTTAGTGTTACAGCATACCATTCGTTTTTTCTAAGGACAGAAAAAAAAGTTTTTGCACTTGCGTATATCATATCACCTATTGATTATTTGTTTATGCTAATGTTGTTGAATGTTGAACCTGCCTGTAAATATAATATTGCGTTAATCAATGTGCTTTGTCTTCGAACAAAGGATTTAAATCTCTAAACCAGGCATCCCTGAATTCCACTTTCATGGGCGGACCCTGATGCAATTGAAATCCAAACAATCCTTTTTTAACCCGGTTTTTTGCATTGTCTTCCACCATTGATACCATTTGTCCGTTTAATTTTTGAACAATCAGTGTACCTTTTACGATCAATTCATATGCATTCCATGTATTGTCTTTTATATAATCTTTAATCGTTTGATCACCGGTGAAAATGGGGAAAGAATGCAAACTGTCCATTTCTGAAATGCGAACCATCCGTCCCCGTTCGGCCAAAATCTTACGATGTCTGTTTATAAAATTTTCATACACTATCCCGGTATAGGTATGTTGTCCGTCAATATCCGCCTGGTAACCCAGCAGATCATCATAACCTTCGGGGCCCTGTTCACAGCGGTAATAAATACCACTGTTTCCATTGAAAGAAATACGAAAGGAGATGTTCAGGATGAAATCTTCTACTTCCCGGTTCCAGATCAGAAAAGCGCTTCGTTTGATCGGATTGGTTTCGGTAGTTTCGCCTGTCAGTATACCATTTTCCCAGCGCCAGTGGTCTGGCGATCCCTTCCACTGGTTTTGATATGCTTCGCTGAAAATGTATTCGGCGCCAATAGCTGACGAATCACTATCCTTCTGCTTACAGGCACCGGTTAAGACAAGAAAAACGATAGATACAAGTAAAGAATATTTCATTTTAACCTGCTTTTTCATTTCATTTTTTCTGCTTTGCGTATTACATCTTTGATATAAACAGGAGTGCCTCCTTTTACTTTGCTTTCATCGGCTGCTTCAATAAAAGCACAGATCTCCAATGTTTCAGCAGGGGAAACGGGGGGAATACCTGTAGTGAAAAATTTTGCAATCTGCACCAGCAAATTATTATATCCATCGAAAGGTCCTACAGTAGCAATTCCTTCATCACCAAATACGGTTCCTCCAAACCCTCTCCCTTTTCCTGAATTGCGTAAACCACGGAATGTACCGATCCTTTGATCTTCCCATTCACCTACCACCATATCTGTATCAGGGGTATAAACACGGCTTACACTTCTGCAGCCGGTTCCCATCACGGTATAAAGTATCTCTATGCCATGAATGCCATACCAAAACAGGTCAGGATGTGTTTTTTCTATCGTAGCCGGACTATAGGTATCGGCACCATTTACTTTTCCTATTTTTCCTTTAGCCACTTCCTGCGCATTTGCCATGAACCGCAGCGCTGATGAAGAAAAAACAGGCGTTTTATAGCGGGATGCCATTTCATAAATAGCAAGCGCGTCAGAAAGAGAAGCGGCAACAGGCTTATCAATAAAAAGGGGTTTCTTTGCCTTTAAAACCGGGATAGCCTGTTCCAGGTGCACCCGCCCATCGTTGGTTTCAAGCATTACCGCATCTACTTTTGAAAGTAATGCTTCTATTGTATCTACAATCGGGATATTAAGATTGCGCATATCTTCTGTAACAGCAGGTACATTCTCCAGCGCTGAGGCTATATCCCTGCTTCCCCTGGAGCAGGCTGCCACCACTTTAAAACCTTCCAGCCCAGGATCTGCATCCTGTGCATTAAAGGCTTTTGAAAAAATGGCAGTATGGGAAGTATCAAGACCTATAATGCCTATCCGTTTCCCCTTTGGCGGGTATTGTTTTTCCCAAGTTATATCAACACCAGGAACCAATGCAGCACCCAGGGTAGCGTTTGCAGATATCTTTAGAAAATTCCTGCGATTGAAAGTCTGTCGCATAATCATTTATTTATTTAAAAAATATACCCAATCAAGATTAAAAAGATTCTTTTTCCCTGCCTTAGGATTGCTGAACACAAAATATAAATCATGTGTTCCTTCAACAGAACTTACCTCTGTTACCAGCTCTATCCAGTCTTTGGCCCTGTCCTGCACTTTTCCCGGGGATATAGTAAGCGTGCTTACCAGTTTTCCATCAGGGCGGTCAAGCCGTAATTCAAGTGTGCCGCCTTCTCCATCTAATTGTACACGGTATTTCAGCTTTTTAATACCTGAAAGATCAAGTTGTTTAAACTTTACAAATCCATTGTGCTGTAAACGGCTTATGTAATTTAAGAAAGAAAGGCTGGTAAGAGAAACGACACTTGCCGTTCCCTCATCAAACTGCTCCATCTTTAATAGCGGAGACCGCAGCACAATATATTTCCTGGCAGATAATGGCTCTATTCCATTAGCACCGTTATCTGTATATGCGGCTAACAACAGGTACGCTCCTTCATCATTTTTATGCGCTTTGAACTGCAGATCCCCTTTGGCAGGCAAACCAATTTCTGATGTATCAGCCAATGATAAAATGTATTGTACTATTTGTTTTGCCTCCGCTTCACCCAGATCCGGATGGGGGCTCATTTGACGGTCGCCCCAGTTACCACCACCTCCCTGTATGATTTTTTTGGATAGTTGTTCCACAGCCCCGTCTACATTGAAATATCTGTGTGCAACAGCCCGGTAAGAAGGTCCAGCCGAGGAATCTTTCATACTATGACAGGCTTTACAATCCAGCGTAAGGGTAAGCTGCCTTCCTTGTATGAACCTTGTATCTCCGTCATTTTGATCATCCGCAAGTACTACCTCGATATCTTTTCCCTGAGGAAAATATTTAAATGAAATCCTGAGCCGTTCCGGATCTATCTTAATGTCTTCCGGATCGGTAACCTGCACATCATAAAACATTTTGCTATCCGGCCAGTAAAAGCTGCGGTTGCTCTTTGTATGGATCATCACTTCGGGGGGCGTATTGCCCACGCTGATGCTGGTTTCTGCCTCCGATCGTCCTCCGTGGCGGTCTTCTACCGTTAGCCTTACTTTGTATACGCCGGGTGCAGCAAAGCGATATTGCACCTGTTCGCCGGTCAGTACATCGTTCCCTATCTTCCATGTGCTGGCGGATATGCCATCGTCCGGATCATAATCAACAGAGCCGGCGCCCGAAAAATTCACTGTTAAAGGTGCCGCCCCGTATAATTTATCGGCACTGATAACGGCATGGGGGTTCCTGTTGCCTTCGGCGTATTCTATACGGGTTAACCGGGCATCGGCATTTTTAGCAAACCAGTTGGTTCCGTATTCGAGGAAATAGATCGCACCATCGGGCCCGATCTTCATGTCTATAGGCGCCGTAAGGTGAAGATGTTCGAGGAAGGGTTCCATGCTTTTGTAGTTGCCCTGTTCATCAAGGGTTACCGCCATGATCCACCGCCGCATCCAATCGTAAATGAAGAGCTTTCCATTATAGTAACCGGGCAATTTGTACCTGGCATCCTTATATAAATCACTATAATAAACCGGGCCTGCTATTGCAGTGGCTGTTCCCTTGCCCAGCAACGGGAACTGAGCGGAGCTGTCTATCCCGTACCAGATCAAAGCCGGCCGGGCAGGCGGCAGTTGTTGAATACCTGTATTGTTGGGAGAAGTATTTACAGGATGCTCCGGGTCAAACCGGGGTCCCGCTATTTTGGTCGCATAATCATAATCGGGGTAGGCATCATTATTACCTATAAAGTAAGGCCAGCCAAAGAAGCCCGCAGACCGGGCCTGGTTGATCTCGTCATAATTGGCTATGGTGCTGTCTTTTCCTCGCACGATCGTATTGGGTCCTACTTCGCCCCAATATACATAACCATTTTTGGGATCCACCGATACACGGTAAGGGTTACGGCAGCCCATCACATAAATTTCAGGACGTCCTTCTGACCCGTCTTTCGGAAAAAGATTACCGTCGGGGATTGAGTAGCCGCCTTCGGGTTCGGGTTTGATGCGGAGGATTTTTCCCCGCAGGTCGTTGCTGTTGGCCGCGGTAGCCTGTGCATCAGCCAATTCTTGTCCTGGTCTTTCGTCTATAGGCGGATAGCCCTCTTTTGAAGCGGCAGATGCGGCAGTATTGTCGCCGGTGGAAAGGTAGAGCAGGCCTTCCGGATCAAAAGTGATGCAACCTGCAGAATGGCAGCAGTACACGCGCTGGGTAGGAATTTCGAGCAATCGCTTTTCCGATCCAGGTACCAGTTGGTTATCTTTTAGTTCAAACCTCGAAAGCCTGTTTCTCCACTTGTCACCTGCTACTGAATAATAAAAATATACCCAGTTGTTCTTTATGTAATCCGGATCGGCGGCCATCCCGAGCAACCCGTCTTCAATACCGCTGAATACATTAAAATTAGCAATGGTGAGCACTTTTTTTTCATCAGCCTTATATATTTTCACCGATCCTTTTCTTTCTATGAACAGGACGTCGTTATTACTCAGCACTTCCATTTGAAGCGGCTCATCCAGCCCGGCAGCCAGCACTATTTGTGTAAACCTGCCGGGGTCGGGCTTTGATACGTTTGCAGCACTTCCATTAAAATCACAGGAAATAAAACACACTAAAAAAACGATCGTTATGCACCTTATGTTTTTCAATAAAGAATGTTGTATAAGCATAGAATTATCATCCTCCTGTTGTACCGTGCTGTCTTCCATAAAACAACCCATCTATAGCCTTTGTATAAAAATATAAATATTTTCTGTCCGCAATCATCATGGGGGCATCCCAAATTTTCGCTTTGCATATTTTCCTGCACGTGAGATACGTGCCGGGGCGGCCGCCGCGGTACGTGTCTCACGTGCCACCAGATAGTGATGTCTGCCTGCTAAAATTTGGGATGCACCCATCATCATCGTTCATTTGTTTTAACCAGTTAGGTAATTACGGGTAATTTATTTACTAAGCGCTTCTAATATCTGTTTCCTTCTGTCTCTTAAAGCCAGTATGCTCAGGTCGTACTTATTAAAATCAAATACTGTTTCCCGGCAAATTTCCATTGCCCTGCCGGGGTATTTCCGGTCAAGCATTTGCAGCAAGGCATAATCGTTGATCCCTTCACGCATGGCTTCCAGCCGGATAGAGCCGTACAGCTTTCCATAGCCGGGATATACAATATAGGAATCTCCTCCGGGCAGCACCGACCCTCCTTCGCTGTTCCGGTCTGTTGTTTCTTCGAAAGGACGAAGACCATGATGCCATTGATTGAATCCCCAATGCAGATAGCCGGTAATGCCATAGCGGAAATTGATCCAGTGCAGGAGGCGGGTCTTGATCAGCGGCTGCTCAATGAAGCGGTTCGCGTACTCACCCTGCGGCCACATGCAGGTGTAAAACCACAGCTCGCTGCCTGCCTGTTGCTGCTGACAGTAAAAGCGATATTCATCACGCAGGAAATTCAACTGCGGGACCCATATATCCATCTTTAACTTATGTGTATGGCAGGCGTCCATAATGGGAACACCCGGGGCCAGTTTTTTAATAAATGCCGCTATCTGCGCATACGTCTCGGCATTGGAATCGGTGGGTTCATCTGCAATATGCTGCATATAGCTGCCGATCCAGCCTTTTTCCTTTAAATGTGCCACCAGGGCAGGAATGAACTGCTCATAAAAATCCTGCGCCTGCCGGTCGGCAAAGGGCCGTTTTTCAAGAACAACAGTATCGGTCGTGATACGGGGAACAAGCACCCCGATATCACTGTTCCAGCCGCCCATGCGTGCTGCAATGTGTCCTCCCTCTATTCTTTTTAGTGCACCTGCAGTTTTTAATATTGCCGCTGTGCGATCAAACCGGCTGAAATCAAAATAATATTTCCCGTTCTCCAGCCGGTATTGCGTAAGCTGCAATGGTGATATCAGGCTCACATTCTGCCCGTAGTCTGCCATCTTACGTGCCAGCACGGCCAGCAGCTCCCAGTAGCGTGGGCTGTACAAAGGAACATCCTTCCCGTTGTTCATCATTCCAAAAGTCAGTGGGGAAGCCTGGTACCATTGGGTCACCCAAAGTGATGACGAGTCAATGGTTACCGGGTAAACATGAATCGTAAATCCCACCTGCCGGGAAAAGCTTTTATTCATTGTTTTTCCCGTTACCACCAGGCTGCCATGGTACTGACCTGCCTCTATGTTTTTAGGTATCTTCACGCTTACCCAGATCGGTTGCGTGCAGCCGGGAGGCAATTCCGACTGCATCGTATCAATAATAGGATCAGGGAAAAGGCCTGAAGCGGAAATCAATCTGTCTGTTGGCGGGTCGGCCAGGGGCCGTCCAACACCTACATAGCCAACATATCCTACCGAACCCTTACTGATAAAAGCAGATGCGGCCGTGTTGCCCCAGAGGGAGGCCTGCAACCCCTGTACAGGTGCATTGCTGCGGAAGGCAAACTGGAAGCTGGCATATTCTCCTCTCGCAACATCGGCCAGGGCCGGCTGGTCAGGGAAAAAAGCCGCTTCTTTAAATACCTTTTTCAGCGGATCCACATACTTTAAGCTAATATAGGCCGGCTGTGCTTTAACCAAAGCCGAGATAACCAATGCGGTCAATACCAGTATGATCTCTTTTATTCGTGGTTTCATGTATTCCTGTTTTACCAAACAGCATCAAGTCGGTTAACTTCAGAACAGCTCAGCAGGGTATACCCGGCCCTATCCCTGCTGAAGCTATCCCTGCTTTTTGTTCTTATTAAATGAGCCAGGCTTCTGCTACCATCCCGGGTTCTGACCCAGCGCCGGGTTAAGTGTGAGCTGATCAACCGGCAGGGGCAACAGGTAATCCCTGTTCACATCGAACTGGAAGCCGTTTGCAAGCAACTGATCCTGCTGGAAAGGCTCAATGTTTCCTTCGGCATCCAGAAATATATTTACGCCGGGAACAAGCGTAGGAAATTCTCCGTCCCATTGTGCCCATTTGGCTCCCTTGTATTTGTATCCTTTGATAAGTTCGTCTGCTGCTGCCCAGCGCATGATATCGTCAAAACGGAATCCTTCACAGGAAAGCTCTACGCGACGCTCTCTTCTTACCTCGTTGATCACCGGCGACAGGTCGGTAAAAGCCCAATCGGGGTCGGTGGTAATGGCAGCAATGACCATAGGAGGCATGCCCACCCGCTCGCGAAGGAGGTTGATGCTTTTGTCTGCATCCGCCTGTGTAAGCGTTCCCAGCTCTGCCTTCGCTTCCGCGAAATTGAGCAGCACTTCTCCAAAACGGATATATATAAGTCCCCTGGTGGTATAGTCTATCTGTGCAGCATCTGTATTGTTGCCCTTTTGTAACTGGTATCCTGTTGTATTGCGCTGGTCAATTGCCAAAGTAAAACCGGGCGTTGTGAAAAATATATCTATCCTGTCTGAAGTGTTGGTCGTTACCAGGTCGCCGGGCGTATATAATATCTGTTTCAATCTCGGGTCGCGGTTCTTCACTACATCCGCTAAGGTAGCATCGCCTTCATAAAGCGGGCTCACCGATACAGGCTTACCATCGGTGCACAGGAAACTTTCAACCAGGTCTTTCGACATGCCGGTTCCTCCGCCGCTATTGGAGTACCTGTTCCAGTAAGTAGTTAATACGCCTATCTGGTATTTGCGCCAGAAAAGCACTTCTTTACTGCTGCTATAATCCACCTGGTTAAACAGTTCACCATATCCGTCTTCCGCTCCAACATTATCCAGCCCCACCGATTCAGATTGCATCAGCGCTTCTGCTTCCTCCGCTGCTTTTTGAAGGAATGCGCTTCCATCCCGGCCCTCAACGCCAAAAGCTGTTCCGTTGTGATATTTTTCCCAGGTGCCTTCATAAAGACATACACGGGTTTTGAATGCCTGCGCGATCTCCTTATTGATGCGCATAGCGGCTGCAGAAGCTTTCGGCTTCAGCAAACTGATGGCCCGATCCAGGTCGGCCACTATCGAATCGGCTACTACATTCCTGGGCAGGCGGCCGGCCAGCAACGCATCTTTATCGGCAGGATCGAGCGGCGTATTTACCCAGGGAAGCGCCCCGTAATTTTTCAGCTTATCAAAATAGAACCAGGCCCTGAAGAAGTAGGCTTCCCCGATGTATGTTGCAATCTCGGCCGGCGCTGCATTTACTTTCTGGTAATTGGCAAAAAAGTAATTCACATTCCTGATCTGCTGCCAGTCTGAATAGGCCCATCCGCCCCCTGAAGCAGGAACCACATTTTCTCCGTTAAGCCTCATATTCCGGGTGGTAGGGCAAAGGTTATCGCTGTTATTGTCTATATAATAGTTGGCATTGTTGCCATAGGCGCCGGGGTTTGGCAACAACTGGTAGAAGTTATTGCAGTATAGTTTTAAATCATTGCTATTGTTCCAGAATGTAGCATCGCTGATCCTGTTGAGCGGATTTTGGTTAAGCATGTCCTTTTTACAGGCCCCGGCAAAGATCATTATTGAAAACAACAGGATGTATATGGATGAGCTTTTCTTGATTTTCATCTTCAGTAGATTTTTATATTACTATTGAATGTCTAAGTTGATACCCACGGAAAAGGTGCGCTGTATCGGGTAAATGTTCCCATCGCTGAGCAGCAGCTCCGGATCAATCTGGTATCTTTTGTGCAGGCCCGGCGCAATGGTGAACAGGTTTTCGGCGCTGCCGTATATACGCAATCTTCCGATATGTGCCCTTCTTGTGAGGGTTTGCGGTAATGTATAGCCAATCTGGAGATTTTTTCCACGGAGGTAAGCACCTTTTAACAGGTAGCGGGTTTGTGCCTGCTGGTTCTTGGCATTCAATCCGCTCAGATAATACCGCGGAAAATAACCGTTGGGCGTAGCTGTTGTCCACCTGTCGAGGTTGGTAGTAAGCACCTGTGAGCCCCATTCGCTGCCACTGCCCGGTATACCCCAGAAGAAGGTGCTGTTGCCCGGCCAAAATTCCCGTTTCCCAACGCCCTGTATAAACATCATAAAATCAAATCCTTTATAATCCAGCGAAAGGGTAAAGCCATAATTGTATCGCGGCGTAGTGTTTCCGATTACGGTTTTGTCGCCGGGGTTAGCTAATGTATTATTACCGAAATCAACTTTCCCGTCGCCGTTCAGATCGGCGTATTGCACATCGCCCGGGTACCAGTTGGCAGAGATCAGCGACTGAGAAGGCGCCTTGTTAACGTCATCCTCAGTTTGGAAGAGCCCTACTGTGTTATAGCCCCATATTTCACCCATTTGCATACCGTTATACCAATTCGTAATAGAGCCTGTGGGGTTGGGATAGTTCAATACTTTCCCCTTATAATTGCTGAAGATGAGCCGGGCATTGTATCTCAGCTTTCCTATATTGTCGCTCCAGGAAGCCGTAAGGTCAAAGCCTTTCGTTTCTATAGACGCATTGTTCCGCTGGGGAGGATTGATCCCCAGTATGCCGGGATACTGTTCTGTTGGACCGTAAAGATCCTTTGTTCTGCGCCGGTACCAGTCAAAAGTGATCTGAAGGCGGTCGTCTAATGCACCGGCATCTATACCAAAGTCGAGCATGCTGGGTTTTGCCCAGGTAACATCAGCGCTTACCAGCGAACCCGCGGTTACATAGGGTTGTCTTACCGTATTGAATAACCAGTTCGTTGAGGTTGGGGCTACATTCGATAAGGTAGATTGGGAGAGATAGTAGCTGCCCGCATTTATGAGGGAGGAAATATCGCCCAACTGCCCGTAAGACCCTCTTAACTTTAAGCTGCTTACCACTTTTTTCAAGGGATCCCAGAATGCTTCTTTTGATATATTATAGCCGGCAGAAACGGAAGGAAAGAACTGGTACCTGCGGTTTTCCGGGAAGAGGGATGTTCCGTCGTAGCGCCCGTTAAATTCCAGCAGGTATTTTTCATCGTAATTGTAGTTAAAGCGTACAAAAGTTCCCGAAGTGGCCCAGTTATACAATGCATCATTAACCGTATAGTTGGTGCCGTATGTGAGGCTTAATGCAGGAAGGGAAGACGTATACAAATAATCATTTCCTGCAGTTAAAGATTCAAAATGCTTGAATTCTCTCTGTACACCCGCCATTAATTTAAAATAGTGACCACCAAGCTTCCTGTCGTAGCTCGCGTACGCATTATAGTTGTAATAGTTGCTGGTTTGCGAGTATTTGTTCAGCGTGGGGATAAGCCCGATCCATATATAGCTCCCATCGGTAGTCTGGTACTGGAAGTCTGTTGCAGCGGAAACGCGGGTAAAAAGGTTATAGTTGTAATTAAAGCTGCCTTTTATTTCAAGTCCGGGCAGAGGCGTAACCGTTACGTCGCCCATGAGCCATCCGTCTTTATTGGACCCCAGTGTGGCACCGCCATCCTTGATATACGTTACACCGTCTCTCCAGTAGCCGCCGGTGGGAACCGTTACAGGAGAAGTTACCATCTTTGAATATAACCCCGCCCAGTTGCCGCGTGAATTGGTTGCGGCGCGCTGGCTGTCTATGGCAAGGGAAGTGCGGATCCCGAACTGCAGCCAGTCGTTCACCTTCGAAGTAATGTTGGTCCTGAAATTGTAGCGGTCATAGCTGTCATCAAAGTGCCTGTTCACAGATCCTTTGCCATTGTAGCCGACGCTTACATAATACTGGAGCTTTTCGGTTCCCCCGTTAACACCAATATTGTGTTGCTGGTTGGTCGCCCATGGCGTTGTGAATTCTTTGAACCAGTCTGTGTTGGCGTAGGAGCCGAAATAACCCAACCAAAGGTGGCCCCGCCCGGCGCCGGGATCCTGTTCTGTGGCGGGTGCGGAAGGATCGGCCAAATGTTCTTTTATTTTTTGAATGGTATAGTCAGAAAAAAGATTCCCTCTTCCTGCATTGATGGCAGCTTCGTTTATAACAGTAGCAAAATCAAGGGAACTGGCGGGTGTGGGGCGGTTGATCGTTTGCGAAAAAGAGATATTGTTGGTGTAACTTACCTTGAATGCCTGCCCCTTTTTTCCCTGCTTGGTAGTAATGAGTATTACGCCGTAAGGTGCCCGGGAACCATAAATGGCCGATGATGCCGCATCCTTTAAAACCGAAATGGATTCAATATCATTCGGGTTTACTGTATTGATATCTGCCGGAACACCGTCTACCAGTATTAAAGGCTCGCCCGTTGTTCCCAAACCGGTATACCCGCGGATATTGATGCTTTTGGTAGTTCCGGGTTTGCCACCGCCGGTGGTGGTCGTTACATTCAGGTTGGCCATAAGCCCCTGTAATCCTTCGGATACATTCGTTATCGGACGGCTTTCAAGCCGGTCGCCGCTCACCTGGTCTACCGCTCCTGTTAAATTCAGTTTTTTCTGTGTGCCATATCCCACTACCACTACTTCATTGAGCCCCGACTGTTCGGGCTGCATAACGATATTGATCACACTCCGTCCCTGTACCCTCACTTCCTGGTCTCCGAAGCCTATATACGAAACAACCAGTACTGCATCATTTGGAACACTATTAAGGGAGTAGCTTCCCCTGTCATCCGTGGAAACGCCCCTGTTCGTGTTCTTTATTTTTATACTGGCTCCCCCAAGCGGGGTGCCCTGCGGGTCGGTAACGGTTCCGCTCACGTTTACAGTTGGTGCGTCTTCACCGGAAGCTACCGGTTCATGCACCCCGCGGCCATTGGCCTTTTGCGTGATGACGATCGTTTTATTGATGATTTTATACTGCAAAGGCTGATCTTTTAAAACCAGGTCCATAGCATCTTTAAGCGGCACATTCTGGAGGTGCACGTCTATGTTCCCGAACCGGGCAGCCAGTGAAACCCGGTAAAAGAAATGAAACCCTGTTTGTTTTTCTATTTCCCTGAAAACAACCTTTAACGGAACGTTTTCCGACGACAGCGTTACATGCTGGGAATACGTTCGGGCGGAAACCTGCAAACAGCCAATAAAGATCAGGATAACCGACAGTTTCATAATCAGTAGCAGTTGGATTAATTTTTTCCGCTCGGGGAGCGGATTGCTGAAAAGAACCTTAAATTTCATACATTTGGTTTTGGTTTGGTTAAACAATACCAGCGCTATACCGTTTCGCGGATAGTGCAGTCTTAGCGGATGGAAAGGATTGGATGACCGGCCATGCCGCCGGGAAGTGTTGCGATCACTTTCCGGTTTTTTTACCGGTTTCCATACCAGAAAATTTTACTCCAGGATTAATTCACCGATTTTATTTTTATTGTTTTGTTTTCAATTGAATACTTCACCTTATTCAACTCCAGCACTTCCAGTAATTCAGACAGCCGGGTGTCCATAGATATTTTACCCTGGAAACGGTCGACCGACATCTTTCCTTCGTAAATCACTTCAAGGTCGTACCACCTGGCTACTATCCGCATGATCGTACGGATATCTGCGTTGTCGAATATGAAAAGCCCGTTCTTCCATGCCATCACTTCTTCAAGATTGGCATTGTCAATCACCTGCAGGTTGTGGTCTATCCTGGCCTGCTGGCCGGGCTTCAGCAAACGTTCTGCACCGGGTATATCCACTTTCACACTGCCTTCAAGCAAGGTTACTTTTATATCTTTTTCATCATCATACGTATTCACATTAAAGCGGGTACCCAGCACCGTTATATTCGTTTCGCCTTTGTTCACAATAAAAGGCATAGTGCCATGATGCGCTACTTCAAAATAGACTTCCCCCGTAACCGATACTTTCCGTTCGCTTCCAGTAAACATTACCGGGTAAGTAACAGAAGAGCCGGCGTTAAGCCATATCCCGGAGCCGTCCGACAGGGTCATCCGGATCACCCTGCTCCCCCTGGGGTTGGATAATGTGTTGTATGCCACACTGCCGGCTTTTGTACCGGGTGAAGGCTGGTAGGCAATTTCCCCGTTCGCGAGCTTAATTACCTGCACATTCCCCTGCTCGGCCAACGTGCCCTCATCTGCATTTTGCAGGGCTATTTTTTGCCCGTTGGCAAGCGTGATCATGGCCTGGCTCAACTGCGGCGGTTCAATATCTGCCGACCTGACCACCGGACGAACAGCAGGCGAGTGTGGCTTCAGCTCATTTACATGCATATAGTATATTCCTGCGACTAAGAGCACTACAGCCGCGGCAGCCCAATGCCATTTTGCCTTTAACAGGCGCCTTACCGGTGTGGAATGCTTAGCATCATCGTTCACCCGCTCATCCTGCACTTTGATATCCCGTAAAAGCCGTTCATGCATTCGCTTACTCACGGTATTTTCAAGCCGGAAATCCCCGTTTATCTTTTCTTCAAAACGCAACCGGTCATCCGGGCCAATAAATACAGCCGCTTCTTCAGCATGATCTGCTATGTATTTAAAAAGTTCTTCTGCTGCTGCTCTGCTAATGTCATCATTAATGTATCCTTCCAACAGCGCTTTGTAATAATCCGGTTTGTTGTTCATATGCTTATTAAAATACCTTCAGAAAGCTATCCCTGTACTATGAGACTGCAAACGGTGAAAAAAGGGTGGGTGAAAATGGAGTTTTTTCAAAAAAACTTACCAAGTATAATAACAATAAGGGCCGGTTGACCCTTTTCGGCAAAATAGTTACGGAGAAAACGCAGCGATTGCACCATATGATCTTTTACCGTATTTCGCGAAATACCTAATTCCATTGCAGCCTCCTCATAGGTTTTACCTTTTTCCTTGCACAGGATAAAAATCTTCTGCCGCTGTGGGGTTAGCGCAGCCACTGCATTCCGGTACAGCTCTTCATAATGGTTGAGCCTTTTATCTTCCGATTCAAATTCAATGAAATGAGGATCCATCCATTCCAGTACTTCCTTTCTGAGTGTTGCATCTTTCGCTATTTTTTTTAATGCATCAATCGCTTTATTGTGCGATATCCTGTATAAATAGGCAGAAAAAGAAACAGTGATCTCCATTCGCTCCCGGGCTTCCCATATTTTCATAAATACTTCGTGAACAAGGTCTTCCGCCAGTTGAGGCACTTTTACAAAATCGAGCAGGTAAGCGTATATACCCTGGTGGTAACGGTTGTATAACCCGGTAAATGCGGCTTCGCTTCCGCTTTTCAACTCTTGGAGTAACCGGGCTTCGGTATGGCAGTCGTTTGGGGTCAAAACAATTTGCTCAAAAATGTTTAATGGTGTAAATCTAAATAAAAACTTTAACTCAGCCATACCGGGCTGTTGATCGGGTTTTCAAATTCTCCGGTGGAGCGCAAATCAGCGTATCAGATAAATGCTAGTTTTTTCCCGGAAATGAATTTAAAGACACAGATAAACCACTTATTGATGCGATAAAATCGGAGAACAATATGCTAAAGGTTCACCAAAACAAATGTTACAAAATTTGACGGACCTGGTGCTGAACAATTACTACGCATATCGGGATTATTAGGGCCTGTTAGATTAACCTTCGTGCATGAACAATTGGATAAAATACCACTATAGAACAATCAGACATTTCTTCCTGTATTGATTTTTCCGTTTTTTGAGCAAGCCCTGATCATATATGTAAAAAGATAAGTGAAAAGCAGGACGTGGTATCCTGCTTTTCACTTATCACTTACTACTTACCACTACTTAACACTTACTTCGCCATCAGCTCAAGCACCCCCAGCCCTATTGTGCTGCCGTCATCTTTATCTTTCGGTTTGCTTATAATATAAAGGCTTTGTTTTCCTTCTGCGGTAATCACGTCAAAATTAAATTTCAACTTTGCCATTTTCTGCTTATCCTTAACAGCAGTTCCGTCAAGCACTGCTTCTGCTATCTTCTGACCGTCCGGAGCGCCCAGCTTTAACTCCAACACATACCCCGCCTTTGGCGCATCGTTATCACCCTGCCAGCGGGCCAGCAGCTCAGCACCGTTTACGCCCTGTAAATCAATGCTGTCAACACTGAACCAGCCTTCTTTATCACCGGGTACAACCATAAACCTCATGCCACCGGCATTCATAGCACTATACTCTTTCATATTGGTTACTCCCCCAAACGTTAGCTTACTGCTGCGTAATGCAAAAGCCGCTTCTCCTGAAAGTGGTTTTATGGAAGCGCCGCCTTTATCTGTGTACGTGGCGGAAATGTACAGGGCCTCATTTTCTTTTACCGCTTTAACAGGAATGGAACCCTTTTCGGACAATGATTTTTTAATAGCGGCCGGGTTTGCCAGCGTAAGTATCCAATGCACAATTTGTTTTGCATCGTCTTCTGCCAGTTCGGGATGTGCCGCCATGGCTACTTCTCCCCATACGCCGCTGCCACCTTTAATAATTTTACCCGTGAGATAATTTACCGCACCTTCATTTTTATGATACCGCTTTGCTACTTCGGTAAAGGATGGTCCGATGGATTTTTCATCTGTTTTATGACAGGTTTTACAATCCAGCGAAAGCATAATGCTTCTCCCGCTTACGGTTGCCGCAGCGGTTTGGTGTCCCTGGGGTATGGCTGCTTTATCAGCGCCTTCTAAGTAGTCGGCTGTAACATACAGATGATCTGCAGTAATACCGCTTCCTTCCTCCTTATCATTAACCGAAACGGCATAATATACAGGTTTGCCCGGGAAGTAAAAAGACTGGTTACCCGTAATTTGTATCGTTACTTCCGGCGCCGTGTTGCCCGCATATACATTTATCGTATTGCTTTTTGAAACGGCGCCTTTTTTATCTTTCACTTCTACCGACAGCACATAATCGCCGGGCTTGTCTAACGTAAGCTCCGCTTCGGGAGACGAGGTTTCTTTCGTTTGCCCGTTACCGGTAGTCCAGGTGTAGGTCATGGCATCATTTTCGGGATCTGCTGCTTCAACGGTTGCTTTAACCGTTAGCGGAAGCGCGCCGGAAGTTTTATCTACCTTAATCGCCGCAATTTTAGGCGGCCGGTTTCCCCCATTATAATCTATACGGCTCAGCCCGGCATCTTCATTTCTTGCGAACCAGCCGGTTCCATATTCCAGTACATACAGCTTCCCGTCGGGACCCACTTCCATATCAATGGCATTGTGCCATTTGGTATGCTCCATGAAGGGTTCCATCTTGTCGAAATCACCATTGGGCAGCATGGTTACCGCTTTTATCCATCCTCTTATCCAGTCGTAAATAAATAATTTACCATTATAATAATCAGGCAGCCTGGTTTTTGCAGGCCACATATCGGTATAGTATACCGGGCCTGCCATGGCATTGCGGCCGCCGGTTCCTACCTGGGGGAACTCGGCTGATGCGGCATAAGGATACCATATAAAAGGTGGCGCCACGGCAGGCAGCTCTTTTAAGCCCGTATTGTTGAGCGATTCATTCAAAGGCTTTTCGGGGTCAAACACTTCCCCTGAAGTTCCTGTCGCATAATCGTAACGGTTATACGCATAGTTTTTTCCTACAAACAAAGGCCATCCAAAAAAACCAGCCTTGCGTGCCTGGTTCAGCTCATCATAGCCACGGGGGCCTCTTACGCCAAAGCTGTCGGTACTGGCATCGGGACCAACCTCACCCCAATACAGGAAGCTGTTCTTCTGATCAACAGAAATACGGTAAGGATTACGGTTACCCATTACATATATTTCAGGCCGCGTTTTTTCGGTTCCTTTGGCAAACAAATTCCCGTCGGGCACTTCGTATGTGCCATCTTCATTCACTTTTATCCGCAGTATCTTTCCCCTCAGGTCGTTGGTATTGCCTGAGCTTCTCCTGGCATCATACTGCAGGTGCCCCGGACGATCATCTAATGGCCCATATCCCTGGTTGGTATACTTTTGATTGGGTTCATTAAAAGGTGTGGAATTGTCGCCTGTGGATACATACAATAAGCCATCGGGGCCAAACGCGATAGAGCCGCCGGTATGGCAGCATATTTCTCTCTGCGAATAAAACTGCAGGATCACCTGCTCTGTTTTATTATCAATGGTGTCGTTCTCAAATTTAAAACGCGACAACCGGTTTACAGAAGTATCTGCAGGGCTGTAAAAAATATATACCCAGTGATTCTTACTAAAGTTGGGATCTTTGCTGATACCCAAAACACCTTCTTCTGCATTTGCGCCGGCTGTGCTTGTTTTGAAGTAGGCGTTTAAAAAACCAACCTGCTTCAGTTGCCTGGTTTCATTTTTATACAGCATGATCTCTCCCCTGCGCTGTGTAACAAGGATATCGGAATTGGGAAGAATGGTCATTTCCGTAGGTTCAAAGAATCCTCCCTGCACCAGGGGAGTTTTAGTAAAGCGGTCTTCATCCGGAGGGTACTGCGATACCACTCCACTGTAATCTAATTTTTCATTACCGCCTATGGCATATTGAATGCCTCCCAGTATGTGCTGTAAATACAGGGGTTCGCTGTATGATTCATCCGTATGACCCAGCTCTGTATAAAAAGCCCTTCCTCCGTCATATTCATGATACCAGGCCATGGGGTGATTGTCGCCATTTTTACCGCCCTCATAACTTTTTTCATCAATACTAATCAGCACATGAACATCCTTATTCAGCTTTTTAAAATTATACCACTCATCTTTTCTTGTCCATACATCCGGCAGGTGTTTGGTTGATGCGTGGTTCTTGTCTTTTACTATCAGTTTAGCTTCCTGCTGGCGGGGATGGCTTTCAAAATTAGCCCCTGCCAGGCGGGTATACCAGCCCCAGTCGTACTCTGCATCGGTAGCAGCGTGTATACCTACATAACCACCACCCGCCTGCATGTATCTTTCGAGCGCAATACGCTGAGCAGTATTAAACAGGGGGCCTGTGGTATTCAAAAAAACAATAGCTGAATATTCACGCAGTATATCATCTGAAAACATATTGGCATCAGATGTGGTATCTACATCAAAATCGTTCCCTGCACCAAGCTTTTGGATAGCGGCAACACCTGCCGGTATAGATTCATGATGAAATCCGGCTGTTTTGGTAAACACCAGTATCTTTGGTTTACCACTACGTTTGTTACAGGCAGAAAAAAGAAAGAGCACAACGCAACATAAGAGAAGCGGAAAATTTTTCTTCATTGTGGAATCGTTGAAACATTTTTTAAGAGGGATAAATGTAAGTTCATTTCTTCAATTTACATTACTCACCCGCAAAATTGTTCGGTACCCGCACGGGATGATACCTGTAAAATGATGCATGGAAGGGCATATATTATCGTTATTTTTATCTTTGGTAAAATAAGTACTCCTATACGTTAACCCAATTATAAATAAAACAATGCGTAACCCCTTAATCGTAAAAAACAGCATTACCATCAATGCTGCTCCTGAAAAAGTTTGGGATGCTTTAGTTAACCCGGAGCAAACAAAAAAGTATATGTTCGGCTGTGAAACGGTTTCCGACTGGAAGACGGGGAGCGATTTGTTGTGGAAAGGTAATTATGAAGGAAAAGAAATGGTTTTTGTAAAAGGTAAGATCCTTAGTCTTGAACCCGGTAGTTTTCTATCGTACAGTACCATTGACCCCAATTCCGGGATTGCCGATATACCGGAAAATTACCTTACGGTAACTTATACCCTAACGCCTCAAAACGGGCAAACCCTTTTAACCGTAACGCAGGGCGATTATGCAACGGTGGGCGACGGCGAAAAGAGATACCGGGAAACGATAGATGGCGGCGGCTGGGATCCTATCCTCACTGCGATCAAAAAACTGGCAGAAGAGCCTATCTCAAAAGGGCAGGCAGGTTAGCGACTTTGGGGCAAAATAATGTATGTGCCTATGTTTCTATGTGGTTCAATAACATCCAAAACGCACGTTATTACTTTTTAGACAGGCTATTACAGCTATTCATTCCATAATTCCCAACTGGCTTCAGCCTGTGCAATCAGCATATCATACCCGTTCTGAACAGCCGCACCACGCTCAGCTCCTTTTTCCAGGAATAATGTTTTTTCAGGATTATAAATCAAATCGAAAAGAAAGTGCCGGTCTCCTATAGCTTCATAAGGAATATCCGGACATTTGTTTACATCAGGGAATGTGCCTACCGGCGACGCATTAATGATCAATAAATTGCTTTTAATGATCGCTGCGTTGAGCATGCTGTAACTAATGGCACCCTGCTTCGGGCTGCGGCTTACCAATGTATAGTCAATGCCCAGTTGCTGCAACACGTATTCTACCGCCCTGGAAGCGCCTCCGGTACCAAGTACCAGCGCCCGGGTATGATACGGTTGCAGTTGCCGCATCAGCGACTGCTTAAATCCTATAGTATCCGTATTGAACCCCGTAAGCCTGCCATTGCTTATCCGGATAGAATTGCATGCTCCAATTTGCTGAACGCCGGGAGATAATTCATGAAGAAAGGGAATGACCTTTTCTTTATACGGAATAGTTACGCATAACCCCAGCAGGGAAGGATTATTTTGCAATACGGCAGGAAGGAGTTCTATATTTTCTATAGCGAAATTTTCAAACCGGCAGTTGAGCAGCTCTTTTTCAAATTTTTGCGTAAAGTATTTTTTTGAAAAAGAATGCCCGAGCGGATAGCCAATCAGTCCGTACAATTTCATTCCACATCATCTTTATTTAAAAACAAATGAAAAGTGTCTCCCCGCAGCCCGATACGCATGGATTCCAACGGGATCACTTCCGATGGAGCAATATTACCCAGGTTGGCATTGCAGCCCAGCAGTTCAATAAAATACAATTGCTGCGCTTTTTGCGGGGCTTCCCAAATAATGCTTTCTTCCGGGATCTGGGTCAGGATTTCCTGCACCAGCCCTTCCCGCACTTCGCCCGTACCCCTGTAAATACCTACATTACCGGCTTCCCGCGCTTCAGCGATCACATAAGTTGAGCCCGCGTTCAGCTCAGCTTTCATCAGCTCAATCCATTTATAGGGCGGAATGATATGCTCGGCATCCTTACTTCCCACTTCACTAAACACTACGCCGTATTTGGTAAGCTTCTCAATATAGCCACACTTTTCGGCATGCGGAATAGTAATAGAACCATCGCTTACCTCCATATACGAGATGTTGTATGCTTTAAGAGTATTAATATAATCCTGGAACTGGTTGCGGATCAAAAAAGCTTCAAATAAAGTACCCCCGAAATACAGGGGCAAATCATAGGACTGGTATACCTCAATTTTTTCGCGAAGCTGCGGAGTAACAAATGAGGTTCCAAAACCCAGTTTAACAATATCAACATAGGGGTGCGCTATACTCAGAAAATTTTTTGTCTCTTCAATACTTAAGCCTTTATCCATTACCATTGTGATACCTGAACGACGGGGTTTACTTTTTCGTTCGGGTATCTGACTCAGATTAAAATTCATGAAAGATGAGATGTTTTAAAGAATGCGCAAAAATAAGGAAGATTCTGTTTCCCGTGCAGGTTATTCCTTGCTAGATGGAACGTTTCCGTTTGTAATAGGCAATTAGATCAACTACCTGCTGGTTCTGAAGTATGGTAGGATTAAGTTCTATAAACTTTTTAAGCAGCCTTGGCGCTCTTTCCATAGCCTTTTGCAGGATCAGCAGCGCCTCCTTGCTTTTACCCATAGCAAACAAAACAGCGCTTTGGTAAAACAGGAACAATGGCTTATCTCCCGCAACCTGCTGTGCATTGTCTATCTGCTCTGTCGCTTCTTCCAGGAAATCTTCTTTGTACAGGCATCTTATAAGCGCTTCCCACCCGGCAATTCCCCGGGGTTTAGCCTTTACAACATTGGAAAAGTGTATAATGGCATCCTTGATATTTCCTAATTCCAGCAAACATTCACCCATAGCCAGGTTATACTCCGGTTGCATACGATGGATACGCATGGCCGACTCCAAATATTGCACGGCTTTACTGAACGACAGCTCATTAATATAAGTACAGGCGATCTTATAATACAATTTGCTGTCGTCGCTGTTAAGATGCGAAGCTTTTTTATAATAAAATCTTGCCTGGGCATATTGCTTCAGCCTGTCGTAACAATGACCAATAGCTTCGTAAATCACATCTTCCGGACGTGCCAGCTCAATTACTTTTTCCAGCGATTCAATAGCATCCCGGTATTTCCTTAACCTGATGTATGCATCGGCCATATTCCTGTACGCATAGTCAAATTTTTCATTGATTGCCAGGGCGTACTTATAAGCGTCAATTGATTTTTCAAACAGCTTCAAACCCTGGTATGCCGCGCCAAGGTTAAACCATGCCAGCTCGTTATACGGATACTCATTAATAATGTGCTGGTGCAACCTGATGCTTTCTTCACTTCTTCCTGTAAAATCCGTCCAGAAGCATATTTTATAGAGCGCTTCTTCATTATTAGGTTCGTATTCTAATATATGCACCAGGCAGTCAAACACTTTATCGAACTCTTCGTAATCATCGTATACATCCGCCAGCTCAAACAACAGGTTAATACGGTTTTCTCCTTCAAACAGGCTGATGGCTTCTTCCAAAAGCCCCACCGCTTTCTCATGCTCGTCTAATGCGAGGAACACATCGGTTTTAAGAATGTAAATATCAATATCGGAGCTGTCGAGTATTTCGGCCTTTTCTAAAATTTCAAGGGCATCGTTATACTTGCGGGTAGCAATTAATAAATCGGCCTTTTTAACCATTAAAGAGGCGGAATACGGAAATTGGCCAACACCCAGTTCTGCTGCCTCTAAAGCTCCGGCAATATCATCCTTGTCGTCAAAATAATCTATGATCTTTTCAAAAGCATCTTCTTCCAGGAAGCCATGGCTCATACCGGTCCGGAGATTTTCAAATTGCCTTAGCAAATCCCGCATCTCATCCCTTTCGTTTCGATAAGAATTGTCCTGCATTGTGATGTAAGTTAATGAAAGTTAACACTTTATTAAGAATAAAAGTATTTTTGTAACTTTTTTATTGTGCAAACGTTAAATAACCTGTAAAATTTATGATGAACGGTATAGGAAATACTGAATATAAATCATTATTTTTGCTGAACAATGAAACCGAACAAGAACATACCTGCAAGAATTGTTAAAAATAGCTTCATACTGGTGGCTATGTTTGCAATTGCGCAATATGTATTTGCAGTGAGCGGGATCAGGATGAATGCAGGAGAGAAAGAAAGAAGTAAAGAAGCACGACATGCCTCCGGCGCTTTTTCTGATCTTAAATCTACCATTACCTTTTCTATTAAAGATAATTATACTTTTAATAATAAGAATTACGGGAAAACTGATTACAGGTCTTCCGAACCGGCTAAACAATCCAGTTCCATTATCTCGTACAAAAAAGGAAATACCGTATACATATTACCTTATAAGCCACAGCCTGGTATCAAATTACCCGGTTTCATCAGCATGACCCCATCTGAGCCGGTATCCAGATAGTAAACATTCTAAGCCATTCTCCGCAATACAGGCTAATTAATTATTTTGATGCGCTGCATGCGAAAATAATTCAATGATAAGGCCGTAGGCCTGTCTGCATATTGTAACTCCGGAATAATAAAGCATACTAAGACTTCATTGCTTACAGCTTTCTGTTCTTTACTATCTTCCTTATGCAACGGGCTGAAGCTCGTTGTTACAAAAAAGAGACCGAGGCTACGCCTCCTGGTTCTTACATTATCTGTAATAAAAACGGGTATAGCACATCAAAATATTAATTAGCCATAGTATTCTTCTATGTTCTAAACGGGATATAATGAATATATTAGCGGAACTATAAAATATAAACCATCAAGGCACAGGTATGAAAAATTTATTACTCCTCGCTCTATCTTTTCTTTTCAGTTTTAATTCGCTTCCCGTTAAGGCGCAAAAAGCTACATGGACAAAACTATTCGATGGCAAAACGCTCCAGGGATGGAAACAGCTTGGAGGCAATGCAAAATACACTGTTGAAAAAGGTGTTATTGCAGGCACAACGGTAGCTTCCACCCCAAACAGCTTTTTAATAACCGAAAAAGAATATAGCGATTTTGTTTTAGAGCTGGAAGTGCTTATGCCCGATACCGTTACCAATTCGGGTATACAGATCAGGAGTCATTTTAACCCCGCCGCCAATGATGGAAAGGGACGGGTATATGGCTACCAGTATGAATTAGACGCATCCTCCCGTGCATGGACTGCCGGGATATATGATGAAGGCCGGCGGGGCTGGCTATATCCTTTAGATTTAAACCCCGCGGCCCAAAAAGCATATAAACAGGGGGCATTTAATAAAGTGAAGGTGGAATGTATAGGAAACACCATCAAAACATGGATCAACGATGTGCCCGCCGCTTACCTGGTAGATGACGCGGATGCTAAAGGCTTTATTGCCCTGCAGGTACACAGTATTGGCAAAGCCGAAGATGCCGGGAAAAAGATCCTTTGGAAAAATATCCGTATTCAAACCGGTAATCTTTCTCCTGCACCCTTTCCTGCCCATGTTTTTGTAGTGAACAATGAACCCAATACATTAACCGCTTTTGAAAAAAGCAATGGCTGGAAGCTATTATTTGACGGGGTAAGCCCAAAAGGATGGAGAGGTGCTAAAATACTGAGCTTTCCCGAAAAAGGATGGGAAATAGCAGACGGAAACATTACCGTATTATCTTCAAAAGGAGAGGAATCTGCCAATGGCGGCGATATTGTAACGGACGATTTATACAGCGCTTTTGATTTTTCTTTTGAGTTCAAACTTTCCTTTGGCGGAAACAGTGGCGTGAAATATTTTGTAACGCTTTCCGAAAACAATGTAGGATCCGCCCTCGGATTAGAATACCAGGTATTAGATGATAAAAACCACCCCGATGCTAAAATGGGCATAGCAGGCAACAGAACCCTCTCTTCATTGTATGATTTAATACCGGCAAAAAAAACAGACCGCTTTGTAAAGCCCATAGGCGAGTGGAACCAGGGAAGAATTATTGTATATCCCAATAATCATGTGGAACATTACCTCAACGGTGTAAAAGTATTGGAATACGAAAGAGGCTCGCAGGCATTCCGGGGCCTGGTAGCCGGCAGCAAATTTAAAAACCGTCCCAATTTCGGTGAAGGAAAAGAAGGCAGGCTGCTGCTCCAGGATCATGGCGATGACGTAAGCTTCAGGAGCCTGAAGATTAAAGTATTGAAATAAATAGTGCTGTGTGAAACGTGAGAAGTGAGGGGTAAATTCACTATTACCTGTTCACCTCTCACCCCTGTCCTCTCACTTTTCATGATAGCATACAGGCATCGTTTACCTGACCTAACACTAATAAAAAAGGAGCTGTTAGGATATAACAGCCCCCGACGGTTAAAGTATAGATGTTTTCTTATGTTGCGTTACTTAATACTGGTCGAGCATATATTTTATGACATCGGTAGTGGTAACAATACCTTTCAATTCTCCATTGTCAACTACCGGAAGCGAATGGTATTCTGCCGTACTGAAAATTTCCGCCACCTCTCTGATAGCTGTATCACTGCTTACCGTACGTAAGTCGGCGGTCATTACCTGCGGAATGGTGAGCATCTGCAATATGGCTTCATCGGCTCCTTCCTGGTTATCGAAAAGCGCGCCGAATGTAAGCCGGTTAATATCGTTACGGCTTATCATCCCGGTTATCTTTTCTCCTTTTTTTACCGGCAAATGCCTGATGCTTTTTTTACGGAAAATAGCTGCCACCTCATCTAATTTATCGTTTTCCGCAACACTAATAACATCTTTAGTCATAATATGGGAAACAGGTTCTCTCTTTTTCATATGCTTTACTTTAGATTCAGGTTCAAAATTAAACTACCGTGCATTTCCGGAGTATGATGAAGATCAGGCTTCCCTGCAATTAATATCAGGATAAAAGAAAGAGCGCCGCGAAACTTTCTTTGTGCAATCAACTTCGTGCCTTCTTTGTGCGTTCTGCGGCTATCTTCTAATTCCTGCAGAAGAATCTCTTATGATCAGTTGCGAAGGCAATACAATATGCACGGGGTTATCTCTTTTAGCAGCGGCATCGGGGTAATTCAGGAAGATCCTGGCAGCTTCTTCCCCGATCTGTCTTCCGGGTCTGCCTACTGAGGTAAGCGATGGTGAAATATAGGCTGAGATAGGCGAGTTATCAAAACCTACTACGGCAATATCTTCCGGAACCCTCCATCCTTTTTCTCTTATTACTTTCATGGCTCCTATAGCCACCTGGTCATTCACGCCAAAAATGGCATCAGGCCGCTGATCCAGCTCCAGCAATTGAGCAGTGGGCTCCAGCGCGCTCTCTACTTTAAAATTGGTATTTATAATAAGTGATTCTTCTAATGGTAAGCCGTATTGCCTAAGACATTCCGCGTAACCCTTAAAGCGCTGTTCCGTAACCGCCATACCGTTAGGACCTTTCAGGTGGGCAATGCGTTTTCGTCCGGTGTTTACCAGGTGTTGCACTGCTGCAAAGGCGCCATGGTAATCGTCTATGGTTACGCTTCCTGCAGAAAATCCTTCATAGTCACGGTCAATAAAGATCAACGGCAAATTTCTCTTGCCCACATTTTCCAAGTGCTCATAATGCCCAAAATCATAGGTCTCCTGTGAAACAGAAAGAAAAATACCTTCCACGCGGTTCGACAACAGCTTTGTTATATATTCCGATTCCAGCAGGTACTGCTCATTGGTTACACATATATTAAGCGTATAACCCAATGGGTGCAGTACGCCATCTATGCCTTCAATAATGGCCGATTCATAATAATTATTGATGGTAGGCACAATAACCCCAATGCTTGCTGTTTTTGTATTAAGCAGGTTCAGGGAAACCTGGTTTCGCTGGTAACCTACTTTTTGTGCATATTCCTGCAAGTTGCGCCGGGTATCTTCATTAATGGAAGGATGGTTGTTCAGTGCCCGCGATACCGTTGAAGGCGAGCACCTGAATTTTCTGGCAATATCTTTAATAGTAACAGGCTTATTCATATTTCAATAGCACTAATCGCATCCCAAGTTCCGCTTTTTTCTCAACTCAAAAAATTTCAAACGTTTGCAAACCACATAAACCGTTTAAATAGAATTATAATGTTAAGTTTACCAGCGTAAAATACTACTGATGCCAGATCAAAAATTGCTTGTCAGGCCCGATCCGGGAAACCGGAGGTATCATCATTTCACTGCACAGGATGCAGGCTGGAACTATCTTAACTTTGAAACAAGGTTATTAGATAAAAATGAAGCTTTCTCACAACACACGGGCGACAATGAATATTGCATTGTTTTACTGGGTGGTAATTTTAAGGTAAGCTCCGATAAGGGTGAATGGGAAACCCGTAACGGCAGGAAAGATGTATTCAGCGGCATTGCCCATACCTTATATCTTCCCCGCAATACCGATTTTACACTTACCGCGCAAACCGCTAATACCGATATAGCCATATGCTGGGTAGCTACCAATGAAGATCATCCTCCTTATTTAAAGCAGCCGGAAGAGGCAGCCATTGAATTCAGGGGAGGCGATAATGCTAACCGCCAGATCAATAGCCTGCTCCAACCCGGTTTCGATTGCCATAAAATAGTATGTGTGGAGGTGTATACACCATCGGGCAACTGGAGCTCCTACCCTGCGCATAAGCACGACGAACGCAAAGTGGATGCCAATGGCAACCTGTTGGAAGCGGAACTGGAAGAAATCTATTTTTATAAAACAGATAAGCCGAACGGATTTGCCATTCAGCAGATATATACAGATGACCGGTCATTAGATGAAGTAATAAAAGTGCATAATAACGAAGCGGTGCTGGTGCCCAAAGGATATCACCCTGTTGTTGCCGGGCACGGGTATAATGTATACTATCTTAATTTTCTCGCGGGCAGCGATCAGTCTTTGGCAAACACGCCCGATCCGCAGCAGGAATGGATCTTCGGCACATGGAAGGGACAGGATCCGCGGCTGCCAATGGTTACAGCGGAAATGAACACAAGAATTTGAAATTTCAAACCTGCCTGCCGGCAGGCGGGTTTGAAAATTTGAAATTATACCTGATGAATAATATAAAAAAATACGACCTCCTTACTATCGGGCGATCTTCTATTGATCTGTATTCCGCTAATGTGGGCAGTCCTTTCACAGATATTTCCGCCTTTAACGCTTTTGTGGGCGGATGCCCAACCAATATTGCGGTAGGGGCAACAAGACTTGGATTAAAAACTGCGCTGCTTACCGGCATTGGCAACGACCAGGTAGGCGCTTTCATTAAAAATTTCTTACAAAAAGAAAAGGTAATCACAGATTTTATACCCACAATAACGGGTACCCGAAGTTCGGCCGTTATACTGGGTATTGAGCCGCCGGATAAATTTCCATTGGTTTATTACCGCGATAACTGCGCAGATATACAATTAGATATTGACCATGTAAATGCTATTCCTTTCAGCGATTTTAAAGCGGCTATCTTTTCAGGAACGGCATTAAGCAAAGATCCCAGTAGAACGGCCATGTTTTACGCGCTGGAGCTGGCACAAAAAAACGGAGTTATCAAACTGCTGGACCTTGATTTCAGGGCCGACCAGTGGCACGATCCGCGTGCTTTTGGGATAGTTATCCGCACGATCTTACCACAGTTTAATATAGTAATAGGTACTGAAGAAGAAATACTGGCTGCCTGCCTTACCGATATCAGCCAGGTATCCATCAAACACCAGCAAATATCGGCTCCCGAAATAAAAGGCAACATTGATAATGCCATACAAAATATTATAGCAACCGGCGTTGATACGCTGATCGTAAAAAGAGGAAAAGATGGCGCTTCTGTATTTGAGAAAGGAAAAGAGGAGGTAAAAGTACCAGGCTTCCCTGTGGAAGTATTGAATGTGCTTGGAGCGGGTGATGCCTTTGCAGGAGGGTTTTCATACGGCTATCTGCGGGGATGGGATTTGTATAAAAGTGTGCGCATGGGCAATGCCTGCGGCGCCATAATTGTTACGCGGGAAGGTTGCGCTAACTTTATGCCAACACTGGAAGAGGTGATGCAATTCACAGGTGAACGGGGTGGGCTGTGAGAATTTGAGAACGTGGAAATTTGAAAATTTGAAAATGAAAAATCAGTGGTCGGTACGCGACGAAGGAGCGTCAGACCGCGGGGATGGTTGCAGGTTGCAGGTTTCAGGTTACAAGTTGCAGGTTACAAGTTGGAGGGGGCAAGTTTCAGGGTGAAAGTTTCAGAATCCAGTAAAGAAAGCATTCCTGAGATGAGAAATGAAAGTATAACAGCAACCGATACCGCTGATTGCTGATCGCTAATAGCTGATAGCTAAAAAAAATATAATCAATATGGAAAAACTAAGAAATTATATCAACGGACAATGGGTGAGCAGTAGTGCAACCACGTATGTGAATGTAGTAAACCCGGCCAGCCAGGAAGTGCTTGCCCAGGTTCCTTCGGGTACTCCCGCCGATGTGGATGCAGCAGTTCAATCATCTGAAAATGCTTTTGCCACATGGAAGCGCGTGCCGGCAGGGAAACGGATCCAGTATCTTTTTCATTTAAAAAGATTGCTGGAAGAAAATATGGATGAACTGTCCAAAACCATCACGCTCGAATCGGGCAAAACATATGCCGAGTCGAAAGCCGAATGGGTTCGCGCTATTGAGAATGTAGAAAATGCATGTGGTATACCCGCTTTAATGCAGGGCGATTTTTCGGAAGATATTTCTTTAGGTATTGATGAGTATATGATCCGCCAGCCACTGGGTGTTTGCGCCTGCATATCGCCCTTTAACTTCCCCGGCATGATCCCTTTCTGGTTTCTGCCCTATGCTATTGCATGTGGCAACAGCTTTCTCATTAAGCCTTCGGAAAAAGTGCCGCTTACCATGACCAAGGTAATGGAGCTGATAGCAAAATTAGATCTGCCTGCCGGCGTAATTAACATGGTGCATGGCGGAAAAGCCGTTGTAGATGGCATACTCGAACATCCCGGTATTAAAGCGGTAAGTTTTGTAGGTTCATCTGCCATTGCCCGTTATGTATACGCCAAGGGCGCCGTTAATGGCAAGCGGATGCAGGCGCAGGGCGGAGCCAAAAACCCGGTGATCATTTTACCCGACGCAGATATAGATATGACCACTCAAATTGTGGTAGACAGCGTGTATGGCTGTGCAGGGCAACGTTGCCTTGCCGCTTCTACCATTATTACCGTGGGAGAACATGCGAATATTACAGAAAGCCTGGTAGAACTAAGCCGCCAGCGCACTACGGGTTTTGGCTTAGATGAAGCGGTGCAGATGGGGCCGGTAATTACAGCAGATAGTAAAACACGGGTAAACAGCCTGATAGAGAAAGGCATACAGGAAGGCGGCAGGTTATTATTAGATGGCCGGAATGCGGCCATTCCCGGATACGAAAAAGGTAATTTCATACAACCCACCATTATAGAGGATATCCCGCTTCATGGCGAAATTGCCGGAACCGAAATATTCGGACCTGTAATGAGCTTAGTGCATATCAACAGTATTGAAGAAGCTATTGCCTATGTAAACAGCAATAAGTATGGCAATATGGCCTGTATATTTACCAGCAGCGGGTTGCACGCCCGCCGGTTCAGAAATGAGGCAGATGCGGGTAATATCGGTATTAATATAGGCGTTGCGGCGCCGGTAGCACAGTTTCCTTTCAGCGGGTGGAAAGAAAGTTTCTTTGGCGATCTGCACGGACAGGGTAAACATGCCGTTGAGTTTTTTACTCAAACCAAAGTAGTGATTGAAAGGTGGCTGAAAGAATGGACCAGGAAATTTTAGTGGTAAGTGATAAGACATAAGTGGTAAGGCAGCGATGTCTTCGTTGCGTACATTGCTTCCTTTGTGCTCGTTGCCAGCCCGAATGCATTCGTTTAGGCGGGCGTGAAACAGCAAAAGGCATCAAATTTCAAATGATAAATCTCAAATTATAACATGTCAAAAAAATTAAAAGCCGGCGTAATCGGGCTCGGGCGCATCGGGCAGATACATCTCTCCAACCTGCTGTACAATACACAAAACGCGGAAGTGATCATTGCGTCTGATGTTTCTCCTGCCGCGCATGATTATGCCAAACGCCTCGGCGTGGCACAGGTAACCACAAAGGCGGAAGATGTGATTAACCACCCGGATGTGGAAGCGGTTATTATTTGCGCACCTACACCACAGCATGTGCCTTATACTATCGCTGCCGCACAGGCCAAAAAACATGTGTTTTGTGAGAAGCCGCTGGATGTTACGCTTCCGGCTATTCTTTCCACCCAACAAGCAGTAAGGGAAAACGGCGTAAAGCTTATGCTGGGCTTTAACCGCCGGTTCGATCCCAATTTTGCCAGGATCGGATCATTAGTCAGGAACAACAGCATTGGCGACCCGCATATTTTGCGGATCACCAGCCGCGATCCGGCGCCGCCGCCATTGGAATATGTAAAAGTATCGGGCGGACTTTTCCTTGATATGTCTATACACGATTTTGACATGGCGCGCTTTATAACAGGCAGTGAGGTAAAAGAAGTATATGTAAAAGGAGATGCTTTGATAGATCCCCGCATTAAACAATACGATGATATAGATACCGCAGTAATTGTACTTACGTTTGAGAACGGCACCATTGGTGTAATAGACAATAGCCGTAAAGCAGTGTATGGCTATGATCAGCGCCTCGAAATATTTGGCTCAGAAGGAATGGCGAAGGCTGAAAATAATACGCCTGATAATGTAATCCGGCATAACAATGAAACAGTACAAACTGCTTTACCACTACACTTTTTCTTAGAGCGCTATGAAAAAGCCTACCGCACCTGCATCCAATCGTTCATAGATTGCGTGTTAAATGACACGCCTTCACCGGTAGATGCGCATGACGGGCTGATGGCTACGGCTATAGGACTTGCCGCAGGCCTGTCATTAAAAGAAAACAGGGCAGTGAAGATGGAAGAAATAATAAAAATATAATAATAACGGAAAAAGTGAAAGATGAGAGAAAGAATGATTCACTTACCACTTATCACCGACCACTCACTAAATAACCCCTGACGATGAACCAAACTGGCCTGCACACATTAGACTACCTGGTTTTTTTTATGTATCTCGCTATTATTGGCGGTTATGGCTACTGGATATATAAAAAGAAAACCAACAAATCCAATACCGCTTCAGGTTTTTTCCTTGCAGAAGGATCGCTTACCTTTTGGGCCATTGGCGCCTCGCTCATTGCTTCTAACATTTCGGCCGAACATTTCATAGGCATGTCGGGCTCCGGCTTTGCTATCGGACTGGCTATCTCTTCCTACGAATGGATGGCAGCGGCTGCGTTAATTGTAGTTGCCGTTTTCTTTCTGCCCGTATATCTTAAGAACAAGATATATACCATGCCCCAGTTTTTGCGGCAACGGTATAACCCTGTTGTAGCTACAACCATGGCGGTGTTCTGGCTGTTATTATACATATTCGTTAACCTCACCTCCATCATTTATCTCGGCGCGCTGGCCTTAGAAGTAACCGCCGGCATCAATTTTAATGTAGCGGTTGTGGCTTTAGCGCTCTTTGCCATATTAATTACCATTGGCGGCATGAAGGTAATCGGGTATACCGATGTTGTGCAGGTAATTGTGCTCATTATTGGCGGGTTGATCACCACTTATCTGGCGCTTGACCTGGTGGCAAAAGAATTTGGTAAACCAGATATACTCAGTGCTTTCGGAACATTAAAAACACAGGCCGATTCTCATTTCCATATGATACTGAAACAGGATAATCCATACTACAAAGATTTACCCGGACTGACAGTGATCATTGGCGCCATGTGGATCAATAACCTGAATTACTGGGGTTGCAATCAGTATATTATTCAACGTACGCTGGGCGCCGACTTAGAAACAGCCAGGAAAGGGATCCTCTTTGCGGCCTTTTTAAAACTGCTGGTTCCATTGATCGTTGTTATACCAGGCATAGCCGCTTTTGTGCTGCATCAAAATGGCATGTTCCAGCAGGAAATGGTAGATGCGGCGGGAACGGTAAAACCCGATCATGCTTACCCCGTATTGCTGAACCTTTTACCCATGGGCTTAAAAGGTGTAGCTTTCGCAGCGCTTACCGCGGCTATCGTGGCATCACTGGCGGGAAAAGCCAATAGCATTTCTACCATCTTTACTTTAGACATCTACAAACTGTATATCAAACCCGGCGCATCCGAAAAGCACCTCATCCGCGTAGGCCGTATCGCCGTATGGGTATCCATGCTTATCGCGGTATTAATTGCTCCGCAGTTAAAGGTGCTGGAACAGGCTTACCAGTTCATACAGGAATATTCAAGCTTTATTACACCGGGTGTATTCGCTATATTCTTTTTCGGTATGTTCTGGAAAAAAGCCACGTCGGCGGCAGCGTTAACTACAGCGGTGCTTACCATACCCCTGTCTACCGCATTCAAATTCTGGTTCCCCGAAATACCTTTCTTAAACAGGATGGGTATAGCTTTCCTGATCTTGTCGGCGGTAATGGTCGGCATCAGCCTCACCTCAAAAAACAAAAACAACCAGGGACAAATTGAGATAGAAATGCCTTCATTTAACCTGAGCCGCTCGTTTATCGTTGGCGCTACTATTATATGCGGTATCCTGGCGGCTTTGTATACGGCGTTCTGGTAACGCCATTTGAAATTTCAAATTTGAAATTTCAAATTATAAATTGAGATTATGTTACTAACTACAAAAGAAATATTCAGCAAATGCTACGGGCAGTACGCCGTGCCTGCGGTGAATGTTTTTTTTATGGAAGAGATACATGGGCTGTTTGCAGCGGCACGGGAAGCCAAAGCGCCGTTTATTGTGCAAACCACGCCCTTCGCCCGTGACTATGCGAACGCACACATGTTGCTGGCAATGATACAGGCGGCAGCGAAAATATATCCCGGAACGGTATACGCCGTTCACCTCGATCATGGATATGAAGCACATATATGGGATGCCATTGAAAGCGGAGGGTATACTTCGGTAATGATTGACGCTTCGCACGATGACATGGAAAAGAATATCAGCCGCACAAAAGCCGTTGTAGAAAAAGCCCATGCCAAAAATATAAGTGTGGAAGCCGAACTGGGTGTGCTGGCAGGCGTGGAAGATGATCTTACCGTGGAAGCGGCTCATTCATTCTATACCAATCCAAAGGATGTAGAATTTTTTGTAAACGAAACCGGCTGCGACAGCCTCGCCATTGCAGTAGGTACCAGTCATGGCGCTTATAAATTTTCCGGCGGACAGGGCTTACAATTACAAATACTCAAAGAAATACAGGAACGCCTGCCCGGCTTTCCACTGGTATTGCATGGAGGATCCAATGTAAACGAAGAAGTGGTGCAAAGAATTAACGAAGCAGGCGGGAAATTAAAAACAGGCGCCAAAGGTGTTCAGGAAGATGAGCTGAAAAAAGCGATAGCGCTTGGTATTTGCAAAGTGAATATCGCTACAGACACACGCCTGTTATGGACAATGGTAAACCGCGAATTTTTTCACGACCGCCCGGATGAATTTGCGCCAACAACACCGGGCAAAATATTTATGGAAACGTACAAAGCATTTATGCTGAGGAAATTTGAATTGATGGGGGCAGCGGGAAAGGCGGGGGAATTTGAGATTTGAGATTTAAAATTTAAAATTCATAAAATCGTTATGAAAAAAAGATTAACTGTTGCGCAGGCAACCATTGCCTTCTTAAAAAACCAGTACACGGAACGCGATGGCATTGAGCAACCTTATTTTGCAGGATGCTTCGGCATATTCGGTCATGGCAACGTTGCCGGACTGGGGCAGGCGCTGCAGGAAAACCCTGACTTCAGGTATTACCAGTGCCGAAATGAGCAATCCATGGTGCATACCGCTGTTGCTTATGCGAAAGTAAAAAACAGGCTAAGCGCTTTTGCCTGTACTACCTCTATTGGCCCGGGCGCTACCAATATGTTAACCGGGGCTGCATTGGCAACCATCAACCGCATCCCGGTATTATTATTGCCCGGTGATATTTTTGCCACCCGTGAACCCGCGCCTGTGCTGCAGCAATTAGAAAGCGCTGTTACACAGGATATTTCAGTGAACGATTGTTTTAAACCGGTTTCCAAATACTGGGACAGGATCAACCGTCCTGAACAATTGATCTATGCATTACCTGAAGTGATGCGGGTGCTTACTTCTCCGTCTGAAACCGGAGCTGTTACCCTTTCCATGCCGCAGGATGTGCAAACGCATGCCTATGATTTTCCCGCTTCGCTTTTTGAGAAAAGAGTATGGCATATCCCCCGCTCGCGGCCGGATAGCAGCCTGCTTAAAAAAGCCGCCGGGTGGATCAGCAAAGCCAAGCAACCCGTTATTGTTGCCGGTGGCGGAACCATATACAGCGGGGCAAGCGAAGCATTGCACCGGTTTGCCGCACAAACCGGCATACCCGTGGGTGAAACCTTTGCAGGCAAAGGCTCGGTGATGTACGATGCGCCATACTGCATTGGCGGACTGGGTGCTACCGGCACCAAATATGCCATTGAAATTGCGAATGAAGCAGATGTGGTAATTGGCATTGGTACGCGATACAGCGATTTCACCACCGCTTCCAAATCCATTTTTAAAAACTCCGATGTTAAATTCGTCAACATCAATATAAGCGAATTTGACGCCCATAAGCATAATGCCCTCCCGCTAACCGGCGATGCAAAAGTTACACTGGAAGAATTGCTTTCAACACTTGGAGATTACAAGGTAGATGGCAACTACCGGCAAAGAGTAGCCGGAATGAATAAGGCCTGGGATGATGAGGTAACGCAGATTTACGCAGAAGGTAACGGAACCGTTCCTCCTATTGACCAGGCGGTAGTGATTGGAACGCTCAACAGCTTTATGAACAGGGAAGATATTATGATCAATGCTTCCGGCAGCGCCCCCGGCGACCTGCATAAATTATGGAGAGCAACCGATCCTAAAAATTTCCACCTAGAATATGGCTACTCCACCATGGGCTATGAAATTGCGGCGGGGCTGGGCGCAAAGATGGCGGCGCCGGAACGCGAAGTATATGTTATTTGCGGTGATGGCGGCTACCTGATGAACAACCACGAGATCATTACCTCCATACAGGAAGGCGTACGTTTTACTATCTTATTACTCAATAATAACGGATATGCCAGCATTGGCGGCTTATCGGAAAGTATAGGCAGCGAAAGGTTCGGTACCAGGTACAGGTACAGGGAGGATCAGTCGGGACAGCTAAGTGGTGAAATACTACCTGTAGATCTTGCCAAAAACGCGGAAAGCCTGGGTGCAGTAGTGATAAAGGCTACGGACGCAGCTTCACTGCAAGCCGCGTTGGCATCTGCAAAGCAACAGCAACGCACAACCGTAATTTATATAGAAACGCATTTGCACCGTACCGTAAAAGGATACAATGCCTGGTGGGAAGTGCCCGTTGCGGAAGTATCGACTTCGCCTTCTGTACAAAAGGCCTATGAAACCTATAAAGAAAATAAAAAACAACAACGTATATTCTGATCATATGAATTTCGAAAACATACAGTTGGGCATAGCCCCTATTAACTGGACGAACGACGATATGCCCGAGCTGGGCGCTGAAAATACATTTGAGCAATGCATCAGTGAAATGGCCCTGGCGGGCTTTACCGGCTGCGAAGTAGGTAATAAATTTCCGCGTGATATTACCATCTTAAAAAAAGCGCTTAGCTTAAGAGGCTTGCAAATTTGTAACCAGTGGAACAGTTATGAGCTAACGACTAAGTCGCTGGAGGAGAACAAAAAAAGCTTTACGCAATTACTTGATTTCTTAGAAACGATGGGCGCCAAAGTAATTGGTGGCGGGGAAACCGGCAATAGCTGCCAGGGGAAAAAAGAAGTGCCCGTGCTGGAAGGGAAGGGCATGCTGAACAGCAACGAAGAATGGAAGAACTTTACTTATGGTTTAAACGAATTGGGCAAAATAGCCCGCGACCGGGGCATTAAATTAGCCTTTCATCATCACATGGGCACCTGCATACAAACGCGTGAGGAAACGGAAAGGATGCTGAATGAAACCGATCCGGAAAATGTTTACCTGAATTACGACTGTGGTCATTTTTATTTTGCGGGGGAAGATCCTGTTGCCTGTCTTGAACAGTTTATATCCCGTACCGCACATATACATTTGAAAGATATCCGCCCGAATGTTTTACAGCAGGTAAAAGATAACCGGATGAGCTTTTTAGATGCCGTGAAAGACGGTGTATTTACCGTGCCCGGCGATGAGGAAGGCTGCATTGATTTTCCGGCATTGGCTGCTGTTATTAAAAAAAGCGATTACAAAGGCTGGATGGTAGTGGAAGCCGAGCAGGATCCGGCCAAAGCTAACCCGTTAGAGTATGCGCTGATAGCAAGACAGTATATAAGAAAGGTAACAGGATTGTAAAAGATATTTCAATACAAGCATTTTTTTAACCTCTGTACATATTAGCTATGTATTAGCTATGCGTGGCGTCCCTCGCCACGCATTTATTTATTATCGCTTCCGGCGATCGGTAAAATTGTATTACCGGGACACAGTCCCGGAAGAACATAACAGTTACGAAGTCTGAGACTTCGTACAGCGGGGAAAAAAGTTTTCAGGAAAAAAATAAATTACAAACAGCGGCAAGTGAAGAAAAAAGGATAAAGCTTATTATCTTTAAGCTATTGCATTTTACTTCTAATACTTCTTATATGAGCCAGCACAACTTTAACCGCCGCCAGTTTATCCGCGGGGCTTCCGCTGCCCTTGCCCTCGCTTCTCTTCGCGTTAATGGAATGAATTTGTATGCTCCACCCGCTACAAGGCGCGTGGCCCTGATCGGCACCGGGTGGTATGGCAAGAGCGACCTGTTCCGGCTGATACAGGTTGCGCCGGTAGAAGTGGTAGGATTGTGCGACCCGGATAAACATCAATTGGAGAAAGCTGCGGAGATGGTAAGCCAGCGGCAATCTAATCATAAAAAGCCGGCTACGTATGGCGATTACCGTAAGCTGCTGGCAGAACAAAAACCCGATATCGTACTGGTTGGCTCACCCGACCACTGGCACGCCCTGCAAGCCATAGACGCTATAAAAGCAGGCGCACACGTATATGTACAAAAGCCCATCAGCGTTGATGTGATGGAAGGCGAGGCAATGGTGGCCGCGGCACGAAAACACAACCGCGTGGTACAGGTAGGCACCCAGCGCAAAAGCACACCGCATCTTATTGACGCGAAGAAAAATATAGTAGATGCCGGCCTGCTGGGAAAAATATCGCACGTAGAAATGTGCTGCTATTATCACATGCGCAATAACGGCAACCCGCCCGTGCAGCCGGTACCTGATTTTTTTGACTACGAAATGTGGACAGGCCCCGCTCCTATGCGCCCTTACGATGGGTTACCGCATGTACGCTGGTGGCGCACTTTCATGGAATACGGTAACGGTATTATGGGCGATATGTGTATTCACATGTTCGACACCGTTAGGTGGATGCTGCAATTAGGCTGGCCTATCCGCATCAGTTCCACAGGCGGCATTTACGTTGACAAAACCGGTAAAAGCAATATAGCCGATACGCAGTCTGCCATTTTTGAATATAACGAGCTTAACTGCATATGGCAGCACCGGAGCTGGGGTACGCCTGCCGATCCGGAATATCCCTGGTCGTTTAAGCTGTACGGCGAAAAAGGAACCCTGTGCGCCAGCACCATGCAATATGATTTTATTCCACAGGGCAAAGGCGAAAAAATCCATAAGGATGTGGTATACGAAAAGGAAAAATATCCGGAAGATCTTACGGAACCCGATATTGAATTAAACGCGGCGCCGGCTACCCGTTTGCACATGCTGGATTTTCTGAAAGCTATTGACAACAAAACCAGGCCCGTAGCGGATATTGAAGAAGGCCACATCTCTACGGCAAGCTGTATTATTGCTAACCTTTCCATGAAGCTGGGACGTCCCTTAGTTTATGATCCTGTAAAAAAGCTGATCGTGGGCGATGCGGAAGCTACAAAATTGTTACAACGGCCTTACCGGCAGCCGTGGATACATCCCGCCATATGACCTCCGGCACAAATCCTATGGCAGCCGGGCTTGTATATTTTATGGGAGAAATGGCCAGGTAAAGCATCCGGGGGTTTCACATCGCAATGCGATGGCGTGGTAAGTATTAAAATTGCTTCGCCAGGTCTGTTTCCATTCTTTCCTTTTTAACTACATGATAGGTCGTTTCGTCTTCCGTATAGCTATACGCATCTACCGAAGTGGTAATGATCTTCATTGCATTATCAAAGCCTCTTATCGTACCGCCCTGGGGTAAAGTCATGGATGTTCTTTCTTCCCCGTTAATATCGGGTATTGCCATAAGCGTTCCTGCCGGGAAATAAATGGAATCCTTTCCTATAAGCTGAAAGGACTGCTGAGCGGCATAAGGCGTATCCATATAGCTCGTAAACGGGGCTTCCACGCTGTCCTCGTCATTATCATCGCCAATATAAAATGAAAAGTATGACTTTGTTATTACGTCAAAGCGCAGGTCACTGCCCACCATACTGTTGCCAGTGATGGTAACTGTACCATTATTGTTGTAGGTAACATAATCCGCGGTGATTTTATTTCTATACGTTATATCATCAATGATATAGGTAGTAACGGATTCCGTTGAAACCGTATTAGACATAAATATCCATTCGCCCGTAATAATAAATGGAGGAGCAACCTTATCATCTGTTCCCTTTTTGCATGAAAAGAAAAAAAGAAATAGCAGGAAAGCATAACGCATAAAAAAGCAGGAAGCACCAGATCGCATAGCGTACAGTTTTTTGTTCATTGCCCCGGAATACTGATTGTGTATACTTGTTCTTCCTCTCAGAGGGAATTCATGCGGTTGTTATCCTAACCAAAAAAGTTATAGTCAAAAACCAGGCCATGTCTTAAAAAAACAAAGCTGGTTAATACTATTCAACTGCAAAAATGAAGGGTTGTTCATTAAATGTACAACATTCCGGCTATCGGGCTATTGCTATATGCGTATATACCCGCACATTTTATCATAAGCTAATAAAAAATACTGCTGCCGGCACAATTTATCAGGAACAATTGCAAATATACAGCAGGGAGATCAGAAATGCGGAAATGGAACAGGAAGTATACGCCAATCTATTCTATGGCTATTGTATACAGCAGGAAATGCTGAAGCGGAAGGAAATCGCCTTGATAATATAAACGGAACCCATTGGCGGACATTTCTTTGCTGAGTTGTACAACAGTAGTTTTATGCAAAGGTTTAATACGGATCGCAGGATCTTCGCCACGATACTCTACCAGTAAAATCTTTCCATCTTTTTTTAATGCTTTCTTTATGGATTGCAGCATTTCATACGGATATTCCAGTTCGTGGTATACATCCACCATAATAGCCAAATCAACAGAATGATCGGGCAGGTTAGGCGACATGTGGCTACCTTTTATGATGGTTACATTACGGTTATGCAAGGCCGCTTTTCGCTTTTCAAGCGCAGCGATCATTTCGTCCTGGATCTCTACTGCGTATACTTTACCCTGCGGCAGCTTTTCACTTAGCTTAAAACTGTAATACCCCGTACCGGCGCCTATGTCGGCAACAATATCTGATGAAGACAGCTTCATTTTTTCAATAGCAAGCGCCGTATTTTCTTCCTGTTGCCGCTCATCCCTATCAAGCCAGGCAGCGCCCGCGGCGCCCATTACCTGTGCTATTTCCCTGCCGAAGTAATATTTTCCTGTACCATCCGCAGAAGTATCGCCATAAGTGTATATGGTATCACTTACTAATTTTTGTGCTGTGCGTTTTTGCTGCGCCCGGCAGCCTTCTATACAAAAGAAACCATAACCGGCTAATAACAACCAAACAAATTTCATACAACGGGAATTGAAGGATAAAGTTCCGCATTGTAAAGAAAAGAGAAAGTTTTTTTAATCACTCTTAGTGTGATGTACATCACAACTGCCGCCAAAACAGGTCCCCGAAGCGCACCCAAACCTAAAAACAGCCATTGACGTGAAATAGTTGCCCAATGCTATACCAAGCCATTGCCTGCTAATGGCAGCCTGTATAATTATAATCACCCCCGTAATAAGATAAATCCAGCGCATCCGGTTCCAGCCTGTTAATACGCGTTGTTTCATTTTCATCTGATCTTATTTTGTAAAGTCATCCATCCCCCGCCATTATACACTTTAGTAAAACCATTGGCAGCTAACATATTTTTGGCCGATGCGCTTCGCATGCCGGAAGCGCAGCAGGTAATAATGATGCTATCCTTTTTTATTTTACTTAAATGATTGCCCAACTCGCTTAAGGGAATATTAACCGAGTGTTTTATATGTCCTCCAAGGAATTCACCTTTGCTTCTTACATCAATAATTTCCGCTCCGGCGGCTACCAATGCCGCCCAGTCAACTGCGGGACCAAAGCCTAACATGCTTTTAATTGCCGATATCATTGTGATTTATTTTAAATGAATGGAGATTGTTAAATATCTCTACCTTATTGAACCATACTTCCCAGGTAACGGGCATCGCCTTCTTTAACATGGCGCTAACCCCGCATATATCTTCCTGCGAGCGGTTTATGACACGCAATACATCAGACTCAATCGCACTGTCGCCTTCCGCTTCATACACAACATGGATATTGTTGTACTGCATAGGCGCCGATTTGGTGAGCTCGCCGCTTACCGTTACATTAAAGTTGCCGAGCGTTTTTCCTTCCTTTCTTAACAATGCCACCACATCCATGCCCGTACAGCCTGAAAGCGCAGTGAGCACTAAGGGTTTGGGAATAGTGCCGAGGTCTTCACCGCCCGCACGTTCAGGAGCATCCATAACAATTACGTGGTCATTAACAAGGGAATTGAACTGCATTTTTCCCATCCATTGGGTATTTACCTCGTGTTTCATTGTGTCAGATTTGTTACAATGCAAAAATGGCACAATGGAATGGGATGGTTGGTTACATTTGTTACAATGCGTTGAGCAGCTTTACCTGGTTACGGTAAAGCAGCACCTTTTTATCATTCTCTAATTTTTTAAGCAGCCGGGAGATCACTACGCGGGAAGTGGCCAGCTCGGTGGCTATCTGCTCGTGCGAAAGCTTAATAAGCGTGGAGCCCGTGGCGCCTGATTTTTCTTTGAGATAGTTCACAAGGCGTTCATCTAATTTCTGGAAAGCAATCTGGTCAATAGTTTTGAGCATATCATTAAAACGGCTGCGAATGGTTTTCATTACAAAGCTTTTCCAGGTGGGGTACTTTGTCAGCCATTCATCCATTATTTGTACAGGTACCACCAGCATGTCCGTATCATCTTCTGCCACTGCTTTTATTTCGCTGGGGAAATGCTCCATGCAGCAGGTAAAGGTCATGGCACAACTTTCACCGGGATTTATATAATACAGCAAAATTTCCCTGCCTTCATTATCCGTACGCGAAATCCGTAAGGAGCCCGATAAGATGATTGGCATTACTCTTACGATCTGGCCAACATCTAAAATAGCCTCCCCGGCTTGAATGGTTTTCATTTCCGTTTTGCTTTCCATTTCTTTAAGCAAAGCAGGTTCAAAAATATCTTTAAAATGTGCAGGCAACATCATTTTTCAAATGTAACGGTATTCACAAAACATTAAAAATTGTTTACAGCAGGGGCATATTTACCTCGGGTAAGATAAAAAATGGCTAATTTTCAGGCCGATCCTCTTTTTACAGGTGAAAATGATACTGATGAGAAAAAAGGCATAAATGCGGAATTGCACATGAGCCATACCATACCACCATTAAGAACGGTTAACGTTACCCGTTATGTTACCCCCCTAAGGGAAGGCGGGTCGTTACCTGCTATTGCCGAAGCGGATGACGGTTTTTTATATGTATTGAAGTTTCGCGGGGCAGGACAAGGCATTAAAGCGCTTATAGCAGAACTGCTGGGCGGTGAAATTGCCCGCGCGCTGGGATTAAAAGTACCCGAAATTGTTTTTGCATATGTGGATGAAGCTTTTGGCCGCACAGAGCCCGATGAAGAGATCCAGGATCTGCTGAAATTCAGCGAAGGGCTTAACCTTGGGCTTCATTACCTTTCGGGAGCGATTGCTTTTGATCCGGCCGTTACCATAATTGACGCAAAGCTGGCTTCGCAAATTGTTTGGTTAGACAGCCTGATCACGAATGTAGACCGCACTTCCCGCAATACCAATATGCTGATGTGGAATAAAACATTATGGCTTATTGACCACGGCGCTTCATTTTACTTCCATCACTCATGGGATAATTGGGAAGAACACGCAACCCGGCCGTTTACACAGGTTAAAGATCATGTATTGCTGCCTTGGGCAGGCGAGCTGGAATCCGTAAATGAAGCTTTCCGCTCTCTGCTAACTCCTGAGCGTATCCGCTATATCGTTTCTATGATACCGGATAACTGGCTGACAGCAGCAGCTCCACCCGGAACCGCTGATGAAAAAAGAAAAGTATACATTCAATTTTTAACAACACGTATTGCCCATTCAGCAATTTTTGTAAAAGAAGCGCAGCATGCAAGAGAAGCATTTATTTGAATACGCCGTTATTCGCATTGTGCCCAGGGTGGAACGTGAAGAATTCCTGAATGTTGGGGTTATTATGTATGCTTCCAAACCAAAGTTCTTACAGGTTATGTTTGAATTGAACGAGGAGCGGCTGCGTACATTTGCTGACATGCCTGATATAAACGATATAAGGGCGCATCTTCATTCTTTTGAAAGAATTTGTATAGGCGCACCCGACGGCGGCCCTATTGCCCGGTTAGACATGGCTTCCCGCTTTCGCTGGCTTACGGCAACCAGGAGCACGATTGTGCAAACTTCTAAAGTGCACCCGGGCTTTTGCACAGATCCCAAAGAAACGCTGGAAAAACTATTTAAGCAATTGGTGCTGTAATTTCCTTTACTTCTTACCTCTCACATGTGCAGTCAGCTTTCAGCCGTCAGCTATGAGGTGATTACTATAACGACAGGCAGAGTACTCGATTTGAAATTTTATTTTTGATTTTTTTTTTGGTTCTTGTCTTTTGTGATTTGGTTCTTTACCACTTACCACTCTACTACCACCCCATTGTCCTGCAGCTTTTTTACACTCTCCTCTCCAAACTGCGTTTGCCAGAGGTTGATCTTTTGCAAAGCCGCCATTTGCTGGAACACGGCTACACTTCTATTGGTAATATCGTTTTGCCCTAAATTTAATGAAACCAGTTGCTGCAATGCTTTCAGTGGCTCCACAGCCTCATCCGTTAGCGTATTTTTTTGTAATTCCAATTTATTGAGATTGGGAAGAGCGGCTATCATTTTTATTTCCTCACCGGTAAGCGCACAATTGCTTACATCAAGAAGATAGACCTGTTCTTTTACGGATAAGAGCAACTGTAACGCCGCTTTTTTCTGCTCCGGGCTGCTTTGCCGCATCATTACAAAAGAAATGTCGAGCAGGTTGCTTTGTGCTGTTAACGTGCGAACGACTAATTTCATTTCTTTTAGATGCTTCACCACATTGGGATCGGCGGGAGCAACTTCGGGTAAAACAATTTCCTTATCATTTTCTTCATCAAAGCCAAGATAAAAGGCCAACAAATATTTTGTCTTTTCGTCTAATTTGCTTTCGGCAATGTTGTTCGTAAAATCCGCCCCGGACGCTACCCACCATTTCAACAATCCTGCTTCCACAGTAGTAAGCGGCGGCTGGTTACCGGCAGGCATAAATTTAGTGTTACCCGGATCTAAGCTAACCCTGTATACCAGCTCACTTTTGTCAATATCGCCCGGAACAAGCGTATTGCCGCTTTTGCCTCCTTTCATTATTGCTTCCGGCGAATTAAGCACCAGGTCGCCCTGCTGTTTTCCGGGGTTATGACAACTCACACATTTAGCGCTAAGGATGGGCTGAATGATATGGGCAAAAACCTTTACGGAGTCTAACTGAGCGGGAAGCTGCTGCGGTTGCGCACGGGGTGTTCCGGGAAAAACAGACCGGAGAAAAGCAGGCATATGCGCTGTCAGGTACCCTTCACCATGCGTCATGGTTCCGCCAAAATGCCCACCCACCATGATCAATAATACACACAAACACAGCAGCCATGCGCTAAGCCTGGCTTTCAAAAAAAGAATGTCCGCTTTTTTATTTCTCCTGATCCACCATGCACAAAAGCCAATGACTGCAGTGGCAATGCCTGTCCATTTATGCCAGAATAAGGTATTGGCGTTATAACCACCGCCGGCAGAAAGAAAATAACCGGATACCGCCGCCAGCGCGGCGCCCAGCGACCCGGTCAAAAGCGCTATGCTGATGGCAGATTGCAGCGTTTTGCTTTTTTTATACAGGGCAATGCCACTCAGCAGCGCAGCAAATAACAGAATACCAATAGGAATATGAACGATCAGGGGATGGAAGCTTCCAAAAAACAATGACCAGTCTGTATGCATCTCTCAAATAATATTTACTATACCCGCTCTAATTTAACAGGATATGTTTTTTCTGCATTCCACTGGCAGATATATATATTCTTATCTGCATCCACGCAAACATCATGTCCGTGATAAAAAATATTGCCGTCTGCAAACAGGGGTTGTAACACACCGTTCTTATATTCGGGCGGTGTTCCGCCGGGATTGGAAACTACTTTGTTGTTTTTATCTAATATGGTAACAAAGCCCGATCTGCCGCCGTCCATTTTGCCGGTATCCCTGAAATTAGACCAGCATACACCGGCATAAATATTTTCGCCATCTAACACCGGGCGGCATACATAGGCGCCGGGCAATTTAACCGTTTCAAGATAGCGGCCATCCAGCGTAAAAAACTTAAAAGCATTGTCGTTACGCGAAGTACAGATCAGTTTTGGTGATGCCGGATTGCGTAAATCAACCGCCACGCCATGGGCGTTGTTCAGGTTATGTTCTGCACTGCTGTTATGATGCCCCCCGAAATGGCGGATATACCTTCCGCTGTGATCATACTGGATAATATAATCCGATCCGTATCCATCTGCTACATAAAAATCGCCGTTGGGTGCAACCGCCACTTCCGTGGGTTTAAATGGTTCATCCTGTTTATATACGCCAATGGTAGAGGGGTGCCCTAATGCAAACAGCAATTTGCCATCTATGGTGGTTTTAAATACGCTGCCCGACTGCGACTGCCATTTATTATCCTTTCCCAAAAAATACCCGCAATCGGTAATAAAAAGAAAGTCTTCCTCTCCTTCGGCAGATAAAGTAAGCCCATGCCCTCCGGGATAGCGCGTTCCCCAGGTATCAAGCAGCTTGCCCGATCGGTCGTAAATGATAATATTGTTCTTTACCTCATCAGTGATCATCACCAGGCGCCCTTTGGAATCATTTACCATTTCGTGGCAATCCAGCACCGGTGTTTTTGCAGGATCAAGGTTACCCCAGGTTTTATTTACACGGTACCTGAAATTTCCGTGACCGATAATACCATCATTTGCAGGGCTGGCTTTGCCTGTAATACTAAACCCGGCAATAGCGCCCCCGCCAACAAGCGCAGCTTTTTTAATAAATTGTCTCCGGGGATAGTCGTTACGCGCTGTCATATTTGATAGAATTAGTGGTTTAAGTTGTGAAAATATCTTATGAGCAAAAAAGAAACAAATAAATACAGCTCATACTAACAGGCTTATGCAATAATTCCTTTTACGATTCTGCCTTCCACATCCGTAAGCCTGTATCTTCTCCCTTCCGCTTCGTAGGTAAGCTTTTCATGGTCTACCCCCATTAAATACAGCAAGGTAGCCTGAAAATCGTGCACATGCACCGGGTTCTTTACAATGTTATACCCGAAGTCGTCTGTTTCGCCATAGGTTAAGCCCGGCTGCACGCCACCGCCTGCCATCCACATGGTAAAGCAGCGCGGGTGATGATCACGCCCGTAATCATCTTTGGTAAGCTTTCCCTGCGAGTAATTCGTTCGTCCAAATTCGCCGCCCCATACCACTAAGGTATCATCCAGCAAACCCCTTTGCTTCAGATCTTTTACCAACGCTGCCGATGCCTGGTCGGTAGCCTTACACTGCTGGGTAAGCGCAGAAGGGAGGTTGCCGTGGTTATCCCAGCCCTGGTGATAGAGCTGAACAAATTTTACATTCTTTTCTAATAATCTTCTTGCCAGTAAACAATTGGCAGCGTAGGTGCCCGGAATACGCGCATCGGAACCGTACAGGTCAAACACCCAATCGGGCTCATCACGCATATCGGTTATTTCGGGTATGGAAGCCTGCATACGGAAAGCCATTTCATACTGGGCTACCCGGTTGCCTATACCGGGATCACCAAAGCTTTCCAGCTGCGATTGATTTAAAGCGTTCAGCGCATCCAGCATTTCACGGCGGTCTGCCGCCTCATATCCTTTGGGGTTGTTGAGATATAATACAGGATCTGCCCCGGAACGGAACTGCACGCCCTGGTACTTGGAAGGAAGAAAACCATTGCCCCAAAGCCGGGCATACAAAGGCTGATCCTTAGGCGCGTTGTTTGACACGAGCACGATAAAGGCCGGAAGGTTATCATTATCCGATCCCAGGCCATAATGCACCCATGATCCCATACTGGGGCGGCCCGCCAACTGGTTGCCGGTTTGCATAAAGGTTAAAGCCGGGTCGTGATTGATCTGCTCCGTATACATGGATTTAATAAAGCACAGGTCATCTGCTACGGCTCCTGTAAAAGGCATCAGTTCGCTTACCCACGCGCCGCTTTGCCCGCGTTGCGCGAACTGAAAAGAAGAACCCACTAAGGGCAGGGCAGACTGCTGCGCGCTCATACCCGTAAGCCGTTGTCCTTTCCTCACGGAATCAGGCAGATCCTGTCCATGCATTTTCTCAAGCAGGGGCTTATAATCGAAGGTCTCAAATTGCGAGGGGCCACCGCTCTGAAAGAGATATACCACTCTTTTGGTTCTTGCCGGTATATCGGGCATGCCGGTTATACCGTGAGGCCCGGCAATGGTATTCGTTTTATGCGATAAAACGTCCTGCCCCGCTAAAAGCGAACCCAGCGCCACCGATCCCAGTCCAAGGGAAGCCTTTAACAGAAATGACCTCCTGTTAAGATTGCTGGCAATAAGTTGTTCTATTTCCCTGTTCATTATATTTTCGTTTACTGCAAACCGTTATCTTTTGGTTATGAACGCGTCGGAGTTCATAATGGTACTGGCTACTACCGTTGTGGCAGCCAGTGCCTGCAGGTCTTTTCCCTGCTTAATTGTATAGTCGCCCGCCGTTAGCCACCCGCTCATTTTAGCAGGCTGCTTTTTAAATTTTTCATATTGTACGGCATATAAGTTTTCCAGAATATCCTTTTCTTTTGCCGAAGGCATTCGCGCAGTTAAGGCACGGTAACAGTACAGTATCCTGTCTGTAGCAGCGTTACCATTTGCCAGCGCCTTTTCGGCCAATACTTTCGCCGCTTCAACAAACTGCGGATCGTTCAGTAATACCAATGCCTGCAGCGGGGTGCTGGTTTTCTGTCTTTGCACGGTACAACTGCTCCGCATTGGCGCATCAAAAGTGCTCATAGACGGAGGAGGATTGGTACGCCGCCAAAAAGTATACAAACTTCTCCTGTACAATGCGGATCCCGTATCCTGGTGATATACTTCACTGTTTACCGCCCATACACCCTCTGGCTGGTAGGGCTTTACACTGGCGCCGCCAATAGCAGGAGAAAGTAAGCCGCTTGTTGTTAAAGCCGCATCACGCACCATCTCTGCTGTTAACCGGAACGAGGGTCCACGGGCCAATAATATATTTTCCGGGTCTTTCTTTAATAATTCAGGCGAAGTATAGGAAGATTGCCGGTAAGCAGCCGACAAAACAATTAATTTTTGCATCGCCCTTACATCCCAGCCCGATTCGCGAAAACGAATGGCGAGCCAGTCTAATAATTCAGGATGGGATGGCATACCGCCCTGGTTACCGAAATTGTCGGCATTTTTCTGAAGTCCCGTACCAAAATAAGTTTGCCAGTACCGGTTTACCACCACCCTCGCCGTTAAAGGATTTCCAGGATCCATAAGCCATTTCGCCAGCCCGAGCCTGTTCTTTGGAAGATCCTTTCCAAAAGGCAATATGGCCGCGGGCACATCGGGTTGTACTTCTTCCCCATAATTATCATACACCCCTCTTTCTAATATATACGCTTTTCTTTTTTGCTTCATTTCTTCCATCACCATTATTTCAGGTATGTTTTCCATGGCCGCATTTCTTTCTAACCGTGCCTGCTGCAGTTCAGCGGCTTTCCGTTGCCATCCGGGAGAAACATTGGAAAAATAATATTGTGACAGGTCATCGTCAGTAATAGTTTGGGGAGCGGGGTTGCCTGCCTGCAGTTGAACCAATATATTTACTTCAGCGGGGGTAAGCACACGGTCATAAATCACTAATTCATCTACCAGCCCGTTTTTAAAACCGGTTCCCCGCCAGTCGGCCCCCACCTGCAACCCCGGCTGTTCTCCATTGGTAAACATAATATCCTTATACAGGTTATCCTTCTCCGTTATCATGGCCACCTCACTCCCATCCATAAATAATTTTAGCCCTTTTGCTTTGCCCGAACCGTCGTAGGTAAGCGTGAGCTGTATCCATTTGTCTTTTGGCAAAGGCGCTTCACTTACCTTCAGTATATTGTTGTATGGCCAGGTATGCGCCATTAAAATTTCCGCCTTATCATTCTTTATATTTAAAAAATAGCCCCGGAAATTATAGGTGATATCGCCGCTGCCTTTATGAAAAATAACGCCCCTGTTTAAATCCATTGGAATATTCACCCATACGCCTATGGAAAAAGGCTGAAAGCGGTTAAAAATACCTACTTCACCCAGTTTCAGCACATCATCACCATTTGATTTAAAAGCATTGCCAACCCTGCCGGGAACAAGTACCGGCTCGGCTGTTATGCCTTTATCTTTCGCATTTACCTCGTTAATAAAAGCGCCGTTGGTAAGTTTGTCAAATGTAAAGTGCGCCTGTAATCCTTTCTTTGCATGAAAGGGAATAGCATTTCCCGCCTGTGATTTCCATTGTTCAAAATCCGCTTTTTCATTTTGGGTGATGACATCCAATGCTGCTGCTATAGCGTTTTCTTTTTTAGTCAGATAGGCGATGATGGAATCCTGTTTCGTATCGGTTAACAACATGGTAGGAACCGGCATGGCATTGTCCCATGATATTTGTCCTGCTTCATCTATATTATTAAAGAAGCTGTAGAGGCTGAAGAATTCTTTCTGGGATATGGGATCAAATTTATGATCATGGCAGCGCGCGCAGCTTATGGTTAATCCCATCAAAGCCGTTCCCACTGTGCTGGTACGGTCTACCACATATTCGCTCCTGAACTCTTCATCCACAATACCTCCTTCCATGTTTTGAGCATGGTTCCGGTTAAATGCAGTAGCGATCTTTTGTTCGCGGGTAGCATTGGGCAGCAAATCGCCTGCCAGTTGCCAGGTAACAAAGCGGTCGAAGGGCATATTCTCGTTAAACGCTTTGATCACCCAGTCGCGCCATGGCCACATCGGCCGGTAGCGGTCTACCGTATAGCCGTGTGTATCGGCATAACGTGAAACATCGAGCCAGTCCACCGCCATTTTTTCCCCGTAATGAGGCGATTGCAATAAACGCTCCACCACTTTTTCATAGGCATCGGCCGAATGATCGGCCATAAAAGCATCCGTTTCCTGCAGGGTGGGTGGCAGGCCAGTAAGGTCTAATGTTACTCTTCGCAGCAATGTTTCTTTATCAGCCTCCGGTGAAGGCTGTAGTCCGGTGCTTTCCAGCTTTTGCAATACAAAAGCATCTATCTCATTTTTAACCCACTGCTTATTTTTTACTTCCGGGATACCGGATTTCACCGGTGCAATAAAAGCCCAGTGGGGCTTGTATTCCGCTCCCTGCTCAATCCATTTGATCAATACGGCTTTTTCATAGTCGGTTAACACCCTGTTGGATCCTTTTTTGGGCATCATCATTTCCTCATCGGGGGTAGTGATCCGGAAATACAATTCGCTTTTGGCCAACTTGCCGGGCACAATAGCATGTTTGCCGCTTGTTAATACCGCCAAAGCGCCTTCCCTTGTAGAAAGATTCAAGCCTGCTTTTTGGCCTTCATTCTTATCAGGACCATGACATAAAAAGCATTTATCGGAAAGAATAGGCTTCACGTGCAGGTTATAATCAATATGATCAGGCAGTGATTTGTCGAACTGAGCTATGGAAGCCGGTTTGTCAACAGCACCTGTGTTGATAAAGAAGAAAGCGCCAATAGCGAGTAAAGCAATCAGCACTACCATTTTCCCGGGGATTTTTCTTTTCATATAAACAAGCAAAAACTTCTGCTACAAAATATAATTTTCAGGTATGAAACCAGGCGGGTATAAAGATAATCATTAAAAAGGGTTTACCGGCAGCCAGGATCGTATTTTGAGAAACCTGTTTGGCAGGCATGCATTTTTATTTTACATTCACGATATGATGTTGTTCAAATAATCGTCTTGAACCACAGCGGCAGCGTGGCACAGAGGAACAGGGTTTTTAACTGCTTTGTGATAATTGAAAAACCTCCGTGTGACTCCGTGCATTGCGGTGTCCCTGTGTCTCCGTGGTATATCACACCTAACTCATAATATTGTCAATATGAAATCAGCCTTCATCTCTTTTGTTATAATAGTTTGCAGCTATGGCTCGTCATTCGCCCAGGGACCTCCAACCAATTATGATGAATCAGCTATCCCTTCCTATACACTGCCCGACCCATTGCTTTCCCCCAATGGGAAAGCAGTAACTACTGTTAAGGAATGGGAGCGTAAGCAAAGACCCTATATTTTAAAGCTATTTACAGAAAATGTATATGGAAAAATACCGGGCAAGCCTGCGGGCATGCATTTTAAGATCACCGAAACGGATACTGCTGTATTAAACGGGAGAGCGGTGAGGAAGCAGGTTACTATTTATTTTGGAGAAGGAGATGCCGCCCCGTCAATGGATCTGCTCCTGTATTTGCCTAAAGCAAATAAACCGGTGGCCGTATTTGCAGGATTGAATTTCAACGGCAACCATACCATTGCTGCAGATAAGGCGATTAAGCCGGCGAAATATATTAAAAGGAAAGACGGGCAGCTATCCGATAGTGAAGCTATTGAAGCTTCGAGAGGCTCAACAGCCTCCCGCTGGCCGTTGGAAGAAATTATCAGCAGAGGATACGGTGTTGCCACTGCTCACTATTACGACCTTGAGCCAGACGATAAGGATGGCTGGAAACAGGGCATTCGTACTACCATGAAAGATGCTTTACATATAGCAACAGGTGCATGGAGCGCCATTGGCGCCTGGTCGTGGGGACTAAGCAGGATACAGGATTACCTTGAATCGGACGCGGCCGTGGATGCCGGAAGAACCATACTGATCGGCCACTCACGGTTAGGCAAAACCGCACTATGGGCCGGAGCAAACGACCAGCGTTTTTCCATTGTCATCTCCAATAACTCGGGTGAGGGCGGTGCGGCACTTTCCCGCAGGATATTCGGGGAAACCATCCGCAACCTCAACACCAGCTTCCCGCACTGGTTCATTGCACGGTACAAAAGTTATAACGACCATCCCGAAATGCTACCCGTTGACCAGCATATGCTACTATCGCTTATTGCTCCCCGGCCTTTATACGTTGCCAGTGCCGAAGAAGACCAATGGGCCGATCCGAAAGGAGAGTTTCTTTCAGCAAAAAACGCGGAACCGGTTTATGCGCTTTACAAGCTGCAGGGACTAACGGTTAATGAAATGCCCGCCGTAAACACTCCCGTGGGAGAAACAATAAGATACCATATCAGAACCGGTAAGCATGATGTTACTTTATACGACTGGCAGCAATACATAGAGTTTGCGGAATCAAAAAAAGTAGTAAGTGATAAGTAGTAAGTGGTAAGTGGGTGGCGATCTAAAACAAAAATTAATCCTGTATATTTTCAACAGGCAACTAAATAATTTATTTCTTTTAAACCTGTTTTCTCCATTGATTTTCCTTCTAAAAAAATACAGTAATCATTCATGAAATGAGCCATGATAATGCTTGTCACCAACCGTGATGTTTATTGGCGAATTCCATTTGGCAAAAAAATTTAAAAAAAACAAATGAAACAAAAATACGGGCGCCGCAATTTCATTCATACTACTATTGCCGGTGGTATAGGATTAGGCTTATCCAACAGCTTCTCCGCTTTATATGCACAGGGCAAAGCGCCGCAAAAAAGGATTGGTATTATAGGGTTAGATACTTCTCACAGCATCGCTTTTACCAAAGCGCTTAACGCCGCCGGCGCTGCACCCGAACTAAAAGGATACAAGGTAGTGGCGGCCTATCCAAAAGGGAGCAACGATATAGTATCTTCCGCAGAAAGGATCCCGGGATATACAGAAGAAGTGAAAAAGCTGGGGGTGGAGATCGTAAGTTCTATAAAATCACTACTGGCAAAAACAGATTTTATATTGCTTGAAACCAATGACGGCCGGCTCCATCTTCAACAGGCATTAGAAGTGATCAAAGCCGGCAAACCTGTGTTCATTGATAAACCCATCGCAGCTTCTTTAAAAGACGCGATGGCTATTTTTAAAGCAGCGGAACAATACAAAGTATCGGTTTTTTCCTCTTCTTCTTTGCGCTTCATGCAAAGCGCGCAGGAAGTGGCCAAAGGCAAGGTGGGGAAAGTGCTGGGCGCTGATTGCTATAGCCCGTCGCATTTGGAAAAAACACATCCCGACCTCTTCTGGTATGGCATTCACGGTGTGGAAACGCTATATACGGTAATGGGTACGGGTTGTAAACAGGTGGTACGATTGCATACCAATGATACCGATGTGGTAGCCGGCGCCTGGGAAGATGGCCGCATCGGTACATTCCGCGGCACCCGTTCGGGCAAAAGCGGCTATGGCGGAACAGTGTTCGGTGAAAACGCCACAACCGTACTAGGACCCTTCGATGGCTACGATGCTTTGCTGGTGGAGATCATCCATTTTTTTGAAACGGGTATACCACCGGTAAGCAGCAAAGAAACAGTGGAGATCTGCGCCTTTATGGAAGCTGCCGATGAAAGTAAAAACAAAGGAGGCGTTCCTGTAAGTTTGGAGGAGATGATGAAAAGAGCGGGGGGATGATGCAGTTTGTGGTTTGGAGGTTTGCAGTTTGGAGTTTGGAATATCGCTTCGGATTTTAAATTATTACAAAGCAACGTTCTTCTAAAGTAAAAATATGATCATGAAAAATTCAAGAAGAAACTTTATTAAAAAAACGGTAGCGGGAACAACCGCTTTTTCATTAGGCGGTATATTACCCGGCTTCAGCGCAAAAAGTTATGCGAACATTATGGGCGCCAATGAACGCATACGCGTAGGCGTTATGGGCGTTAACAGCCGCGGCCTGGCCGTGAGCAGCAATTTTGCCGTGCAAACCGGATGCGAAGTGGCATATGTTTCTGATGTAGACAGCCGCGCAGCGGATAAATGCATGGCGGCCATTGAAAAGCTGCAGCAGAAACGTCCAAAGCCTGCCCCGGATTTCAGAAAGGCTTTGGAAGATAAAAACATGGACGCCCTGATCGTTACGGCGCCCGATCACTGGCATGCACCCGCCGCCCTGCTGGCCTGCAGGGCCGGGAAACATGTGTATCTTGAAAAGCCCTGCAGCCATAACCCGCGCGAAGGAGAATTATTGGTGGCTGCTCAAAAAAAATACAACAGGGTACTGCAAATGGGCAACCAGCGCCGCTCCTGGCCCAAAGTAATGGAAGCCATCGCTGAACTCCACAGTGGGGTCATCGGCCGTCCTTATTTTGCTAAAACCTGGTATTCCAATAACCGCGCTGCAATTGGTAAGGGAAAAATAGTACCCGTGCCCTCCTGGCTCAATTATGAGCTATGGCAGGGACCGGCGCCGCGGCAGCCCTATAAGGACAATCTTATACACTACAACTGGCACTGGTTCTGGAACTGGGGTACCGGCGAAGCGCTCAATAACGGCACGCATATGGTTGACCTGGCCAGGTGGGGACTTCAGGTAGATTTCCCCGTAAAAGTAAGCTCGGCAGGTGGGCGTTACCGTTATAACGACGACTGGGAAACACCCGACACCCAGGTCATCAACCTGGAATTTGAAAATAACAGCATGATCTCGTGGGAAGGCCGCAGTTGCAACGGTCAGCCGGTAGAAGGCAGTTCCGTTGGCGTGTTATTTTACGGCGAAACGGGCTCCCTGCTGATTGAAGGAGGCAATGCTTATACCATCTTTGATCTGAAGGGTAAGATCATAAAAGAAGTGAAGCATGAAGACCTGATTGATCCGCGTAACCTGTCGAGCCCTGCACAGGAGCTGGATGCGCTTCATATCCGTAATTTTTTTGACGCTATCCGCAATGGCGCTCCCCTGCGCTCGGATATCACTGGCGGGCATCAAAGCACATTGCTTGTACAGTTGGGCAATATCGCCCAACGCACAGAACGTACGCTGCAAACCGATCCAAAGAACGGGCACATTCTAAACGACAATGAAGCGATGCAGCTCTGGAGCAGGGAATATGAGCCGGGCTGGGAACCTGAAGTATAGCTAACACAAGAACTTTCAGGTATTTTCACATCCGATGACAGCAATTTCAGTTTTGGCGTAGATTAGCGCCCTGAAGAAATAGTGCAATTTCAAAAATTAATACGACCAGGAAATATGTATTCGAGGCGCGTATTTATTAAACAGCATTCATTAGCCGGACTTGGCTTGGTAATTGGATCATCTGCATTTTCGGAGCAGCCGGAATATGCGGATGATATACAATTTATCAGTCCGGTTGAGGGCGATACACTACACAAACATGATGGTGTAATGACGGATGCATTCCTGACAACACAGGTGAGGATTACTGCTCACGATAATAGTTTGATTACGATAAATAATATACCTGCTAAAAAAAGCAAAGGCATTTTTACTGCTGAGATAAATCTGGAACATTATAAAAATAGTATCGAAGTAGTAAATAAGAAAACCGGCGTCAAAAAAAACATTACCGTTTATTGGTTTAAAAACCTGGCAGATAAATACAGGCTTTCTATTGATGATGCCATCTGGTTTTTGAAAGACATTCATACCAACACGGCTGCATATAACTCGATATTTGAGAATCCTTTCCTTGAATTTTTGAAACAGGTGCATGATACCCATGGCACCAAAGTGCATATCAATATTTTTTATGAGACGGACGGTTTTAATCTTTCTCAAATGACGGATAAATTCAAAAATGAGTGGAGAGAAAACGCGGGCTGGCTGCAGATGAGTTTTCATGCCAATGCAGAATTCCCGGACGATCCCTATAAATATGCGGGTTATGCACAGGTAAAAAAAGAATGCAGTGCGGTAATAGAACAAATCAGGCGTTTTGCCGGTGATGAACTGGCATCATCCATTACCACGCTGCACTGGGGTGAAGTGCCGGTGGAAGTATCAAGGGCTTTACGGGACTGCGGTTATACCGGGCAATTATGCGATTTTAATGTGGATGATCATCTTTCTCCCTGTTCCTATTACCTGGATGTGGAGCAAAGAAGACACATGAAAAAAAGATTTGTATGGAGAGATAATAAGGAAGACATCACTTTTATCAAAAGCAGTATTATCATCGACACTAAAAAATTGCCGGAGGTTATTCCTTATTTGGATCAATACGAAAAAGAATCGCGTAAGCCGCCTTATGTGGATCTGCTGGTACATGAGCAATATTTTTATGATTACTATCATAACTATCAACCAGACTATCGCACGAAAGTATTAACTGCAGTGAAATGGGCTGTAGATAAGGGATATACGCCGGCATTTTTGAGTGAATGTATATATGAATAAGTGAAAAACGGGTAAAGTTGCTAACCCTAACCAGGAGATTTTTAAATTATTCAGCCGCAGGGTTGACAACTTTATAAAGAAATTTTTAACTCATGTGTAATGCAGAACAATTGAGAAAAGGAAAACACAATAGCTGCGCTGTATATGCGGGTCTTTTCATACAGTCATTGTTTGTTATACTTCTGTTTGCCAATTGCAGTAAAAAAAAGCAGGTTATAACAGATGGACTGCGTGTGCCCGATGGCTATACTATTGAAAAAGTAGCCGGTGCAGATATGCTGTCTTACCCTATGTTTGCAAGCTTCGATAATAGTGGAAGATTGTTTGTTTTTGAATCGAGTGGGAAAACAACTTCTACAGAAGATATATTGGAAAACCCTACTTTTCTTATTCGTGTATTAGAAGATGAAAACGGAGATGGTATTTTCGATAAAAGCAACGTATTTGCAGATAAGATCCCCTATCCCATGGGAGGTGCTTTTTACCAGGGCAGCTTATATGTAGCCGCACCACCCAATTTGATGCGGCTTACAGATACAGATGGCGATGGTGTTGCTGATAAGCGCGATATTATATTAAGTGGCTGGATATTTCATCACAATGGCGCCACGTTAAGCGGACCCTTTATAGGGCCGGATGGCTGGTTTTATATGGCAGATGCAAGACGCGGATTTAATATCAAAACAAAAGAAGGGGATTCCTTAAAAGGGAAAGGGGCAAGAATATGGCGCTGCAGGCCGGATGGAACAGGATTGGAATCTATATCTGGCGGTGGATTTGACAATTCCGTGGAGATAGCGTTTATGCCATCCGGTGAGACATTGGGAACAATGACCTATTTTACCGATCCGCAGGGTGGATTCCGGGATGCGATTATGCATTGGGTAGAAGGCGGCGTTTACCCGAAACCCCAGGAGGTGATTGAAGAAGATCACCTGAAATTAACCGGAGACCTGATGCCGGTAATGACGAAGTTAGCAAGAGTATCACATGCCGGGTTAATGCGCTACAGGGGAAATGTATTTGGCGAAGCCTTTAAAGGAAATTTATTTACCGCGCAGTTTAATACCGGTCGCATCATGCGGCATATCGTCACGCCTGATGACGCTACATTCCGTACAACAGATGAACCCTTTGTACAATCGGATAGTGCAGACACCCATCTCACCGATGTGCTGGAAGATGCTGATGGAAGTTTATTGGTAGTGAACACCGGTGGATGGTTTATCGCAGGGTGTCCATTGTCGGTAGTAGCCAAAACAAATGTATTGGGTGGTATATACCGTATAAGAAAAACGGGTGCACCTGTTGTGCAGGATCCCTGGGGAAAAAAATTAGATTTTAAAAACGCATCGTCACAGGAACTGGTTACTTACATGATGGATGAAAGGCAGGCGGTGAGAGATCAGGCCATTGAACAAATGGTATTAAAAGGAGATACTGCGGCTGACATACTAAAAAAATCTTTCCCTCTTTTTAAAGATGAAGAAATGCGTGCGGCGGCGGTATTCGCACTTTCCCGTATGCAGTCATCGTCTGCACGTGAGGGCGTAAGAAATGCAATGAATGATGAAAGCGCAATGGTGCGTACCGCTGCAGTAAGATCATCGGGGCTGGCAAAAGATAAAGCGGCACTGGATAAATTAATGGAGCTGGTACAAAATGATCAGGCGCCTGTTCGCCGCCAGGCGGCTACAGCGATTGGTCAAATAGGAGATGAAAAAGCTGTTGCCGCGCTATTGCAGGCAGCCGTAAACCCCGATGATCGTTTTGTGGAACATGCGGTTATATATTCACTGATTACTATCGGGAAAGCACAACTGCTTATTGAGGCGTTGAATGACGCTTCCATCCACAAGCGCAGGGCTGCTTTAATAGCGCTCGATCAGATGGATGGCTCGCCATTGCAAAAAGAACAACTGGAGACGTTTCTGAACAGCAAGGATACCCTACTGCGTAACACAGGTATCTGGGTTGCATTACATCATACCAACTGGAGTGATATCGTAGTAAACTTTATCAGCAAACAATTCAGCGCCGCCGATTCGCCGGGAAATATACCGCCTGCATTGAGTGTATTGATGGAAGCCTTTTGCAGAAAAGAAGCGCTACAGCAATTCATGGGTGCTCAATTGGGCAACGCTGCCACGCCGGTGTTTAAAAAAATATTTTTAATGAGCGTGATAGCACGCAGTGATCTGGGCGATATGCCGCAAGCCTGGATAAAATCACTTGGAGATATATTGAAAGGAACCGATGATCAGCTTCGCCTGCAGGTGATGAGTCTTCTTGAATCAAAGCGTATGGAAGCCATGAATGGCGTGTTGAACCAGATTATCCGGGATCCAAAAACACCTGTTGCATTTCAGCTTAAGGCATTCGGCGCAAGATTAAGATCGGATAAAGAACTTTCGGATAAAGAATTTTCGACACTGCAAAAATATTTGGACTCATCGTATGAGGCCCCGGTAAGACAGGCGGCTGTTAGGTTACTGGCACAGGCTGAGCTGAATGACGCGCAATTGGTGATATTGGCAAAAGAACAGATTCCCAAAGCAGATGTTTTTTTGCTGCCCGGCCTTGTACAGGCTTTTAAGGGAAATAGAACGGAAGCAACAGGCAAATCACTTATTGCGGCGCTGAACAGCTCCACTGACCGTTTGGGGAACTTGTCTTTATTGGATTTGCAGGAACTCATCAAAAATTTTCCTTCAGTTGTACAGGTTTCGGCTGAGCCACTTATCAAAACATTAGAGGCACAACAGGCAACAAGGTTGTTGCAATTGCAACATTTAGAAGCCAATCTTAAAAGAGGTGATGTGAGCGAAGGGCGACTACTGTTTTTTGGGAAAGCTACCTGCTTCACCTGTCATGCAGTAACATCAGAAGGTGGAACCTTTGGACCTGATCTTACCAATATCGGCGAAATCAGGTCCAGGCATGATCTGCTGGAAGCCATAGTATATCCCAGCGTGAGTTTTGCCCGTGAACATGAAACCTCGCGTATAATAACCAAAACGGGAACATACACAGGCATCATTACGGAGCAGTTACCCGATGCCGTGATAATAACGACCGGACCCGGAACAAAAATGAGTATAACCCGTGCTGAAATCAGCTCTATTGAACCGCAAAATGTTTCTATGATGCCACCGGGTTTGGATAAAATATTGAATGAGCAGGAGTTGGCAAACCTGCTGGCGTACCTGGTATCCTTGCCGAGTGGATTAGGACAAATAAAAAGTCATTAGAATAGTAAAAATTATTCATAAAAAGCCATGAAGCATGATAATCAATAAATTATTTTTTCTTTCGGTTGTGGTTTTACTATCAGTGGTAGAGACACCCGAAAAAAACAAATCGGAATTAAGCAATACTGCAAATAAAGAAGCGGCAAAAACCATCAGGCTGTTTAACGGTAAAAACCTTGATGGCTGGTATACATTTATTAAAGATCGCGGACGTGGCAATGATCCGAAGGGTGTATTCACCGTAAAAGATGGGCTGATCCATATATCTGGTGAGGAGTGGGGCTGTATCACTACCAATAACGAGTATGAAAATTATACGCTCACAGCGGAATTTAAATGGGGCGGAAAAACATATGAGCCAAGAATCAATAATGCAAGAGATGGTGGCATACTTGTACATTCAACTGGCATTGATGGCGGTTATTCCGGTACCTGGATGTACGGCATAGAGTGCCAGATGATTGAGGGCGGAACAGGTGACCTGCTGGTTGTAGGAGATGGCAGCAACAATTTTGCCATTACCAGCCCGGTAGCTGCTGAAAAGCAAAAGAGCAGTTATTTGTTTAAAGAGAATGGTGCGCCTGTTACTATTCATGCCGGGAGGATCAACTGGTGGGGAAGGGATGATGATTGGGATGATGTAAAAAACTTCAGGGGAAAACAGGACGTGGAAAAACCTCTGGGCGAATGGAACAGGATGGAATGCATCGTTGATGGAAAAAATATCTCCATTGTTTTGAACGGCATACTGGTTAATCGTGCAGGCAATGTGCTTCCTTCCAAAGGCCGCATTCAGATACAATCTGAAGGAGCTGAAGTGCTATTTAGGCGCGTAGAGCTTAAGATGTTACAGCGATAAAGTCAACTCCTACCACCATAAAAGTGCAGCATGGGATGCCGCACTTTTATGTAATGATGAAAGGATGCCTATATCACCGGCGTATTCAGCGCTGCCAGCGATTGATTAATGTCTTCCTGCGATACTTCATAATCAACCAGCTTACCATTGAGGTATTGCTCATAAGCGCTCAGATCAAAATGACCATGACCGCATAAGTTAAACAAAATGGTTTTGGAAACGCCTTCTTCATCGGCCTGTTTCGCCTGCCGTATTACTTCAGCAATGGCATGGGTAGCTTCCGGCGCAGGAATAATGCCTTCGGTTCCGGAAAACAATAAGCCCGCATCGAAACATTCCGTTTGGTTAATGGCATTGGCTTCAATAATACCATCCCTGAGCAACTGGCTAACAATGGCGCCGGCCCCATGATAACGCAGCCCGCCCGCATGAATAGGCGAGGGAATGAAATTATGTCCCAGCGTGTACATCGGAATAAGCGGTGTCATTCCAACCGTATCGCCAAAATCGTAACGGAAAACACCGCGCGTTAATTTCGGGCAGGATGTTGGCTCCACCGCTACAGCTCTTACATTCTTTCCTCCTGTTAACTTATTTTGTAAAAAAGGAAACGCTATACCGGCGAAGTTGGATCCGCCGCCAAAAGGGGCCACTACAATATCGGGATAGTCGCCTGCTTTTTCCATTTGCTTCAATGCCTCCAGTCCTATAATGGTTTGATGCATCAATACATGATTCAATACACTGCCTAAAGAATATTTGGTATCATCATGCGTGGCCGCCACTTCCACCGCTTCAGAAATGGCAATGCCCAGGCTGCCGGGCGAGTTGGGATCTCCGGCCAGGATACTCCTGCCCGCATTGGTTAAATTGCTGGGAGAAGCATGTACCGTTGCGCCCCAGGTGTTCATCATAATTTTGCGGTAAGGTTTGCCGTCATAACTCACTTTTACCATAAATACCTCACAGGAAATCCCAAACAATTTACAGGCAAAGCTCAGCGCACTGCCCCATTGACCAGCCCCTGTTTCTGTTGAAATTTTCTTTATCCCTTCCTTCATATTATAATAGGCCTGCGGAACGGCGGTATTGGGCTTATGCGAACCCGCGGGACTAACACCTTCGTATTTGTAATAGATCTTAGATTTTGTACCCAGCGCTTTTTCTAATCCGTAAGCCCTGAACATGGGCGTAGGCCGCCAGATGGAATACAGGTTCCTCACCTCGTCCGGTATCTCTATCCATTTTTCGGTACTTACCTCCTGTTTGATCAGTTCCATGGGAAAAAGCGGGGCTAAATCTTCCGGGCCAACAGGTTGTTTTGTTCCGGGATGCAGGGGTGGCAGGGGTTTATTAGGCATATCTGCCATAATATTATACCAGTGCGTTGGTATCTCTGATTCCTGTAAAGTAATTTTTCTTTGTTGTGACATGTAATAATTTTTTGGTAATCAAGATACTGAAAAAGATCAAATTAGCCTGAAATAGCCTCCTGTTGGCAGATTTATAATTTCTTGTTTATATTTGCTCCCCATACTTTTGCTTGCATATTGTATTTTGCCTTTTAGCAGTTCAACCACTTATTTTTTCCGGCACATCCGGGAATGGAATAGCGCAACGGGTATTTTTGTTATTATTCAATAAATTCGTTAATCTTGACCTCCAACATAAGCACAAAGATGCAACACGAAGAAGATTTTGATGCCAACCTTGCCGGTGAGGATGGGAACAATGATGAAGCAAGAAGCCGTTGGTTCAAGCGAATCAAAAAGGGCATACTCACATCTACCGCAGAGAAAAAAGAAACGCCGGACGGATTATGGATCAAATGCCCGAGTTGTAAATACACCTGCACTGTGCTGGAGCTCAAGGAAAACCTTTTTGTTTGTCCTAAATGCCAGTATCATCACCGCATAGGCAGCCAGGAATATTTTGATATTTTATTTGACCAGCAGCAATACGAGGAATTATTCACTAATATCCGTTCTGTTGATTTCCTGAAGTTCAATGATCTGAAACCCTATCAAAAACGCTTAGAGGAAGCCTACCGTAAAACCGGCTTGAACGATTCCATTTCTGTTGCATCCGGAAAGATCCATGATCACGCGATGGTAGTTTGCTGTATGGATTTTAACTTTATCGGCGGCTCGCTGGGAAGTGTAATGGGTGAAAAAATTGCCAAGGCGGTTGATCATTGCCTGCAGCACCACATTCCCTTAATGATTATTAGTAAAAGCGGTGGCGCCCGGATGATGGAAAGTGCTTTTTCGCTCATGCAATTAGCCAAAACATCCGGCAAGTTGTCGCAATTATCTGATGCCGGCATTCCTTATATTTCTCTTTGCACCGACCCTACTTATGGCGGCACTACCGCTTCTTTTGCCATGCTTGGAGATATTAATATCGGGGAACCCGGGGCTATGATAGGGTTTGCCGGCCCGCGGGTAATTAAAGAAACCATAAAAAAAGATCTTCCTCCGGGCTTTCAAAGCTCAGAGTTCTTAATGGATCATGGTTTTTTAGATATTATTATTCCGCGGAAAGAGTTAAAAGAAAAAACAGCTACCCTCCTCACGTTATTTGAATCCTGACCCCGGTAACGCCCAATTTGTTTACCTTCCGGGAAATCACATTTATAAAGTATGTCCAATATACGTAACCGTTCCGCCTGGTATGAATATCACATAGATGACAAATATGTGGCAGGTTTGGTATTAACGGGCACAGAAGTAAAATCACTGCGTGAAGGCCGGGCCAGCTTTAATGACAGTTATTGCTATTTCCATAAAGGCGAGCTATGGATCAAAAGCCTTCATATAGCAGAATACAGCCACGGCACCTACCATAATCATGAACCTTTACGGGAACGTAAATTGCTCCTGAACAAAAAAGAACTAAAGAAGCTGGAATCTAAATTAAAGGAAAAAGGATATACCATTGTGCCGCTCAGTATTTTTTTCAGCGAAAAAGGATTGGTGAAAATAGAAATCGGGCTGGGCAAGGGTAAAAAGCTGCACGATAAACGGGAGAGCATTAAAGCCAGGGACACGGAAAGGGAAATTAAACGAAAATATGGTGTATGATAGCCGCGAATCCTCTGCGGGGAACATACAGGATGAAGATAAACAGTTTATTTACAATACTTTTAGATATCATACGTTACTTTGCATGTATTTACATAACCGTACTATTCTAATAGTTTGATGAGAATAATACTAACCCTTTTTTGTTTTTTTTGTGCAACACATAGTATAGCCCAGGGCATAAAAGGTAGCTGGTTTGGAAGCGCCGATGTATTACTGGGCGGATCGCACAATAATTACCTTGTTGAGCTTGATCTGAAACAGAATAATAACGAAGTAAAAGGCATCATCAGCTATTACTTCCGCGACAGCTACCAGAGCTTTTACGTAAAGGGCACTTACAACCAGCGTACAAGGGAAGTGCTGATCAAAGATGTTCCCATTACCTATTTCCGGGCATCCGCAAGCAATGGCGTGGAATGTATTATGGACCTGAGGGCTATCCTTACAGCCTCCAGGGTAAGCACCAGCATTAAAGGCGTGTTTACCACCCAGGGTAAATATAAGTATACCTGCCCCGATATTGCCTTTGACTTTGTTTATGGCGAAGCGCTTAACACAGACAGCTTAATAGACAAATTTGCCGCTATCAAAAAAATATGGCGGCCCTCCGAAGAAGATGTGGTGGTGAATGATCAGAAAATATATATTCCTGATTCGGTAGACCTGAAGATTAAGGAACCCTCCGCCGAAAAAATGGAAGCGCAAAAGATATTAGAAGAATTCACCAAGCGAAAAGAAGTGGTAGGGCAGGAAATATGGGTGCATTCAGATTCGCTCCGGCTTACCTTTTACGACAATGGCATAGTAGACGGCGACAGCATTTCCGTTTTCTTCAATAAAGAGCCCGTGGCTACACACCAGCTACTCAGCGAAAGAGGTATCGTATTTTACACCGTGTTAGATACCACAAAAGAATATAACGAAATCAGCATGTTTGCCGAAAACCTGGGAAGCATATCTCCCAACACCGCTTTAATGGTATTGACGGACGGAGTAAACCGCCACGAAATATTTTTATCCAGCAGCTTAACACAAAACTCTACAATAAGGGTAAGGCGAAAACGATAAGTGTTTCTATAATTCACGTTACATACACTTTGTATCCCCACGGAGCCAGCTCAAACCACTGGTTGGCCGAACAATCTTTCTCTTCCCCGGTGAAGCTTTCCGTGTACTTTCCTGTAATACCGCTGTCGTTATGCATAAACCGGCTGGGATACGGAGATAAGTTCATCAATACCAATACCGCGTTAACACCACATTTCCTTACGTAACCCAAAATATGCTCATCCTGTTTAAAATCTAATATGGTTGTTTCTGCTTGTCCATTTCCCGAAGCCAGGGCAGGATTTTCAGCTCTCAGGGTAAGGAGCTTTCTGTAAAACGCTTCCAGCGCATATGTGCCATTCCATTCAATAACATCCTTGTCAAAGAATTGCAGCCTTTTGAGGTTGGGCAATTCCTGCCCGCTGTATAGTAAGGGTATACCATCCCATGTGCAGCTAAATACTGCAAGCGCTGGCGCCATATCGCCATATTTTTCAAATTCCGTTCCATTCCAGCTATTCTCATCGTGGTTGGAGGTAAAATACAAACCGGTTGTACCTGGCAAAAAAACGGATTTGTATTGTTGCAGCAGGTTTTCCAAAGCAGGAATATGACGTTGTTTTTTATAAAAATCCTCTGTTTTATGCATCCAGGTCCAGGCATAGGCCGCATCAAATACTTCGAGGTATTCAGGATTATCCAAAGCATCAAATTCACCCAGCCAGAACAATGGTTTCACCTGATCCAGCGCTGGCCTGGCCTTTCTCCAGAAATCCAGCTCCACCCAAAATGCCAGGTCGCACCGGAATCCGTCAATATCACATTCCTTTATCCAGAACGTCATGGCATCAATCATCGCCTTAACCAAATCCGGATTGTTAAAGTCCAGCTCAATAATATCATCCATTCCCGAAGCGGCTTTAAAATTCCCGGCTTCGTCTCTTTTGTAGTATTCAGGATGCGTTTTTGTCCATACATGATCCCAGCCGGTATGATTGGCCACCCAATCTATAATGACTTTAAATCCCAGCTGATGGGCTAAACGGACCAGTTTTTTAAAATCATCCAATGTGCCAAATTCGGGGTTTACGGCAGTATAATCTGAGCAGGCATAATAGCTGCCCATGGTTCCTTTCATCTTTTCTTTTGCAATAGGCGTTACCGGCATGAACCATAACGTTTCTACCCCCATTTTCCTGAGTCTTGGCAGCTCCCCTGCAAAAGCATTGAAAGTGCCCTCTTTTGTATATTGACGAAGATTGATTTCATATACATTGGTATGATGCCTCCACGCTACCCGCCGGTGTTCTGTATGCATAGTTGTTTTAATTAGGAGTTGCTCAAAAACTAAAGATACTTCCGAAGACGATCATAAAAAAACTATATAGCCACAAAGCGTTTTCCTTTGTGTCAAAAAAAATTACGAAACAGGAACTGTAAGTATTTAATTACAACCGAAACCCGAAGGGAATATAAAGCACCAGGAAACAAATAACAAGAACCAAATAAAATTCAAATTTCAAATTTCAAATTCGAAGCGAAATGCAACCGTAAACTACAAACAATAAACTGTAAATTAAAAAAATCCAAAGCAGAAGAACTCTCCCTGTAATTAATAGTAACTCCCCTGTAATCTGCCCCCTGCAACCTGTACCCTGCAACCCGTACCCTGTAACCTGCGCCCCATTCATTCATTCTTTTTTTTACCACCGAAAAGTTTACGGAAGAAGCCTTTTTTTTTCTTATCCGCAGTATCGGGCTGCACTTTATCTTTTTTCTTATTCGCGTTCTTTGCCTCCTCCAGTATTTTCTTTTCTTCATCGTTCAGTTGCGATTCCGTTGTAACTCTTTCCCGCCCGTCGCTAACCGGCACATCAATATACTGGTTGGCATCACCCGGCTGGTTTTCGCCTTCTAATATGGGTGTATCAGATGCAGAAGGATCCACCCAATCATAGATCATTTCATTTTTCAGGCTTTCCGGTTGCACAAATCTTGCGCCGGCATCTATACCAAGGGTTTTATCTTTATATACCTCCTGGAAAAAATAGGCCCATATGGGCATGGCCATTTGCGCACCCTGACCTACGTAATTATTAGATATCCGTAAAATAGGGTCATCTGCGCCTACCCACGCGCCGCCGAGTAACTGTGGGGTAAACCCTATAAACCAGCCGTCGGCATTGCTGTTGGTAGTACCTGTTTTACCCGCTACTTCGCTTGCAATACCATAGGTGCCTCTCAACGAACGCCCGGTGCCAAAATCAACCACTCCCTGCATCATTCTTGTCATAATATATGCATCCGATTCATTGATTACTTCCTTATGCGAGGTAGTGAAAGATTGCAGCACATTACCGTTGCGGTCTTCTATCCTTGCAATATAAATGGGTTTGGTATTCATTCCCCCTGCTGGGAACATACTGTAGGCGCCCACCATTTCAATCAATGAAATATCGGCGGAACCCAGCGCTATGGAAGGATATGGCGGAATGGTGCTGGAAATGCCGCACTGATGTGCGAAATCCACCATCCTGTTCACCCCTATCACGTTCATCAGGTTGGCCGCGGCAGGGTTGATAGACGCTGCCAGGCAATAATTCAAAGGGCGTGTTCCGCTGTATTTTTTATCGCCGATCATTTTGCCGCCCAGGTCAACCGGATCAACCGGCACAGGTGTTTCGGGCGTATACCCGTTCATCACGGCCAGCGTATATAAAAGGGGCTTAAAGGTAGAGCCCACCTGCCTTTTGGTATTAGCATTAACATGATCGAATTTGTAGGTCTTAAAGTCTATACCGCCTACCCATGCTTTTACTTCCCCGGTTAAAGGATCGGTTAGCAAAAAAGAAGCCTGCAGCATTTGCTTATGGTATTTGATAGAATCCAGCGGCGTCATGATCGTGTCTGTTTCACGTTTGGCATTCCAGGCAAACACTTTCATGGGCACTTTTATATCGAATGACTTCCGGATCTCGGCTTCTTTCAAACCGGCACCTGATAAATCGGCCCAGCGCTCACTACTCTTTATCGCTCTTTCCAATACAGCTTTCCCGTCTTTCGTTTTCCATACACTCCCGTCCTTTATATTCTTTTGCGCATTAAATACTTTTTGCAGGTTAGGCATATGGCGCGCTACGGCCATTTCGGCATACAACTGCATGCGCGGATCAATGGTAGTATATATTTTCAGCCCGTCTTTATAAATATTATACGCTTCGCCCGTTTTGGGATTTTTGTGATCCTTGCACCATTGGCGGATATCATTGCGTAGTACATCAATGAAATAAGGCGCCAGGTTGGTATTCTGGTTCATTTTTTCATAATCGAGCTTTATAGGTACCAGCTTAACCTTAGCAGCCTCTGCCGCTGGCAAATAGTTATTCCGGACCATCTGGTCTATCACCGTATTCCTTCTGTCTAACGCCAGTTTGGGATTGGTACGCGGGTTATACGTGCCCGTAGCTTTAAGCATACCTATCAGCACGGCAGATTCGGCAACATCAAGCCTCGAAGCATCCTTTTGAAAAAAAGTACGGGAAGCATTCCGTATACCATACACATGATCACTGTATTCAACCGTATTAAGATACAACGCAAGGATCTCTTCCTTTGTAAAATTCCGTTCCAGCTTAATCGCCACAATCATCTCTTTCAGTTTTTCTATTACCCGGGCTATGGTATTCCTGCTTCCCTGTCCAAGCATATTCTTGGCCAACTGCTGGGTAATGGTACTTGCCCCGCCTTCACTTCCAAAAAAGAAAACAGCTCTTCCAAGGCTCCTCGCGTCAATGCCTGAATGCCTGTAAAACCTTTCATCTTCGGTAGCCACCAGGGCATTAATAACATTGGGTGAAATTTCACTGTAGGGAACATTGGTTCTGTCTGTTACGTAATACTTGCCCATCAGCCTTCCATCGGCGGCATACACTTCCGAAGCAGAAAGAATGGAAGGATTTTCCAGTTCGGATAATGATGGAAGCTTTCCAAAAATTCCCCATGAAATAGCCAGCAGAAATAAAACGGCAAAGCCAAGCCCGGCAAAGAAAATTCTCCAGAAATATTTTACGGTCTTTGTCATTTGCTATTATTATGATTAATAAAGACTGCAACAGAATGCTTAAACAAACTCAAAAGCAAATTCCATGCTTAAATTAACTTCTTATTGGGCCGGGTAATTGGCTTCAACGAATTGCCTGTACCCCTCTATGTCTTTATTGTTTTCGAGCACTTCAAGGTTGCCTGCCGAAATAACAATAAAGGAATACTTATCAGCGGCCAGCCAGGGAACTACCTGCGCTCCGGCCACACGTTTTGCCTTATTTACATAATCTAATGCGCCAACAGCGTCTGAAAAGCCCGACATCAGCATCAGCTTATTATCTTCATCCAAAGGCAATATCGTTATTTCTATTGGCTGATCGTTAAATGATTCGCGGTTATAGCGGCTAAAAGCGTTTTTAGCTTCATTAACATATACAATATCCACTTTATTGAGCACCACAGCCACATAATGCTGTACCGAAGGATCATAGCTGAAACCGGACTGTGGCGCCGGCTTTGGCCTGTTGAATACGGATGAATCTATTGCCGGTTTTATGATCGTTTCTTTTGCAGCGGCTACTTCCTGCGCTCTGGGTTGCCCCGATGTTTTAACCTGTTCCTGTACTCCTGCCCTGGGTTTTTCTTCCACAACAGCAATGGAATCTTCCTTTGCTCTTTCTATATCTAAGCTGGTAAGATACTTTTCTATTTCATCGCGCCGCTTCAGAACATCTATGATATTTTCCGCTTTTTTGGAGATGGGCGCCTCCCGGTCAATATGAATAAGGTGCTGCAACGCGTTGACAGCCGAATTATCATCCTTTTGCTTAATATAGTATACAGACTCTATATACAATAATTGCTGTGTCCAGTAAATATTCCCATAAATACTGTCTGCTTTCGCCTTCTGTATAATGGCTTCCTCAAATTTGCCCTCTAAGAAAAGATCGTATATCTTTTCATAATTCCGGGTAGCATCATCCTTCAGTTTGGTTTTGCGTTCCTCTACCGCCTTAGGGTTATCAATATATTCAATATACTGGCTTTGGGGTGCAATTTTTGCCAGTATTTCCCTGTACTGCCTGGCTTTAACCGGCATATTCAGTTTGGTATAGCAATAATACAGGTCAAAAACTGCTTCTTCCTGGTAGCGGGTATCCTGAAAACGGTTCAATAATGCTTCATAATTTTTTATCGCTTCGGCATAATCTTCAAACTGATCTTTAAATGCCTTTCCTAATCCAAACAGGGCCGATTGAATGCTGTCGTTAGAAACCTGTACAGCCTCCGGGGTAAGCGGAAGGTTTTTCATAAGCCCTTCATAACTGATGTCTTCCGGGTGGCCGGCTGTATTTGCCATTTCACCGGGCGGGTTGTTGCCTGCAGGTTCAGGCGTTTTAAACTGGGCTGTAATATCCGCCATGCGCCTCCAGTTATCTACGTTAGGCCTTGAACCCCAGTTATTACGGAAAGTGGTAAACCCCTTCGACTTCAATGCGTTGTTGTTAAAATACCAATCTCCTTTCCCATCATTTCCCGAAAAAATATCTGCAGTTGTATTATTGGCAAACGGATTGTTCGTATTCATGTTAAGCGAATCATTCTCCTTTAATCCTCTTTCTTTGCGTAAACGCCTGGCAGCGGCTTTTACGTATTTTTCGCGTTCGTCTTCCGGCATGGCGGCAACCTTTTGTAAGCTGTCTTCCACCCTTACGGTGTGTATTTTCGTTATTACACCACCCAATGCATCCTTTCGCAGGGAAATTATTGCGGCGTCTTTCACTACAGGGCTGTTGATGTCTAAGCTGTCGTAGGCGCCGTAGGCCAGCTCATATTCTTTTTTTTCAAAGGCCAGGTTGCCCAAATATAAAAACGAGCGGTTACGCTGATCAATGTCTTCGTTATTATATTTAACACTTCTTAAAAGCCAGGTTTTAGCCGCGTCAAAATTATTACGCTGCATTTCCATTTGCGCCGCCATATAGTAAATAATATTACGATAGTTGTAATACTTATCACGCCTGGCCATTTTAAGCAGTTGCTTTATGTTTTCATCAATAATCTTTTCTTCATCATCGCCCTGGGCCAGTTTTATTTTATTCAGTCTTGCATATACTTCCATCACCGGGTCAATGGTATGCTTAATACAGCGGTCAAAAAAAATACCGGCTTCTGTTGTATTTTTATCCAGCGCATATAACTGTCCTATCAGGTATTCCCGCCTGGCCCGTTCCGCCATATTTTCGGTGTTGTCTAATGCAGGTATCAGGTAGTGCGCTGCGCTGTCCCATACTTTGTTTTTATAAAAAAGGTAAGCATGCATTTCTTCAAGCGCCGGCTTTAACCTGCGGGGAAACAGCTCATCCCGTTTCAGGGTCTGTATCATAGCAGAAGCCGCGTTGTAGCTGCTGTCTTCAATATAATTCCTCAGTTGCCAAACTAAGGCATCATTACGGCGGGGTGGTTCGCTGAAAATTTTTGAAGTTATACCTGTCTTTTCCTTGGTAGAAACCGAATACACATTCCCTTCATCATTAAGATTACTGCCTATATATTTTTTAAATCCCAGCTCTTCCTTAGTCTTGGGCTGAAAATAATAATTAAGATATTGAAAAGCGATATAGGCGGAATCAAATTGCTTTTTAAAAAAATAAGCCTTGCCCATCAGAAAATACATATCATCAATCCATTCATTTCTGAGGTCATGAAGCAAAATACCCGCATTACATTTTTGAAGTACAGAATCCAGCTCAGTTTTTTGCGACGCGGTAGCGTCAAGGGTATAATTATAAAAAGGGAGCAATTCAGTATAATCTTCCCTGAAACTTTGTTTTGCACCCTCCACTACCCCTGTTAATTTAACATCCGCATTAAAGAAAAAATTATAATGTGTGCTCATGCCCTGCATGAGCCTGCGTGGAATAGTGTATTTAGTAGTAAAGGTTTTATCTGATCCTAATATACGGTTGTCATATTTTTCGGGCTTTTTCACATCAAGGGTAGCATCTTTTTGCGCCATCAAAGATGAATAATGCCCACAATAAAATAAAACTGTGAGTATAACCGTTAAAAGGAATTTACTATAATACATGTAGGCGTAGTTCGTTCGTATAATAAACTAAATTTCAGCGAAATTATTTTAATTGTACATTTTTTCAAGCTTTAGTCCTGACAACTAAGCCAAAGTGGTTATTTTTAACACAAATAACTGATAATGGCAAAGATATTTGATGCAGACGGAACCTTGCAGCACCTTCGTAACCGCTACCGGCTGGTGGTAATGAATGACGATACATATGAAGAAGTGGTAACCTTCAGGCTGTCGCGCCTCAGTGTTTACATCACTTTATGTACCATATTTGTAGCGCTGGTAGGTATAACGGTGGCTTTATTAGTATTTACGCCATTGCGTTATTATGTACCGGGTTATGGAAGCGCATCAGACAGGAGAGAAATGATAACACTGAAAATGCAGGTTGATTCGCTGGAGCAGCAAATGAACTACCGCGATAAATACATGGAAAATATACAGAATGTGCTGAAAGGAAATATAACAACTACTATTGATACAACCCTGTTAAATATTCCTTCGGAAGACAAAAGCGAAGATTAATCACTTTAAAACCAATAACTATGTTTTCATCAAAATCCAAATCTGAAATTGAGATACCCGCTTCTTCATCCGGAACAAGTCTTATTGGCGCCGGTACCGTTATTAAGGGCGATGTAGTAAGCAGCGGAGATATTCGCATAGACGGTACGCTGAAAGGGAACATTTCGGGTTCGGCAAAAGTGCTGATCGGCGCCGAAGGTGTGGTTGAAGGCGATATTGAAGGACAGCAGGCCGACATACTTGGAAAAGTCAGCGGCAAGATCATCATCAAGGAATTATTGAACCTGAGAGGCAAAGCTGCTATAAAAGGTAATATCAGCGCCGGTAAGCTGCAGGTTGAGCCCACAGTGAGCTTCAACGGCCAGTGCCATGTTGGCGAAGGCAGCGTGGCGAATGTGGTAGAAATGGCCACTGACGAAGAACATGCCATCGCACAATAATTTTCTTCCTTAACCGGAACCGTTTTATTTGCCCTGCACGACTTTTGCAAGCCGTGCAGGGATGCTATTGTCCGGATGTATTGCCTCTCCTGATGGAGGTTTAATAGTTGATAAGGATTTCAGAGCCGAAATTAAGATAGCAGGGATTTTGCTATCGCTTTCTATAATGTGTTCAACAGGAACTGCGGCATCTCTTTTAAACATAAATTATTTCCGATTCAGTTTGTTGTGCAAAAACCATTTACTTTGAGGTTTCAATATCAAAATCATTCGGGCGCCGGTAAGTTATGCAAAACCCCTCTAAGCGCAGTGTTATAGTCCTTCTCTTTCTGGTATGCCTTGCAGCAGGCATACGTTTATATGCCTCCTTTCCGGGCCTTGTTGAATCATCTTATACTTCCGGGATATACCCTTTTATCAGTGCGTTTTTAAGAATAGCTTTCGGATGGCTTCCTTTTAGCGCCGGGGATGTTTTATACAGCTTTATTTTCCTGTTTGCACTATGGAAAGCTGCGCAACGGATAAAAAGCCTGCGAAAAGAGAAACGGTCATGGCTCCCTTCAAAAAAAGCCTGGCTTAAAACAGTACATTTTTTTTTGCTGCTCTATATCATTTTTAACCTGATGTGGGGATTGAATTATAACCGGAAAGGAATTCACTATCAAATGAATTTTGAACGTGAAAAATATTCACAGGCAGAATTAATACACATCAATACTGTATTGCTGGAAAAAGTGAACGAGTGCAAAGCGGCTTTAATACACCGGAACATACCCTATCCTTCCACAAAAGAATTGTTTATAAAAACAAACAGCGCATTTGCACAGGCGGCACAAAAATATCCTTTCCTGCAGTATGCGCACCCCTCGGTAAAACCCTCTTTTTTTAATTTTATCGGTAATTACTTCGGATTTTCCGGCTATTACAATCCTTTTACCGGGGAAGCCCAGGTTAATACCGATGTTCCGCCATTTCTTCAGCCTTACATTAACTGCCATGAAATAGCGCACCAGTTGGGGTATGCCAAAGAAAACGAAGCCAGCTTTGCCGGTTTTATTGTAGCTACCGCTTCCGGCGATTCCCTTTTTATGTATTCCGCTTATTTCGATCTTTTCCTGTATGCCAACCGCAACCTGCACAGAACAGATTCCATTGCGGCACAGGATTTTTTAACCTTATTACATCCCGGCGTTACAGCAGATATCACAACGCTGAAAGCATATTACAGTAAATATGAAAATCCCGTGGAACCGCTTTTCAGTTGGGCGTACGGGAAATATCTTGAGGCCAATGACCAGCCATTAGGCATGGTTACTTACAGCGAGGTGGTAGCGGATGTAATTGCCTGGTATAAAAAATACGAAAACAATATCTTTATACCTCGTGCCGGTTAAAGGGAGTTTGAGGTTTGGTAGTTGGAGACAGTTAAAAAGTGTATGTCCTGATACCTGAACCTTGAACCCTGAGACCTGAAACCTCACACCTCAAACAACTGTCATGAAAATTATCTGTTATCTTCTCTGCTGTATCTGCCTTCTTCCGGCTGCCTGCATCACCGCGCAGCCTGTTCGTGTAGCCGTTGCCGGTATATCGCACGGTCATTCCGGCTGGATACTGGGCAGGAAACCTCAAAGTGACATTACACTGGTAGGTGTATATGAATCCAGCAAACCATTATTACAACAATCTGCCAAAGCATTCGGGCTGGATGATAAGCTGCTGTTCAACGACCTGGGTAAAATGCTGGATGCCGTAAAGCCGGAAGCGGTAGTTGCTTTCGGGTCTATTTATGATCATCTTTCCGTAGTGCAGGCCTGCGCGCCAAGAGGCATACATGTGATGGTGGAAAAACCGCTGGCCGTAAGCGTAGCGCATGCGCTAGAGATGGATTCACTTGCACGGAAATATAATATTCACCTGCTCACCAACTATGAAACCTCGTGGTACCCGGCTACAGCAAAAGCATACCAACTGATTAACGACAGCAATTATACAGGCGGCTTAAAAAAAGCGGTGTTTCATCATGGTCATGAAGGCCCGAAGGAAATAGGCGTAAGCAGGGCATTTTTAGACTGGCTTACCGATCCTGTACAGAACGGGGGTGGCGCTATTATTGATTTTGGATGCTACGGCGCCAACCTGATGACATGGCTGATGAAAGGGGAACAACCCCTATCGGTAACCGCTGTTACCCGGCAGTTTAAACCCGATGTATATCCTAAAGTGGATGACGAGGCAACCATCATTGTAACATATCCCACAGCCCAGGCTATCATCCAGGCTTCATGGAACTGGCCCTTTGGCCGGAAAGACATGGAGCTGTATGGCAATACAGGATACGTGATTACAGTGAACAACAGCGATATGCGTATCAAACAAAAAAACGACAAAGCGGAACAAAGCCGCAAATACACCGCGAAAGATATCCCGGTATATGAAAATCCTTTCACTTATCTCGCCGATGTGGTGCGAAAGAAAATTACAGTAGCAGATGATGGGCTCTACGCGTTACCTAATAATGTTACCGTGGTGCGCATACTGGAAGCTGCCCGTTCTTCGGCCCAAACAGGGAAAACAGTATTGCTGAACAAATAATCATTAATTGTTGATTTTTAAAATATTTTATTCAGCAGCAGGCTTTTTGGAAATGCTTCCGGCAGTAAGAAAGAAAATCCTAAATTGTTGTTATTATTGTCTGAATAAAGTACTGTTTCATTCTATATCACCATGAATAAAATACTGGTATTCGCTTTCTTTTGCCTGATGGGTTCAGGAAGTTTGGTTGCGCAGGAAGAACTATGCAAAGGCGCTTATTTTACCGAAGCGCAGGGCAAAGCATTCTTAGAGGAACATACACCTGCCGCTTTAAGCAACTGGCAGCATCGTGCCGACCAAATACGGGCACGTATACGCGAAGGCATGCAATTAGAAACAATGCCGGCTAAACCTGTATCCAAACCCATCATTCACAGCAAAAAGATAATGGATGGCTATACCGTGGAAAATGTAGCGTTTGAAAGCCTGCGCGGTTTTTATGTTACAGGAAACCTGTACCGGCCGATTACACCACAAAAATCTTATGCCGGAGTTCTTTCTCCTCACGGGCACTGGGCTGATCCGGACGGCAGATTTCATGAACAAATGCAAATACGTTGCGCTACGCTCGCCCGGATGGGAGCCGTGGTTTTCGCCTGGGATATGATCGGTTATGGCGATTCAAAACAATGCGATCACAAATTGCCAAAGGGGCTGCAATTGCAAACCATAAACAGTACAAGGGCGCTCGATTTCCTGCTATCTCTCCCGGGGGTTGATCCCGCACGCATTGGCGTAACAGGCGCATCGGGCGGCGGCACACAAGCCTTTTTACTAACAGCGCTTGACCCGCGCATTAAAGTTTCCGTACCCTGCGTAATGGTTTCCGCACATTTCTTTGGCGGCTGTACCTGCGAAAGCGGTATGCCCATTCATAAAAAAGGCGATTTCCAGACCAATAACGTGGAGATCGCCGCACTGGCTGCTCCGCGCCCCATGCTGCTGATATCGGATGGCGACGACTGGACAAAAAACAATCCAACGGTAGAATACCCTTTTATGCAGCAGGTATACCGCTTGTATAAAAAAGAAAAAAATGTAGCCCTGGTTCACCTGGCAGATGAAAAGCATGATTATGGCCCTTCCAAGCGAAAAGCCATGTATCCCTTTATGGCCAGGCATCTTGCATTAAACCTCAAAGCCGTTACCAATAGCTTTGGCGATATTGATGAAACACCTGCGAAAGTTTTAGATCAAAAAGACCTGGAAGTATTTAATGCCGCTCATCCACGCCCCGCCAACGCGGTAATGGGTGATGAAGCGGTGTTGAAACTGTTAGACCAGTAAGACCGGACTGATTTGATTTATGGTTTGTGGTTTATTGTTTGCAGTTAGGGGCCTGCAACTTGTACCCTGCAACCTGTACCCTGCAACCTGTAACCTGTACCCTGCCTCCCAATTTTCAAATTACCACACTTTCAAATTTAAAAACTGTTCTTCCACATCATGCTTTCAATCGGCTTATCGGGCTGCCCGCTGTATTTGGCATTTTTTTTCTGGTTGTATTTTACTTCAATTTCACCATCCACCGGAAAATAGATCAATTGACCGATAGGCATTCCTTTATAAATACGTACCGGTTGTTTAACAGATATTTCCAGCGTCCAGTTACCGCAAAAACCCACATCGCCCTTACCTGCGGTAGCATGTATGTCAATACCCAAACGGCCGGTAGAAGATTTTCCTTCCAGGAAAGGAACGTGGGCATGCGTTTCTGTATATTCAAGCGTTGCACCCAGGTAAAAGATATGTGGATATAACACAAATCCTTCATCGGGAATTTCAAAATATTCTATCTGGTTGTGCTTTTTGGCATCTAATATGTGCTCGCGGTAGGTGGCCAGCCATTTACCAAGGTGCACATCGTAAGAATTGCTGCCCAAACACTCCCTGTTGTAAGGCGCCAGTTTAATAGTGCCTTTTTCTATTTCTTCCAGTATTCTTTTGTCAGATAGTATCATTCGCTGATTTATTTGTTTATTTGTCCCGGAATCCCTTTCGCGGCGAATTTCGGATTTCGTTTTTTGTAATGCCCTTATTTTTTCAACATAATATTAACGCATCAACAAAATTAGGGGTTTGGCATATCGCCGAGCCTGAAGATTTTTTTTTGGCACAGGTTCCCCTGCAACAGGAGATCAGCCATCCGCATAAACGCCTGCAACATTTAGCCGGCCGCTATCTCCTGCGCTTTCTTTTTCCCGAATTTCCGCATGAACTGATTGAAATAGCCAGCACCAAAAAACCTTTTTTACCCGATGAAGCTTTTCATTTCTCCATTTCACACTGCGGCGATTACGCGGCAGCTATCGTAAGCCGCTCGTATCGGGTGGGTATTGATATTGAAATTCCCACGCTAAAGGTTGCCCGTGTACGCCATAAATTCCTGCATACGGAGGAATTAAGCATTATGGAAAATGAAAACGGCGTACTCCCCGCAACCGAATCTGTTTTTCTGCGTAAATTAACCTTGCTATGGAGCGCCAAAGAAGCCGTTTTTAAATGGTATGGCAATGGTGAAGTGGATTTCAGTGACCAGATCAGGATACAACCTCCCGGAAATACGCTTTCTATACCGGGAAAAGGAAATATGAACGGTATGTTTTTAAAAGAACAACGCTTATCGCTGGTGCTGCCCTTTGTTAATTTTAAAGAAATATGCCTGGTTTGGGTGATGACCTTACCGGTTTAATGCGATATGTATTAAAATTTTACCTTGCTTTATGCAAGTTTAAACTCATCCTGTATGACGAACATCAAGCGCATCGCCCTTTTTTGCAAACAATGGTATATTCCGTTCTTATTGGTTTCCGTACTGTTCTTCGCCTGTAACCAAAAAGAAAAGATCACAGGCGTTGATCCTGCTTTCAGCCGGTATGTAGACGGTTATACTTCGGGCGTTATTTCAAAAGCGGCCGTTATACGGGTACGCTTAGCCGCAGAAGCACCTTCAACCCATGCGCTGAATGAAGCGCTTAAAGCGCCCCTGTTTTCTTTTACGCCTTCGGTAAAAGGCAAAGCATATTGGGTAGATGCCAGGACCATAGAATTCAAACCTGATGAACATCTTAAGCCTGGACAACTATATACGGTGCATTTTAAGCTGAACAAGGCCACTAATGTTCCGGACGCCTTTGCCACCTTTACCTTTAATGTGCAGGCAGTAGCGCCGGGCTTCTATGTAAAAGAAAACGGGCTGAAAGCAGTGGGTAATTCAAAAGAAATGATGATGCTGAATGGCACAATAGAGACCGCCGATATAGAATCATCTGCTATAGTTGAAAAATTACTGGCTGCCGCTTACGAGGGTAAATCACCTGCTATAAAATGGGAGCACAACGAAAGCACCCGCACCCACCGCTTTACTATAGGAGATATTAAACGCGGAACCGGCGCATCCGCATTAAAACTACAGTGGGATGGTGCTCCGTTAGGACTGAAGGAAAAAGGCAGCAAAGAAGTAGAAGTTCCGGCCATAGGCGACTTTAAAGTACTTAACATCCGGGCGGTACAGGAAACAGAAAACTATGTGCTTGTTCAGTTTTCAGGTGCTGTTGCCACCGGTCAGCAACTCAGCGGGCTGATCACTGTAAGCAATAAAACAGACCTAAGCTATAGCATAGATGGCAGCGAGGTAAAGCTGTACGTGCCCGATGATTTTGACGGTAACTATACGATTACCGTAAACGAGGGCGTACAAAGTATCTGGAACAACAAATTAAATAAAGCATTTACCGCCAACCTGTTTTTTGAAAACCGCCTGCCTTCCGTTACCATTCGCGGCCGCGGGGTTATATTGCCCAACTCCGGCAAGCTGGTGCTGCCTTTTGAAACCATTAACCTCAGCGCAGTGGACATCAGCATTATTAAAATATATGAAAATAATATTCCCCGGTTTTTTCAGTCTAACAACTATGACGGGGCATATGATCTTCGTCGTGTAGCCACGCCCGTTGTACAGCAAACCCTACGGTTAGATAACGACAAAACACTTGACCTGCACCGTAAACAAAAGTTTTCATTAGATATAGACAAATACCTGAAAACAGAACCCGGTGCGATATACCATATAACAATCGGGTTCCGGCCAGAATATTCGCTGTATACCTGCCGCGCCGCTGATAAAAAAATTGACGACGATGAGAACGAATATTATAACTGGTACAGCAGCGATGATGACGGCGGATTAGACAGCGATGACGGCTTCTGGAAAGTATACAACGCGTATTATCCCTACGGGTATAACTGGAACCAGCGCGATAACCCCTGCAGCCCCTCTTATTATAATAAAGAAAGATGGGCCAGCCGTAATATCATAGCATCCAATATAGGGCTAACAGCCAAACGGGGCAATGACAACAGCATGCTTGTTGCCGTAACCGACATCCTGTCTGCAACGCCAGTGGATAATGTGGAGCTGGAACTGCTCGATTACCAGCAACAGGTGCTTTTTAAAACCAAAAGTGATAAAAACGGGCTGGCCAATTTTGACTTGAAAAAAAAGCCTTACTTGTTAGTAGCCAGAAAAGGCAGCGAAAAAGGCTACCTGAAGTTAGACGATGGCAGCTCCTTGCTGCTGAGCCGTTTTGATGTATCGGGCGTGGAAGTAAAGAACGGCCTCAAAGGTTTTATTTTTGGGGAACGCGGCGTATGGCGGCCGGGCGATACCATGTACATTAATTTTATTATTGAAGATAAAGCCGGCAAACTACCTGAGGATCACCCGGTAGAATTGAGTTTAATTACACCGCAGGGACAATTATACAAACGCATGGTTGAAACCAAGGGCGAACATGGCTTTTATCTTTTCACCACTTCTACGGATGCCTCCTCTCCTACGGGCAACTGGCTGGCCAGGATTAAAGTGGGTGGGGCTGTGTTCGAAAAAAGGCTGAAGGTAGAAACGGTGATGCCTAACCGCCTGAAGATTGACCTGGATTTTGGTAAAGACCCCGTATTAGGCAAAGACGGCGTTTCACGAGGCACGCTAAAATCGCAATGGCTATTTGGCACCCCTGCAAAAAATCTTTCGGCAAAAATTGATGTCTCATTATATGCCCGGAAAACGGTTTTCAAAAAATATCCCAACTATCATTTTGATGACCCCACAGCAGGATATGCTACCGAAACCAAAACCATATTCGATGGCAGGTTGAATGAAGAAGGTGCGGCGCCTGTGCAAACAACATTTGGCGCCATAAAAAATGCCCCGGGCATGCTCACCGCCAGCCTGCTCGTAAAAGTTTTTGAGCCGGGCGGCGCTTTCAGTGTAGACAATATGGTTATCCCCTACAGTCCTTATAAAAGCTATGCAGGAATTAATATGCCCGAAGGACAGAAACCCTGGGGATTTCTGTTAACCGACAAAAGCTACGAACTGCCTGTTGTAAATGTAGATGCCAATGGCAATGCATTATCCGGCACACAACAAATGGAGGTAGAACTGTACCGCGTAAACTGGCGCTGGTGGTGGGATAATACCGGCGATGGCTTCAGCAATTTTACACAGGACACCTATAATAAATTATTGAAGAAAGATACCGTTCGTTTAACCAATGGTGCAGGCAAATGGGTTTTTTCGGCTCCCGGTGGCGATTGGGGCCGCTACCTGGTTTTAGTAAGAGACCGCAGCAGCGGGCATACTACCGGGCAGGTGGTATACTTTGATGATCCCTGGTGGCAGGCCCGTGGTAATACCGGCGATCCTTCCGCTGCGGCAATGTTGTCTTTTACTTCTGATAAGGAAAAATATAATGTGGGTGAGGATATCACGCTTCAAATACCAGGCAGCAAAGGCGGAAGGGCTTTGATCAGCATTGAATCGGGCAGCCGTGTTATAAAAACAGACTGGATCGAAACGCAGGAGGGTCAAACCCTGTATACCTTTAAAGCCGAAGCCGGCATGGCGCCTAACATATATGCCAATGTAAGCTTGCTGCAACCCCATGCACAAACGGTAAATGATTTACCTATCCGCATGTATGGTGTTATTCCTATTTTAATTGAAGACAGGAACACCGTGATCAAACCGGTGATCAGTATGCCCGATGTGATACGCCCCGAACAACAAACTACCGTTACCGTTTCCGAAACATCAGGTAAAGCCATGACCTATTGCGTGGCGATAGTAGATGAAGGATTGCTTGACCTTACGCGTTTTAAAACACCCAGTCCGCACGATGCCTTTTATGCAAGGGAAGCCCTGGGCGTAAAAAGCTGGGACCTGTTTGATAATGTTATTGGCGCCTGGGGTGCGGGGCTTGAGCGGATCTTAACCATTGGGGGTGATGAAGCAGCCAGTGGCGGCGCCAAAGAAAAAAGAGCCAACCGGTTTAAGCCGGTAGTAAAATATATGGGCCCCTTCCATTTAAAAAAAGGTCAAAAGCAAACGCATAACTTTCAACTGCCGCCCTATATAGGCTCGGTAAGGACAATGGTGGTTGCCGCAGGAGAAGATGCCTATGGTTTCGCAGAAAAAACCATAGCGGTAAAAAAACCATTGATGCTTCTGGGAACCCTGCCCCGTGTGCTTGGACCAATGGAAACCATTAAACTACCGGTTACTGTTTTTGTCATGGAAAATAATATACGCGATGTAACCGTAACGCTCCAAAACAACGCTTATCTTGAAACTGTGGGCAATGCTTCCCGGAAGGTGTCTTTTACATCACCCGGGGAAAAGATGGTGTATTTTAGCGTAAGGGTGAAAGAAAATACAGGTATCGGCAAAGTAAAGCTTACCGCATCCGGCGGTGCTGAAAAAGCGGAATACGAAGTGGAGCTGGATGTACGCAATCCTAACCCAGCAATAACCACCGTAGTGGGATCGGTGCTCCAGGCGGACCAGCAATGGAATGAAACGGTAATACCTGTTGGCATTCCGGTAAACGGAAAAGCCACGCTTGAAATTTCAGGCATACCGCCCATTAATCTTGAAAAAAGGTTAGCCTATCTTATACAATACCCGCATGGATGCATTGAGCAAATTACTTCCGCAGTATTTCCGCAATTGGTGCTTAGCCAGCTAACGGATTTGAGCGACCGTAAAAAAGCGGAAACGGAAAGGAATGTTCGCGCAGGTATTGAGCGCTATAAAAACTTTCAGCTCGCGGATGGCGGGTTCAGCTATTGGCCGGGATTAACCGAAAGCGATGAATGGGGAACCAGCTATGCCGGTCATTTTTTACTGAAAGCCCGGGAGAAAGGATATATTGTGCCAACAGATCTGATGCAGCAGTGGCTTAGCTATCAGCGCGGTAAAGCTAACGCTTGGGCGCCATCTACCACCAATTTTTATGGTGGCGACCTTACACAATCTTATCGCCTGTATCTTTTAGCTTTGGCCAAATCGCCCGAATTAGGCGCTATGAACCGGTTAAAGGAATTCAAATATCTTTCACCGGAGGCCAAATGGAGGCTGGCTGCGGCCTATGAACTGGCAGGACAGCAAAAAGTAGCATCTGATCTTATTACAGGCTTACCCACCGCCTTCGAAGAACGCAAATTGCCCGGCATTACCTATGGTTCAGGTTTGCGCGACCAGGCAATGGTGCTGGAAACGCTCACACTAATGAATAAACGAAAAGAAGCGGAGGAAGTACTGCGATCCGTTTCCGCCCGGTTAGCAACTGAAAACTGGTACAGCACGCAAACCACGGCGTATAGCCTGGTAGCTATTGCCGCTTATTGCGGAACAAACACGGGGGGAGAAAAAATAATTGCTGCAGCCAGCGTAAATGGTAAAAATGTGAACATTAATACACAATCCTATATTACACAAATACCGGTAAGCGTTACAGACGCCAATAAAAAAATAACCCTTACCAATAAGGGAACAAATGTTTTATATGCACGGCTTATCACACAGGGGCAATCGGTTACCGGGGAAGACCTGCAGGTAAATAATAACGCCGATGTATTATCCCTGAACGTTAGCTATGCCAGCTTAAGCGGTAATCCGCTGAATATTGAAAGCATAGCACAGGGAACAGATTTCGTAGCAAAGGTAAGCATCCGTAATCCGGGCATCCGCGGTAAGTATAACAACATGACCCTTTCGCAGGTATTCCCCGGCGGATGGGAAATACTGAATACCCGCATGTTAGATAATGAAGGCAGCTTTAAATCTTCTCCTTTCAGCTATCAGGATATTCGGGATGACAGGGTATATACCCATTTTGATATAAAGGAAGGAGAAACCCTCACCTATTATGTAATGCTGAACGCGGCTTATGCAGGAAAATATTTTTTACCGGGTGTATATTGCGAAGCCATGTACGATAATACCATTAGCGCAGGCATAAAAGGGAAATGGGTAGAAGTGAGATGATTTGTGATTTATAGTTTGCGGTTTGTGATTTATTGTTAATACAATTAAAGCCCGGATGATATATTTTTAAATGAGCCTGTCTTTTTCTTCCATATATCAGCGGTTCCGCAAACTAAAAAGAAGAACCCAAATATTTTGGGTTGGTATGATTGCAGGATTGGTATGGTTTGGGTTTTGTTTGCCCGATCCCTTGTTCCAGTCGCCCACCTCTTATATTATTGAAGATGCCGAGGGAGAACTATTAGGCGCTACTATTGCCTCTGACGGGCAATGGCGTTTCCCGTATAATGAAAACATACCGGAGAAATTCAGGCAGTGCATCATCAGCTTTGAAGATAAGCGCTTCCGCCATCACCCGGGTATTGATCCCTTAGCTATATTCCGGGCCTTACAGCAAAATATACAATCTTCGCAAACAGTAAGCGGTGGCAGTACCATTACCATGCAGGTGATCCGTTTATCGCGCAATAAAAACAGGAATGTTTTTCAGAAGCTCATCGAAAGCATATTAGCGGTGCGGCTGGAAATGGCCCGTTCCAAAGAAAGTATACTGGCTTTGTATGCATCTCATGCGCCTTTTGGCAGCAACGTAGTAGGACTTGATGCGGCCGCATGGCGGTATTATGGCAGGGCGCCGGATAAGCTCAGTTGGGGCGAAACGGCGGCGCTGGCGGTATTACCCAATGCTCCGGCACTCGTGCATCCGGGGAAAAACAGGGAATCGCTGTTAAAAAAACGAAACCGCCTTTTAGATAAATTGCAGGCAGAAAAAAAGATAGACAGCACTACCTGTGCACTCGCCAAGCTGGAACCCCTGCCCCAGGCGCCAAAGCCTTTACCCCAACTGGCGCCGCACTTATTGCAGCGGTTTAAACAGGAAGCGGCTCCCGGCACTTATACACGTGTTCAAACCACTATTAACCGCAACCTGCAAAACACGGTTACACAGATCGTAGAGCAGCATCACCGTTTCTTAAAAGGCAATGGAATCAACAACGCTTGTGCATTGGTGTTAGAGGTGGAAACCGGAAAAACCCTGGCATACGTAGGCAACGCTTATCACCCCGAAAACATAACACTGCAAAGCAGCGTTGATATCATTACTTCGCGCAGAAGCCCAGGGAGCGCCTTAAAACCCATACTGTATGCCGGCATGTTAACAGACGGCTTGTTACTGCCTCATACTTTGGTACCCGATATTCCTACGCAGATCGGAGGTTATACGCCCCAAAATTTCGACTACGATTATGACGGCGCGGTTCCGGCCTCCCGTGCTTTGTTGAGATCATTAAACGTGCCTGCCGTACGCATGCTGCGTGATTATAAGTACCCGCGCTTTTATGATCTGCTGAAAAAAACAGGCATCACTACTTTAAACCAGCCAGCTGATCACTATGGACTGTCGCTTATCCTGGGCGGCTGTGAAGTTACGCCCTGGGGTATGGCCGGATTGTATGCGGGAATGGCAAGAGCGCTCAAACATGCCAAAAAAAATAACGGGAAAGTATTGGCAAAAGATTTTCATGCACCTTATTACCTTGATGCTGCCAGCCGGCAAAATAGCCCTTCAACTACCCTGGCAGCTCGAACAGCAACCTTCAATTTTGTTGACCCCGTTTCTATCTGGTATATGTTCCAGGCAATGGAGGAGGTGATGCGCCCGGGAGAAGAAGGGCTGTGGAAGCAATTCGGCTCAGCACAGCGGGTGGCATGGAAAACCGGTACCAGCTTCGGGTTCAGGGATGCATGGGCCATTGGTGTAACACCCCGTTTTGTAATTGCGGTGTGGGCCGGTAATGGCAGCGGCGAAGGCCGGCCGGGGCTGATCGGAGTACAGGCTGCCGCTCCTATCCTGTTTGATATCGTTCGTGCATTGCCGGCGTCGCCCTGGTTTGCTGAGCCCGCACTGCAATACACCAATATAACAGTGTGCAGGCAAACAGGGTTCAGGGCCAATACCGATTGCACCGATATTGACACATTAAAAGCTTCACCCAATGCTATTAATGGTCCGCTCTGCCCTTATCATACCGTTATTCACTTAGATGCAGACCAGCAATACCGGGTAACCGAAAATTGTGTGTCACCTTCCGCTATGGTGCATAAAAGCTGGCTGGTGCTTCCGCCGGCAATGGAATGGTATTATAAACGCAAGCATTTCGATTACCAGCCTGTTCCGCCTTATAAGCCGGGCTGTGCAGCCTGGGATTCACATAAGCCTATGGCGCTTATTTATCCCGAACCCGATGCAAAAATTTACGTTCCCCGCGAAATTAGCGGACAAAAGGGAAGAACCGTTTTTACCGCTGCACATCAAAAACCGGAGGCAAAAATTTTCTGGCATTTAGATGATACTTATATCGGCACTACCGTTCATACGCATCAAATGGCATTGGATCCGAATCCCGGAACTCATTTTGTAACTATCGTAGATGAAACCGGAGAACGTATTACCCGGCAATTCGTGATTTTAGAAAAGGAGGACTAAGCTTTATAAGTCTAAAACAATCCTGATATTTTGCTTTAGGGTTTGAATTTGTGCTTTGTTAAGCTTCCCTATCTGCCTGATCAGGCGTCTGTTGTCAATTGCCCTTATTTGATCAACTAAAACATCACCTATACTAATGAGTTGATCTTTCTTTAAATGTACGCGCAGCAATTGAATGTCTGGCTTTACATTGGTCGTAATTGGACAGATGATTGTAGAAAAATGCGCATCATTGAGAAGGTCTGTTTGAATAATAACAACAGGTCGTGTTTTACCAGGTTCTGTTCCTCTGGCAGGATTTAAGTCTGCAAGCCAAATGTCGTATTGCTTAATTTTCATCCATTAACTTTTCAAATTCATGCAAAACCTCCATAGCATCTTTACCTGTGAGTTTTGATTCTTCTAAAAGCTGCTTCTTTAAAAGACGCCTTTTGTTGAAAAGATTATAGATGTTAACCGCTTCATTGATGTAACGATTCCTGGCTATTTTTAACTTTGAAGTAATATCTTCTGTTTCATCAAAAATTTCATCGTCCAGTTTTAATGATAATATTTTCATACTTTCCTTTTAATAAAGGTATATACTTTAAGTATATCCTTCAAATTAAATCATTTTTATAAATGATGCTCAACATACATCACTGCCACCAGGAAGGATTGTTAGGGTTAACGGACCCTTAACCTAAGACAGAGCCTGATACCCATGACACCAACACCTCATACCTTATGCCTCATACCTTCAACCTGCAATCTGCAACCTGATATTCCCTGAAATTCCCCTATTTTTGCGCAGCTACTTAAACAGTAATAATATATACATCATGTCGGTTTTAGTTAACAAGCAATCTAAAATAATTGTTCAGGGTTTTACCGGAACAGAAGGTACTTTTCATGCTACACAAATGATAGAATACGGAACACAGGTGGTAGGCGGTGTTACGCCCGGAAAAGGCGGCAAGCAGCACTTAGACCGCCCGGTGTTCAACACCGTTGCGGATGCGGTACAGCAAACCGGCGCTGATGTTTCTATAATTTTTGTGCCGCCGGCTTTTGCTTCCGATGCTATTATTGAAGCTGCTGAAGCAGGCATCGGGCTTATTATTTGTATAACGGAAGGCATACCTGTGCAGGATATGATCAAAGCTAAACATTATCTGGCAGGCACCGCATCAAGGCTTATTGGCCCCAATTGCCCGGGTGTAATTACAGCCGGCGAATGCAAGGTGGGTATCATGCCGGGCTTCATCTTTAAAAAAGGCAGGATTGGTATTGTTTCCAAATCGGGAACGCTCACCTATGAGGCGGCAGACCAGGTGGCAAAAGCAGGACTGGGCATTTCAACCGCTATCGGAATAGGCGGCGACCCTATTATTGGTACTACTACCAAAGAAGCGGTAGAATTATTCATGAATGATGATGAAACCGATGGCATTGTAATGATAGGTGAAATTGGCGGTGGCATGGAGGCCGAGGCGGCAAGATGGATTAAAGCAAACGGCACTAAACCTGTGGTGGGCTTCATCGCCGGACAAACCGCCCCTCCGGGGAGGCGTATGGGTCATGCAGGCGCAATTGTTGGCGGCGCAGACGATACGGCAGCGGCCAAAATGAAAATACTGCGCGAATGCGGCATTACCGTAGCAGACAGCCCGGCAGACATTGGTAAAACAATGGCTGAGGTAATAGCAATGAAAGCAGCAGAGAAACTTGTGAAGATATAAACCCGAAGTTTACGATAAACTATGCAGTTGGCAGATATGCTAAAACAACTGCTGTACGAAGTCTTCCGCTGTACGAAGTCTCCGGACTTCGTACCTGTTATGTTCTCCGGAGACTCTGTCTCCGCAACGATAGCTAATGGCTGCCATTTTTCCCATTGGGCGCCTTTCCTTCCGCTTCCCGCATGCGCATCTCTTTTACATCCTGCAAAAATTCGGAGGCAAAAATAAAATCATTGAGCTTTTTACTCTTGCTGTATATGATCTGCTTATTGTTTCCTTCCCACTCTTTTTCTCCCTGGTGCATATAAACAATATGATCGCCTATCTCCATCACGCTGTTCATGTCGTGCGTATTAATAACAGTGGTCATATTAAACTCCCTGGTTACCTCGTAAATCAGCTTATCAATTACCAGCGAGGTTTGCGGATCAAGCCCTGAATTGGGTTCATCACAAAAAAGATATTTCGGGTTTAATACAATGGCACGGGCAATGCCCACCCGCTTTTTCATACCACCGCTTATTTCGGCCGGAAATTTTTTGTTGGCATCCTTCAGGTTAACCCTGTCTAAAACTTCATTTACTTTCTTTAATTTTTCTGCATAGGATAGCCGGGTAAACATATCTAAGGGAAACATCACGTTTTGCTCCACGGTTTGGCTGTCAAACAGCGCCGATCCCTGGAACAGCATACCTATTTGCTGGCGTAATTCTTTTCTTTCCTCTTCTTCCATACCGGTAAAGCTGTGGCCACTGTATAATATTTCACCGCTGTCGGGCTCAAACAGACCCACCAAACATTTCATTAAAACGGTTTTCCCGCTTCCGCTGGCGCCAATAATAAGGTTGGCTTTTCCTGTTTCCATTACTGCGCTCACACTATTGATCACTACCTTATCGCCAAAGCTTTTTTTCAAATCTTTTATCTCGATCATGAGGATATATTGATTTTATAAGAGTAATGCGGCCAATACATAATCTGCAAACAGTATCATTATACAACTGGCAACCACGGCTGTTGTACTTGCCTTGCCTATTTCAAGTGCGCCACCCTGCACAAAATATCCAAAATAAGCAGGTATGCTTGAAATGATAAAAGCGAAAGTATAGGCCTTATACAATGCAAAAGTTACATTAAAGGGAAGGAAGCCGCTTAACAGTCCCCCATCAAATTCTTCGGGAGATAGGATGCCCGCCATGGTTCCTGCCAGCCGCCCGCCCCATATGCCCAGTACGCCTGCAATGATCACCAGCAGGGGGATCATAATGAAGGAAGCCAGTATCTTGGGCATGATCAGGTAGGCCTTGGTATTGATTCCCATGATCTCAAGGGCATCAATTTGCTCGCTTACCCGCATGTTGCCCAGTTCGCTCGCAATTTTACTGCCTACCACTCCCGCCAGTACAATACAGGTAATGGTAGGCGCAAATTCAAGGATCACCGTATCGCGTACAATTTGCGCAATGGTAGATTTCGGAATAAGATTACTTACCAGCTGGTAAGCAGTTTGCAGTGTGGATACCGCGCCAATGAACAAAGCCACCACTACTACTATACCTAAAGATCCGATACCAATATCCGAGCACTGGTGCATCAGTTCTTTCCAGTACATTCTCCAGTTTTCGGGTTTGGTAAACATTCCCTTAATCATCAATATATAACGACCAAAATGGTTAAAAAAATTCATGAGGGATATTTAATAGTGAAACAAAAATACCTGAAAATGCTTAATCCGCCGGGATGTATGCTGCATTTCGCATTTCCGGTAATACCGGATGACGGATAATTCATGAGCTTTTATACAAATGCGTTACCACAAGCTCCCTCAACTGGATACGGAGCACCTCAGCCATACTGTGGCACTGAAGAAATTTATCATTGCCGAAATACGCCGCAAGCTCCTGCGACAATTGCCTTATTTTTTCAGGAGGCGCCAGCTCATCCCTATCAACAGAAGCCTTTAGATCGCCTAAGCGGTGCCGTTGCGATTTGATGCGTTTAAAAAGTTGGGCCCGTTCTTCCTGCTGGTACTGTTCTATTACTTCGGCATTCAGGTGTTGTTGCACCAATTGTACAAAAACCCTGTTTTCCTTAAAAAATTGTGGTAAATAAAAGTTTTTTCGCCCTTCATACGATTGCTGGTCAAAATCAATAGCGCGTATGCAAAATTGCACATCATCAAAGTCCTGGGTAATATCAAATACAAAATTATAGCTTCTCATGTCGCCCAATAACCTGGCAAAGCAGCGTTCGTTAAATTTCACAAACTCCTTGGCAATACGTATCGGGTTAAAATCCGGGCGGTGAAGGAACTCATTAATGAACATATCTCCGGGTACGCCGGCTATATGCTCTTCAATTAAAGTATCGTTATCAACTAAGTAATTGATATAATAGGGCGACAGCAGGTGTTCCAGCTCCAGCCCCAATATACGGGACGCGTCTGCTTTTTTTATATAGAGATAGCTATATACGTCGTTATAGTTATTAACTACTTTTACCCGGAAGGGTTGTGAATTGCCGAACACGCAAAAGTCAATTCTTTCTACATGCAAATGATCTTCAGCCTGGTTGGCGCCGGCAGCTTTAATGAAAGAGTATATCCGTATGAGCGACTGGTGAATTTCACGGGTAAGCGACTGATGATAAAAAACGGTTTCCCACAGCGTATCCTCACCATTTTTATTATAACAGGGCATAGCGCCCTGGAAATACCTTAACGAATCGTAAGAAATGGGCAGTTGTATCTCCCTGCCATATCGTTTTAAATATTTTTTAAAAGATTTGCTTACCGCATACACATTCTTTTTACGGGAAATATGGTTATGGTATCCCTCTATCATTCCTTTGCCATTTTGTGATCATACTCCTTTTATTTTTTACCCTGTACCTTCTTTTTGGGTTTCGCTGCCTCTTTTGTTTTCGTATATGATCCCTCAAAAATACATTTAATCCCCCGGTAATTGCCACAGCCCTGCACTTCGCTAAGAGTTACTTTATTCCCGGAAAAGGCCAGTTGCAGCACGCAGGGATCACCGGCCTGCCGGTACTGCGCTATATTAGGCTTCACCAGCACGGCTTCACCTTTCAGCTCGCCGGAGCAATCGTCTTTTCTTTCAAAATGTATAAAGAACAATAGCTTTTTTGCATCTCTTCCATCGCGTACGGAAACAAAATTCTTTTTGTTCTGCACATAATCGCCCGACAGCTTATGCTTCCGGGAAAAAGTGTCTATAGGATTATATACTTCTTTGGGAACAACCGGCTCGTTGGATTCTATCTTAATAAGCGTAAATACGCCCGCGGTATTATAAACATATGCATTCAGCTTATAATACTGCTGTCCGTCGGAACCCTTATGCGTTTCACTGGTAGTAACCACCCAACGCTTGTCTATACTGCCCGTTATAGATTTACGCCGGTCAGGATTGTTATGCACCAGGGGCATCGCAGCCTTAAAGTTTTTATCTTCATCAAAACATAAAATATAAGCCATTTGCCTGGCAAGCGTGGCCGCCTTCACCAGCAGGTACGTTTCTTTATGCTCCACTTCTATTTTACCTAAAGCATAAAACTTAGGATGCGTATTTTTTCCATAGTTTTTGCTGTATACTGTGTCGGGTACAAACTGATTCAGTATTTTGGTACTGATCAATAAAGAATCGGGCAGCTTCCTGCTGATCTGGGTATCGGCCATTGCATAAGGCAGGGGAAGCTCCTGGAAGAACCCGATAAAATCATTGATATCCACCGGGTCTTCGCCGGAAAGGTCCTTCTTTTTGCTTTTACACGCCAGCAACACAAGTACAGCCATACAAATGGTAAGAAACTTTTGCATATTACCTGGTTTCAGCCTGTAAAATATGGCTTTTTAGAATTTTCACCACATAAAACCAGTTCAGGCAACCGGCAACAGGCATATAGCACCGGGGAAATGCTAACATAACCAGGTGCGCATGTCTCCCGAATGCAAGGATAAAACAGGTTGATCTTAAAATTATTACAAAATAAAAAATTATTATTAGATTAGCCTAAAATTTTAATTAGATTATATGAATTATTCTGTTAGCAAACGATCCACTCAACATACAATTTGCACATGATGAACCGCAGCAATAATTCAGACGTATCATTAAGCGAGGTGCATCAAAGCATAGACACTACCCGGTTGCAACACAAACCGAAATGGAAACGGGCGCTGGCTTTTTTAGGTCCCGCTTACTTAGTGAGCGTTGGATATATGGACCCGGGTAACTGGGCAACCGACCTGGCCGGGGGCAGCAAGTTTGGCTATACGTTGATATGGGTACTGCTGATGAGCAACCTGATGGCTTTATTGCTGCAGAGCCTTTCTGCAAGATTAGGCATCGTGCGCGGAAGAGATCTGGCCCAGGCTAACAGGGAAAGCTACCCGAAATATATCAACTTCATCCTCTATATACTGGCCGAAATAGCCATTGCCGCCACCGACCTGGCAGAAGTGCTGGGGATGGCCATAGGGCTGCACCTGCTTACCGGCATCCCCCTGTTATGGGGTGTAAGCATTACCGTATTAGATACCTTTCTATTATTATTCCTGCAGCGCATGGGCATGCGGGTAATGGAAGCTTTTATTATAGGATTGGTAGCAGTGATAGGGATTTCTTTTTTAATTGAGATACTGCTTGCCAGGCCCGATATGGCAGAAGTAGCAACCGGATTGATACCCAGCTTACCCAATAATGAAGCATTGTATATTGCTATCGGCATTATCGGCGCCACCGTAATGCCGCACAATTTATACCTGCATTCTTCATTAGTACAAACCCGGAAAATAAAAAGAGACGAAAAAAGCATCCGCTATGCATTAAAGATGAGCGTGGTAGACAGCACCATTGCATTAAACCTTGCCTTCCTGGTAAACGCCGCCATACTGGTACTTGCCGCGGCTACTTTTTTCAAAACCGGCCGCACCGAAGTTGCCCAATTAGAAGAAGCGCACCAGTTATTATCTCCATTGCTGGGAAGCAATATCGCTTCGGCACTTTTTGCCATCGCATTAATTGCCGCGGGGCAAAGCTCTACCGTTACCGGCACGCTTGCCGGACAAATTGTTATGGAAGGCTATCTCCGGCTGCGCATTAACCCTTTACTAAGAAGGTTGATTACCCGCCTCATTGCCATTGTGCCTGCATTGATCGTGATCGGTATTTATGGTGATAAAGAATTAGACGCTTTGCTGATCCTGAGCCAGGTGATACTGAGCTTACAGTTAGGCTTTGCCGTTATACCGCTTATTCATTTTGTAAGCGATAAAAAAACGATGGGCAAATTCGCCATAAAGCCTGTTACCAAATTCTTTGCATGGACCATTGCTCTCATCTTAGTATACCTTAACATTAGAATGGTAGGCGGCGAGTTTGCCGCCATTTTTGAAAACCCAGGCAATGTATTCTGGAAATTTGTTATTATTGCTGCCGGCGTTTTTTTCTTCAGTCTTTTGCTATATATTAGTTTCCGTCCTTTATTTTACAAAATTGCCAAACCAGCCTCACTTACAGTACATCCGGATATGAAAGACAGCTTTGATTTGAATATACCAAAGTTTGACAAAATCGCCGTCGCGCTCGATTTCAGCAAAAACGACAGCAAACTTATATCGTATGCCCTTGCACAGGGCAATACACATGCCACCTACCTGCTCATTCATGTAGTAGAAAGCGTTTCTGCAAGATTGCTGGGAAGAGAAAGCGATGATCATGAAACAAAAGAAGACGAAAAAAGGCTGCTGTCATATAAAAAAACCTTGCAGGAAAAAGGATATAAAGCAGATATAGCGCTTGGATTCGATAAAAGAGCCGGTGAAATTGTACGTATTACCAAGGAGCAGCAGGCCGATATGCTGGTAATAGGCGCTCACGGGCACAGCGGTTTGCAGGACTTTATACACGGGCAAACCATAAACACCGTAAGGCATGAATTGAAAATTCCGGTACTGGTGGTGAATGTGTGAGGGGGGTGGGATGTTACAGGTTGCAAGGTATAAGGAGGTACAAGGTCACGGCCCTATACCTTTCACCCTATACCCTCCACCCTCATACCTCCATTCTCAAACTATTTCAGTAATTTCATTCTATTCATTAGGCTAACCTTTTTGTATGCTGATTAAAACCTTTGGAAGCGCCGTGTATGGGGTGGAGGCCCTTACCATTACGGTGGAAGTAAACGTTACCGATGGAAAATTTTTCTATCTGGTAGGATTGCCGGATAATGCGGTAAAAGAAAGCGAACAGCGCATTGAAAGCACTTTAAAAAACAACGGGTATTACATGCCCCGCATTAAAGTTATTGTAAACCTTGCTCCCGCTGATATTAAGAAAACCGGTACGGCTTTCGACTTACCCATCGCGCTCGCCATCCTGGGCGCCAGCGAACAACTTCCCAATGCTGAAAGGCTTTCCGAATACGTTATTATGGGTGAACTGAGTCTGGATGGAAATATTCAACCCATCAAAGGCGCATTACCTATCGCCATTACCGCCAGGAAAGAGCAGTTTAAAGGTTTGATATTACCCATGCAGAATTGCAGGGAAGCCGGTATGGTAAATAACCTGAACGTATATGGTGTGAGCCACATCAATGAAGTAATTGATTTTTTTAAGGACGAAACCTCGCTTCAGCCTGTGGTAGTGAATACGAAGGAAGAATTTTACCAGTCGCAGTACAGCTTTGAGTTTGATTTTAGCGATGTAAAAGGCCAGGAAAACATTAAACGCGCGTTGGAAATTACTGCAGCGGGTGGGCATAACGCCATATTAATAGGTCCGCCCGGCGCCGGAAAAACCATGCTGGCCAAACGACTACCTTCCATTTTGCCTCCGCTTACCTTACAGGAAGCGCTGGAAACCACAAAGATCCATAGCGTGGCCGGTAAGCTTCCTGCTAATACTACTCTTATTTCGCGCCGGCCTTTCCGTTCTCCGCACCATACCATTAGTGATGCGGCGTTGGTAGGAGGTGGCGGAATACCTCAACCGGGAGAAATATCATTGTCGCACAACGGCGTATTGTTTTTAGATGAACTGCCCGAATTTAAAAGAACAGTGCTGGAAGTAATGCGGCAGCCCATGGAAGAAAGAAAAGTAACGATCTCTAGAGCGAAAGTGGCGGTAGATTTTCCGGCAAGCTTCATGCTCATAGCTTCTATGAACCCATGCCCCTGCGGCTTTTACAACCATCCGGAAAAGGAGTGTTCCTGCCCTTCAGGCGCAGTTCAAAAATACCTGAATAAAATTTCGGGGCCGCTGTTAGACAGGATTGACCTTCATGTGGAAGTTACGCCTGTTCCCTTTTCAGCATTAGCTGCACAAAAAGGAGGTGAGGATTCCGCTTCCATAAGACAACGGGTTATTAAAGCAAGAGAAATACAGTCCATGAGATATACCGGTCATGCAGGTATTTATTGCAATGCGCAAATTGGCAGTAAAATGCTGAAAGAAATATGCGGCATAGATGCAGCAGGACAAACGCTTTTAAAAACCGCGATGGATAAGCTTAATCTTTCAGCAAGAGCTTACGACCGCATACTGAAAGTTTCACGAACCATCGCAGACCTTGCGGACAGTAGCCATATCAGAACAGAACATCTTGCAGAAGCCATACAATACAGGAGCCTCGACAGGGAAGGATGGGCAGGCTAACTATAAAAAGCCATTCATTCTTTGCCGCATATCTAATAAAAGTTTCTGGTAGGTTTTTCCCCTTATCTCCTTCTGTTTTTCTGCAGTAGTAACAGGGAAGATCAGTTTATAAATAAAAGAGAAGGTCTGTGCCGCTGTTATTCTAACGATGCGCAGATCCATCCAAAAGTTGGCATTTCTCACATAAAAGGCATCCCACTGGTACCGTTTGAAAATGCTTTCATAGGTTTTAGCCGGACCGCGGAATCCTTTTACCTGGGCCAAACCGGTTATACCTGGTTTTACAATATTGCGGAACTTATAATTATCAATAACTTCTGAGAAATGCTGGCAATCGCTGTGCATATGGGGGCGTGGGCCCACAATAGTCATATCTCCCATCAAAACGTTAAAGAATTGCGGTAACTCATCAAGGTTAGAATTGCGGAGAAATTTTCCCACCCTGGTAATGCGGGGATCATTTTGAACCGCCTGCTGTGTATCGGCCTCCTTATTCATCACCATTGTTCTGAACTTATAGCAATTGAACGACCGGCCGAGAAAGCCCACCCGCTTTTGTACAAAAAATATGCTTCCTTTAGAACTTAGCCTGATCAAAATGGCAATTAAGGGCAATAACCAGCTCATTAATAATATAATAACCGAAACAGATAATACAAGATCAAAAGATCGCTTAACAATAAGATATTTCTTTTTCTCCCGGATATAGGTTCGCAATGATTCCTGGCTCTTTAATTTAAGATTCCGGTCGTAGGATAATGGTTTAATACTTGATACAAACATTATGGTCTTCTTTTATAGGTCTTCGTAAAATTCGCCCCAACACCGGTAACGGTATTTTGGAAATTTGCACAAAGAAACAGGTTTCAACGTAAAAAAATTAAGCCAAACTTTCTGTTTGGGCCATCTTTCACAAAAAATTTTCATTTAATGTGTTGAATGAACGGTTACAATGTTTTAGCTATCAGGTTTATTTGACAGGTTGCTTTTGCATAACGTTGCTTTGAAGAAAAAATTTTGATGCCAACTGATTTATAAGAAAAAAAAACACATTTAAGTGTTTTTACTTACAATATAATAATAGAAATAAAATTATATATAGTAACTAAATATCAAAAGCGGCTTTAGGGATATGAACAGCTATAAATATGTTTATCCTATTGAATATAAAGTAGGTTTGTATGAGTATTTGCCACATTGTTTTATATCCACATCGTTTTCATTTTAGAACTCTTTCATATATTTGATTTTTTTAAGTAACTATTACCAACAATACTTTTAACATTCTGTTTCATGCAGCCAGATACTAAACCAACCAATGATCAAAAAGAAAGTGAAATTGATCTGGGTGTTTTTTTGAACCTCGTTGGAAAATTATTTTCCTCTATAGCCAGGGCTATTGGATCATTTTTTTCTTTTCTATTCCAGCTTATCCTTTCCATTTTCATATTCATTAAGCGAAAAATTGTGTGGTTAGTAGCAGGAGCACTGGCAGGTTTGAGCCTGGGCCTATATTTCTATTTTAAAGAAGGTCCGGTATACTATTCAGATATGATAGTAAGATCTAGCCTTGGAAGTTCAAGGCAGGTGTATAATGCTATAGACTATTTTAATTCATTAATTAGTGATGAGAAGATAAAAGAGCTCACTGATGTATTTGACATTACGGAAACAGCCAGCAGAAAATTAATCCGGTTTGAAATATCACCTGTAGATGATGAACTTGAAACTGTTAAATTCTATAAAGACTTTATATCAGATTACAGCCGTAACAACCCGGTCAATGACACCCAAAGAGTAATGGTTATTAAATATGATGATTTCAGAAAAAACCTTACTGGTGTTAATTATCCGCTACAGCGCATAAGGGTGTATAGCCACAGCCCGGAGATATACCGGAGCATACAGTCCGGCTTAGTTAAAAATTTGGAGCAAAACAAGGACCTTATAGCGTTACAGGACAAATTAAGAAATGTATTAAAAGAAGAAGAAGCGCTGTTAAGCCGCTCTTTAACAAGCTTAGATTCTTTGCGCATTGCTTATAATATAAGCATTACCCGGGGAAACGCTAAAGGTGAAGGAGGAAATGTGGTACTGGGTAGCAACAATAAAAGCTTTAGCAATCCTGAAATTGAACTGTACGATAAAGAAATGCAATTGAAAGATGCAATAACCGGCATACGAAATAAGCTTATTGAGGAGCAAAGTACTTTTCGCATTACTTCAGACATTAATAAGAGAGGTATGAAAATTTCGGGCTATAACCAGGAATTTTTCAAATATGCATGGATGGGACTGCTTACCTCTTTTTTCCTGGTATTGCTCATTGAGTGTTACAGGTTCCTGGACAAGATGGATAAAAAGCAAAGCCGGAAACACACTAAACCAGATCAGTAAACAACTTTAAAAATATGCAGCATACGTTGTTCGTCGTGCGGCGAAATGCTGTCAGCGGAAAATTCATCCCCACCAATTACATGGTAGTAATGGCCTTAGTTTGTAACCAATGTTCAAAAGATTATCTCAAATAGCGTTCCTGACCGGTGCAGCGCATGTATTTACCTTGGTTGCACTGAAATTCCTTTCAAAGAACACTTCAGCCGCTACCTTATCTTCCATTGGGGAAATTGATTCTATATTTCAACTGTTAATAAGCATACTCGGTTTCGGGCTGCAGCTTTCAGTGGTCCGGCATATTGCGATGGAGAAAAACTGGAAGCCATTTTATTACCAGGCACAAAGCGCAAGGATCACATTAGGATTGTTAATGATGGCGATCGTTCTGTTTGCCCCCCTGTATCCTGCCTGCTGGCTTTTTATATTCGCTCCTGTTTTTGCATTAAGCGGCGATTATGCGCTGTATGGAAGAGGGCAGCCTGTTAAAGCCGCCATATGGGCATTTTGCAGAACTTTTATCCCCGCTCTGTTGCTTATTATATTTGTCTTTATCAATAAAACATATCTTTCCGCTGCTTACGTAAGCAGCACTGTAGTTATATTTGGGATCACCGGTTTCGCCATCTCACGTCAGCTTCAATGCAAATACCTGCTGTCTCCGGTTTTTCCCGCGCTAAAATTATATCTCCAAAATATAAGCCTGGGAATCGCCACGGTAGTAATGTATATACTGGGATTGGGATTGCTATTCGTTGCGTCTTTTTTTTATAATGAACAGGTGCTGGCGGTGAGCTACCTCGGTTTAAAGTTATACGTTATTTTTAAAGGCATAATGCGGATCATCAACCAATCTTTCATAAAGGAAATGATACACGATGAAATGACACTCAGGGCAGATGAACTCTCTATTCTTGTTGGATCTTCCTTCCTCGGCGCTTCCCTCATTTTCCCTAAAAGCATGATTACTATATTTTTTGGAATACAATACATAGCATTTACAGGTTTTATTATCCTAATCGGCCTATCTGCTTTAGTGATGTGCATTTTCATAAGCTTTCATACCCGTTCTCTTTTTAAGAAAAAAGACAAAATATATGCAAAGTATGCTGCTGCCGCTGCTATCACATCAATAGTTGCCGTTATTATACTGTCTTTTTTCAGGCAAAGCCCCCTTAATATTGGGTTAGCCTTATTTACAGGCGAGTTGATATTTGCTGCAGGACTGGTTTACATTAATAAAGATGCAGCAATATTATTAAGGATAAAATTTCTGCTCACATCGCTTTTATGCCTGCTGCTTCCGCTGATCATAAGGTATTTTATGGATGACACCTTTGCCGGACTTTATACCGGGATGGCAATGCTGGGAGGAGTGTATATTGCGCTTAACTACCGGAAATTATTCAAGACAAATCTCAACTTCAAATAAGTTTGAAATACCCCGCTGTTATATGGAACAAACTTTTTAGTATAGAAGGACTGGTTGTTCTTTATTTCTTTTTACTGCTGTTTTTTGGTAAAGCATTTACCAAATTCCAGGTTGCAGGCCCCCTTTATCTGCACGATCTGTATTTGGGCTTACTTACGCTTATTGCTATGAACAACAGGAAAAAAATAACCCTGCGTTTTATACCTGTTCTTATTATAATTGTTCTGGCATTTATTTATCTTGTATTTAGTCTTGTTTATTACGAACCCAGAGGTGAAATGCTGACCATCACCTTCCGGCAATTCAACCTTATTGTATACCTTTTGTGCAGCTACCTGCTTTTTAATTTACTGGTAAAAAACAACAGTGCCGTCCGGAAGATCATTTCTCTCATCTTGTACCTTTCGGTAGCATCTGTTATACTTCAGATCGTTTTTATTGTATATGGTTATCTTTTTATAAACAATTTTTCTCTTTTCAGAGAGGGAGAATATAATTACTTTTCCCCGCTGATCATTTTTGGCATTATAACTTACGCTGCAGTAGCATTGGCTTATGAAGAAAAGGCTCCGGTCAGGTTCTTAAAATTCTCAGGCTGCCTGGTGTTGTCAACCATGCTGGGGCATTCTTCTGCTTTCCTGGCCATTTTTTGTATTGGATTACTCTATTTTTTTATGCGTATAAAGCCAATGCAAAGACTCATAGCCGTTTGCATTATCCTTTTATCGCTTCTGGTTTTATTTCTTTTGCCTCAATTCAGGGATGCCAATGCAGGCTGGCGGCTATTATACTGGGGACACGTACTGAAAGAATCAGTTATAACAAAACATGCCGTGCTGGGCAGCGGCTTCGGTCAGCCCTTTATGAGCTATCGTTTCGCAGTATATATCAATGAAACCATTCATTCCGCCATCATGATAGATGAATATTACCCGATGGCACGCTATCTTTCACCGCCCCACAATTCGTGGCTTTCCTTTATTTTTCATATCGGGTTGCTGCCAGCCCTGTTGTTCCTGCTGCCATTGAAAAATGTTGGGCTCACTATCATGCTTTCACCTTTGCCTGCCAGCAGGAATAAATCATTTTTGCTGCTTGCCTTTGCCGGTTGCTTTGTTTGGGTATCTTTTAATGTGATACTGGAACTTCCTCATTCTGCAACATATTTCTGGCTCATCTATTTTACAACGGCCTATGCTTTCAGATATAAACACCTGGATCGGATATAGGCCTTCTATTGAGCACGTTTTGCTATTACTATCATCCCTTTCCCATATTGTGGGAAAACAGGCTTTATTAAGTGAATGCTATTCAGCAGAAAGGCTGCAATTTTCTTTTTTACACGTGTAAATGCCGTATCACTAACACGGGTAAAATCAACCTTTTCCCATACTACAATATTGTCTATTACATCAAATGAAAATTTTCCAAGCAGCGCTTTTATAGAATTGAAAGAAAAAACATAGTTGTGATCGGGATGTATGCTCTCTTTTCCAAAAAAGCTGTATATCCAAAAAAGAAAGTAATAATTGTTAGGGGTGGTAAAGATCACAGTGGTATCCGCACGGCAAAAGCGCATTACAGACTGAAGGAAAAGTCCGCAGTTGTCAATATGTTCAATAATTTCACCAAGTACAATTACATCAAAATTTTCATCATAGTTCCACGACTCAAGATCGGCATAATAAACATCCTTGTATCCCTTTCTTTTCATTTCATTTATGCCTTCCTCATCAACGTCAACTCCCACAAGCCGTTTTGCTGTAGTAGCCAGTATGTCGTGCAATAAAAGCTTTGTCGCTATTCTTTCACCGAGCAGTTCGCTGTCAACGCACCCGCCATGTAAAACCGTTTTCCCTTTAACGTACTCCTGCAAAAACTTGTCACGGTTATTGATAACCGTAAGTTTGGGAAATTTACTTGAAAATTTAATATTCATGTTATCAGGCATTAGATTTTAATAACTGACGCTTATTTGCTTCCAGGTCATAAAGTATAACTTGCAGTCTTTCCTGCAACTGGCAATGAAATTACTGCATTAAAAAATAAGTATATGCAATATATTTTTTTTGTTTACAATAGGCATGGATAATATATTTTTGTTCATAATGAAAAAAATTCTTTTTATTGTTCAACTGCCTCCTCCCATTCATGGTGCTTCGCTTGTTAACAGCTATGTTGTTAACAATCCGTTTATACGGGAAAATTTTTTCTGTAAGGTATTACCCCTGCAATTTGCGAATTCTGTAGCGAATATCGGTAAGTTTTCTGTGAGGAAAATATTGCTCACCCCTGTTTTTACGGCCAGGCTGATTTGGACCCTCTTCATTTTCCGTCCCACTCTTGTGTATTACAATTTTGCCCCGTCCGGCCCTGCATTTTACAGGGATGCATTATATGCTTTGATTATAAAAGCCTTTGGTATTAAACTGGTTTTACATCTCCATGGGCGCGGCGTTGCGGAAAACAGCAGCAAGCGGCGATGGAAAACATGGCTATATAAGCAGGTATTCAAAAATACTTTTCCAATTTGCCTCGCCGAACGTTTATCTTCAGACTTCCGTAACGTGCATTTTGGAAAATATTATGTGCTTACCAATGCCGTACCCCTGCAGCTTAATCTGCCCCGGAAAAAAGATCACAGTTATCCAACATTTATCTTTCTGTCGAACCTCTATAAAAGCAAAGGCATATTAACTTTCCTGGAAAGTATGAAAATACTGAAGCAAAGCGGAATAGGTTTTAATGCGCTCATTGTGGGCAACAATGGAGATTTTACCATTGAGGAAGCCAGGAAGTTTATAAACACAAACAACTTAGGAGATCATATCAGCGTTATGGGCCCATTATACGACAGTGAAAAATTTGATGCGCTTTGTTCGGCAGATTATTTCGTATTCCCCAGCTTTTACGTTAATGAGGCTTTTCCGCTGACTATCCTGGAAGCAATGCAATGCGGATTGGTTACTGTTTCTACGTTTACCGGCGCCATTCCCGACATAATTGAAGACGGTAGAAATGGGAAATTGTGTGGCAGCACCGATCCGCAGGATTGGGCAGATCTTCTCGAAAACATGATTGACGACCCCGAAGCGGCAAAGCGTATGGGAGAAACAGCCCGTAGGGATTTTCACGAAAAGTACACCTTTGAAATTTTCGACAAAAATGTATTTACCATTATCCACGATATTTTAAACAAACAGTAAAGATGTGCGGCATAGCAGGGTTTATTAATTTTAAGGATCCCGTTACCCTGGCTCAAATGGCTAACCGGGTACAACAGCACCGGGGCCCCGACAGCCAGGCCCACTGGCAGTATAATAATGTATGCTTTGCACATCAAAGATTATCTATAATTGATCTTGACAAAAGATCGGATCAGCCCTTTACTAAAGGCAACCTCACCATTATATTCAACGGGGAAATATATAACTACGAGGCATTAAAAGATCAAATCCGGCAATGGGATCCCTCAGTGGAATTCAAAACTACTTCCGATACGGAAGTATTGCTTGAGCTTTACCGTATAAAAAAAGAGAAATGCCTTGATGACCTGAATGGAATGTTTGTTTTTGCCATTTTTGAAACTGATACCAATAAACTTTTCATTGCGCGGGATCATTTTGGAATAAAACCTTTGTTCTACACCCGGATCAATAATGCTTTCACCTTTTCTTCAGAACTGAAAACATTACTCAAGGTACCCGGAGTAAATAAAACACTTAATAAAAAAGCCCTGGTGGCTGCCGTTAATTACCTGTGGATTCCCGGAAATATTACCTGCTTCGAAAATATATACAAACTACCGGCTGCGCATTATATACTCATAGATCTTACAGGCGGGTTGCCGGAAATTAACCCCATAAGATACTGGGAGCTAAAGGAAAGTGCCTTTATTGAAAATGAAGCGGAAGCAACTGCGAAGCTGAAGGCATGCATGGAAAATTCCCTTCAAAGGCACATGATCGCTGATGTACCGGTAAGCGCCTTTCTCAGCGGAGGGCTCGATTCCTCGCTGATATCAGTACTTGCAGCAAAACACAACAGCCGTTTATCTACGTATACAATTGCTACATCTGATAAAGACAAAAAAGCGGAACAAATGCCGGAAGATGAACGGTATGCCAAAAAGCTGGCAGCATTGCACCATTTCGATCATAATGAAATCCTGGTAGAGGCAGATATCATTAACGATCTGAAAGAAATGGTGTATACGCTGGATGAGCCCATTGGCGACCCGGCTGCATTAAATACACATCTTATTTGTGCGGCAGCGAGGAAAAAAGGAGTAAAGGTTTTATTGTCGGGGATGGGAGCCGATGAAATTTTCTTTGGCTACCGAAGGCATAAAGCAATACTGCTGGCTAAAAGGTATAAAAAAATACCTGCTGTAATAAGAAACCTGATCACAAGATTGACAGGAACGCTGCCCGTTAAACAGGGTGAAAAAGGTATTCGTTTGTTCCGGTGGGCCAAGCGTTTTATTTCTTTTGCAAATTTAAGCACTGAAGAAGCATATATGAGAAGCTATTCTTATTACAGCGCAACAGAAATACAGCAACTGTTCAGGGAAGATATAACCGCGGAATATGACTGGCTGCGAAGCCAGCACAGGAGCATCTTTAACCAGCTTTATAAAGATGATCTGATTAACCAGGTCTGTCATACGGATATTCATATGTTTATGCAGGGCCTGAATCTCAGTTATACCGACAGGGCTTCTATGGCGGCTTCCGTTGAGGTAAGAGTGCCCTTTATTGATAAGGAAGTTATTGAACTGGCAATGAAGATCCCCGGCAAGCTCAAGTATAAATACAAACAAAGCAAGTACATATTAAAAAAAGTAGCAGAAGATTATTTGCCCAAAGAAATCATATACCGTCCCAAGGCTTCTTTTGGCGCACCTATCCGCTCCTGGATCAGCGGGGAATTGCGGCCGCTGGTTGATGAATTACTCAGTGAGGACGCTGTAAATCAACGGGAGATTTTTAATTACAATTATATCAGAAGGATTATTGATAACGACAGAAAAGGAGCAGAAGACAATGCATACAGATTATATATGCTTATAACAATGGAATTGTGGTTCAGACAATATATAGATTAAAAAGTTGTTAAATACTGCGGCATGATTTCTGTGAACTTATACCTGGCAACAGATTTCATTCGCCTAAAAGAAGCAATTTTTGAATATTTATATTAAGCCTAATATCTCATTGCATGTTATTCTCGTAACCATTTTGATTGCCGGAACAATATTCCTGTCTTCCTGCTCCAAAAATGAACACACAATTTTTGAGATCAATATTCCACCTGCTATACCAGGCTCCAACCTTTTGTTAAATGCAGATTTTTCCACATGGGATAGTGCCTACACATTGCCTCAAAACTGGCAAATGAGACAGATTTATCAGAATACAGATGTGTTTACTCATTCTGCCAACGGACTGAGCATGAAAAGCAATTCAGAAGGAGAACATATCTTATTTCAAACGATAAATGTGCAGCCGAATACTTTTTATAAAGTGAGCACAACAATCAAATACGATATCAGCAATCATATTGCAGGTGGGGTATATGTATTTAATACTGCCACCCGTATGCTCCTGGGAAAATATGAAAAAGCAGACAGTAAAGGCGAAGCATTATTTGAATTTCTTTTCAACAGCGGGATTGCCAATAATGTAAGCATAGAAATTGGCTTCCCGGATGGTATGTCGGGTTCTTTTGATTGTGGCCCGGTTCAGGTGGTACAACAAAATTATGAACCGCATATAACCAAAACCGGTTTTTCGGATTACCTGAATCAAAAGGCGGCGCTGTCTTTCAGCGCTGATCAACTGGATAGTAGTATTTCTTTATTATGCGACTATATAAACGGCGTTTTGCAATCTGTGATCAGAGGATACGATTTATTTGCAGGTGAATTACCCGAATTGCAAACACTGTTGATCAACCGCAATGAATATATTTACCTGCCGTATTATCTAAGTGTGCCCGACAGCGCTTCTGTTGCCTACTGTCAGCGATCGTCGCTAAGCCTGCAGGAAATACTGACCAATGAATTCAATATTCCCACAAGAGCCATACACCTGCAGGATGACACACAAACAGGGTTTCACCAGTTCCTTGAATACTGGAACCCCTTTCAGGAAAAGTGGATAGTAATAGATCCTTATTTCTCCTTCAGGTACCGGAACGAAGATGGCACCTTTCTTTCCGGCGGAGATCTGCAAAATGAAACGGCTCCCTGGGATAAAATAGCTCCATTCGGACAGTATGCGTTCAGCACATTAATAGAAGAGCTACAGGAAATGTGGCACAACAAAGCCTACTTTGTAACCGGGGCATCTTACACGCTTTCCTATCCATTTCAATAAAGCCGGGTAAGTAAATCATAACTGACCTCTGGTTATATAAATGCAATACAATACATTTGTTCACCTGCAATATTGCTGACGACTGTTTAAAGTATAGTATAGCTTCAATGAAACAAGTGATTCAAAATTTTAAAACGGGTGAGCTGTATGTAGATGAAGTACCTGCTCCGGCATTAACCAAAGGCATGGTTCTAATAGAAAATAAATTTTCCTTAATCAGCGCCGGAACGGAAAGGAGCACCGTAAAAGTGGCTAAGGCTAACCTGCTTGGAAAGGCCAGGCAACGTCCGGACCTGGTAGCGCAGGTTATACAAAATGTAAGGAAAGAAGGCCTGAAGGCAACACTTGAAAAAGTACGCACCAAATTAGACACGCTAAAAGCATTGGGTTATAGCACTTGCGGCAGGGTAATAGCCTCAATGGATACCAACCATTTTTTTAAGCCCGGCGATAGGGTAGCATGTGCGGGACAGGACTATGCATCGCATGCTGAAGTGATCTGTGTTCCTCAAAACCTGGTAGTTAAAATTCCAGACACCGTTCCATATGAAGAAGCAAGCTTTACTACCCTGGGAGCAATAGCCATGCAGGGCCTGCGGCAGGCCGATCCCAAACTCGGAGAAACGGTTTGTGTAATTGGGTTAGGTCTTCTTGGACAGATCACATGCCAGTTGTTGAAAGCCAATGGATGTAAGGTACTTGGCATTGATATTTCAGAATCTCTTGTTCAGCTAGCACGCAATCTGGGGGCAGATGATGCTGTTCAGCGCAGCGATGCCAACCTTATGGCTATGGCAAACCAGTTTACCAATGGCTACGGGTTTGACAGCGTAATTATCACCGCGGCCACTTCCTCAAACGACCCCATAGAATTATCGGCCGAAATTACGCGTAAAAAAGGAAAGGTGGTAGCCGTTGGCGCCATTAAGCTGGATGTGCCCAGGGATCCCCATTTCTATCGCAAAGAGCTGGATTTAAGGCTTTCCTGTTCGTATGGTCCAGGCCGTTATGATACGGAATATGAAGAAAAAGGCATTGATTATCCTTACGCCTATGTAAGGTGGACAGAGCAACGGAACATGGAAGCGTTTCTTCAACTGGTGGCGCAGGGTGGCATTAACATTAAACCACTCATCACCCATACATTTGATATAACAGAAGCGGAAACGGCTTATGATATTGTAACAGGAAAAAGACAGGAACCGCATATTGGTATTTTGCTGCATTATCCCGACAATGACAGCAAGTTCATACACACAAAAATCATTCAGCATAACGGGGCAGCGCAGCAGCAAATTGAGGCGGGATTTATAGGTGCAGGAAGCTTCGCACAAAGTTACCTCATTCCCAATGTAAAAAACTTTGGAGGAGGATTAAAAGTAGTAGTAACCTCAAAGGGTATTACAGCACAAAATGTAGCTCAGAAATTTTCTTTTGACAGTGCGTCGTCAAACAGTAAGGATGTAATTGACAATAAGGAAATAAATACAGTTTTTATTGCCACACCACACAATTCACATGCTCCTTATGTAATAGAAGCGCTAAAAGCAGGCAAAAATGTATTTGTTGAAAAACCGCTTGCAATGCACGAGGAGGAACTGGAAAACGTAAAAGCCTGCTATATGCAACAGGGCGGGAGACTAATGGTGGGATTCAACCGCAGGTTTTCTCCGGTAGCAAGTGCATTGAAACAAAATTTTAAGGGTATTAATGAACCGCTGGTAATGAATTACAGAGTGAACGCCGGTTTCATTCCTAAGGATCACTGGACCCAGGATGAGCAAACCGGTGGAGGTAGGATCATTGGCGAAGTATGTCACTTTATTGACCTGATGCAGTATTTTACGGAAGCGCTGCCTCAAACCGTATTTGCCCAATGCATCCATTCGGCTAATAGTGTTAATAAGAATGACGACAATATCGTGATCAATATCCAGTTTACAGACGGGTCAGTGGGAAGCATTGTATATGTGGCTACCGGCGATAAGGCATTACCAAAAGAACGGCTTGAAGTGTATGGGGGAGGGAAAATTGGCATTATCAACGATTTCAGGGGCGGCGAATGGTACAGCAATAATAAAATGGTCAAATTAAAAATGGAGGGAAAAGGTCATACGCAGGAAGTTCATGCATTTCTTAACGCAATAAAGGAAGGACACCCCTCACCTATTTCTTTTGAATCCATGTATGCTACCACCAAAGCAACTTTAAAAATATTAGACAGTTTACATACCGGTTTGCCCCAGCAAATATAAATTTGACTTTTTGTTGACCACCGATAAAATATACAGGTATTGCCTGCTGGGTGTGGCAATTGTTCTGCCGTCACCTTTATATGGAGGCGTATTATTTTTTTTAGCTATAGCAGCAGTTTGCTGGATCATACAAAAAAATTACCGGCAGTTGCCCGGATCTCTATATAAAAAGCAGGTGTTGTTACCCACTTTACTCTACCTGTACATAGTTGCGGGGTTCTTTTTCTCTGAGAACTTCAGAGTAGCGCTAAGCACATTATCCACCATGCTGCCCTTTATTTTATTCCCTGTTTTTATAGGCACATCTCCTCTTATCAACAGGGAATTACTCCGGAAGATCAGTATATCTTTCCTCATTTCCATAACGGTAACCTTATTGTTCGCCGTGATTTACAATATTATCAATATAGCGGTAACAGGTATTACCAGTGTAATGCTGTTTGACGGGTATTATCATAAGCTGCACTCATTCGGGCTAACCAATGTTTACTATAACTGGCATCCCACATATGGGACAGCTTTTGCCAACCTGGGGATCGCTATATTATTCCATCTTTACTTTACATCCAAAAACAGCCACACGCGCAAACAGAAAATACTGATGCTGTGTACCGCGTTATTTTTAAGTATCAGTATTTTTTTACTTGATTCGCTTGTTGGGATTGGCGTTTACTTTATGCTATTGTTATTATTGCTGATTAAGCAGCAAAAGCATCAGAGATATTTTAATACCGCTTTCAAAAAAATTTTAGCTATATGCGTATTGATCGCCGGTATAGCTATTTTATACATCAACCCTTATAAAAACGCTAAAATAGATTCGCTGAAAAATAAAGCGATTGTTATTACAGATGTTCAGTCGGAAAGAAATTTATTTACTATACGCCTGGCAAAATGGAGCGTGTATTATAACATCTTTACATCTAAACCCGTTTGGGGAACTACTCTCGGCGATATCGCAGACGTAAGAAAAGAAAAATATATTGAAAAAGGATTTGATGATCTCGCACTTCACAATTACAATGCGCACAACCAATACATGGAAATACTTGCAGCACTCGGTGTAGTGGGCTTATCTGTTTTTCTTACACTTATTTTTTCTCCTCTTATCAGGAATGGGGTTTATACCTTATACTTTCCGTTTCTTATTGTATGCCTCATTACATTCTGTACAGAATCTCTATTGCACAGACAGCAGGGCATATTGTTTTTTATGTTTTTCTATTCCGTTTACACACATTTTAACCTGCGTAAAAGGTCTTCTTAGCAGCGTACCAAATGCTGTTGTGGTTATTAAGAAGAAGTATACGACTTTCCGGATAGTTTATACTTAATAAGAAGTTGTATGAATTTAAAATTACCGACAAGATACCTCTTGAACATTCTGCGTGGTTCCTGGTAAACCCGGAATAACCATTCCAATCCCGAGCGCTGCATCCATAAAGGCGCTCTTTTAACGTAACCTGCTACGACATCGAAGCTGCCGCCTACCCCCATTATAAAATTCACATTTTTCAGCACATCCCTGTTTTCATATAAAAAATTTTCTTTTATGGGAGATGTAATGGCTACAAACAGCATATGAGCTTTGCTGTTATTTATCTGACGTGCTATCTCTTTTTCGTCTTCCTTTTTAAAGTATCCGTTTCTGTAACCTGCAATGATTTCAGGAGAATATTGAAGGCTGTATCTGGAAACCAATTCCTTCAGTACATCCTGTTTCGCTCCCAGGAAAAATATTTTATATTGATTCTTAAAAGCAAATTTCACTAAGCTACTCATAAGATCTATACCCGCAACACGTTCTTTTAAAGGAGTACCCAGTAACTTGGAAGCCCACACTACAGCCTGCCCATCGGCATTAATAATATCGGCATTGATAACACTTTCCCTTAGCTGCTCATTCGAATGCATGGAAACAATTTTTCCGGCATTTACCACGGTATGATGAAGATGCTCATGTCTTTCTATAGCATTCTTAATTAAATCCAGGGTCTCTTCCATTGTAAGGTTATCAATGGGAGTTCCCATCAGGTAAATTCTTTCCTTCATACCGGGTATTTGCTTGTAAAATTATTAAAAAACATACGTGAAACTGACAATATTGAAAGTATACGACTTACGTCATTATTAAAAGCTGTATTTTTAAGTATACGTTTTATAATAGCTCAATGCGTAAAACATCCACGCCTGCGCCCAGCGCATATAAGGAATTCTGGAGCTGAAATACCGCTTTTTCTGATAAAAGAAATAGCCGCTTTCATCCTGCATATGTGTAATTGTCCAAAGCAGCACTTTTTCAGCAAGTATACGGTGTTGTTCCAACTGCTTTAATTTGGCAAGCGTAACTATTAATTGTGCAGGAGCATGTATATCTACGGGATACAAACTGTTATGGTAATATTTAGAGATACCTTCTTCAGTAAAAAAAGTATCCAGGTAATACTTTAGCCCTTTATCAACATTCGGAGTAAATGAATTATCTCCTGTATACTGTTGATAAGCATGGATACACTCAAGATTAAAACCAGTATGAAAATTATCTATCCAGGCATGATAAGGCAAAGTGCCATAGCTCCATGCGCCATTTTCCTGCTGGTGATCGCAGCTAAACTGCACTGATTTGAGTGCAACTTCCTTCAGTGTTTCTTCCTGTGTATAATAATACGACCTGCTTAATAATTTTGTCCCTAACAGGGAGGCATTAAAAACGGTTGTGTCATCAAGGGGAGAATAAGAAAAAGAAAAATTCCCTTTGCCATCATATGTCCTGTTGAGGTCTTTCAAAACAAAGTTGGCGGCCGACAGAGCGGTATCGCGGTATTTCGTTTCACCTGTAATTTCAAAAGCATTGAATAAAGCATCTGCAACAAAAGAGGTAGCTACCACAGTTGGAGTATTCGCCGGCTGAAAAAAAGCTCTTGCCTGCCAGTCGAAATAATATCCCCAGCAGCTACCTGAGTAGCCTTTGCATTGCAATTCAATAATTTTATTTGCCAGGAAATGAATCTTATCGCTCAGCTCAGTATTTGCTTCAGCTTTGTGCAAGTTACAGTAACCTGTAAGAAAAAGCCCCAACCCCTTAGCATTATATTGTTTGGGAATGAAAACAAGCGGACGCAGATTGACCGGGTTGCGTTTAAATAGCTGTATCCACGCCAGACGGCAAAAACGGCTTTTACTGATAAAGGGGAGGTGCTGAAACAGCTTGCTTGTTAAACCATCGTAAGGATCCCAACCTTTATACCCTTCCGCTTCGCAATATCCTTGCAGTTTCTTAAAACTGTCTTCAAAAATCCTGTTCATAGTTCAGGGAGCTGATCCCAAATGCTTTAATCAAAAATAAATTCAATGCAGAACATCCGGAGATTTATACAACTTAATGACAAAGAAAACCTTCTTATACTCCTAACTTCATCCATGCGCAAAATCCATCTCATAATCCCCCTGAATCCTTTCTATAGGCGGATTAAAATATCCGAATTTTAAATGAGGAAACTCCTCACGGATGAGTGACATCAGTTGTTTTATGCCTATGCATTCACCCGTTTCATAAGCGCCGATTTTACCCATATACCAGTCGGGATCTATATTAAAATTACGCCACTGGATCATACACAGGTCCGTATCTTTTATCAGCTTCCTTAATGCCTCATATTCTTCCACGCTATCGGTCATGCCGGGAAACACAAAGTAGTTGATGGATGTCCATCCGCCATAACTGCGCACTACCTTCAGGCTCTCTACAATGTCTTCAAAAATATAATTATTTGGCCGGTAGTAGGGTTCATAAATGTGCTTACGGGCCGAATTGGTGCTTACTCTTATACTGTTCAGCCCTGCCTCACACAGTGCTTTTACAGCCGCGGGCTTAGAACCATTGGTATTGATATTGATGCTTCCGTTGGGCGTATGCCTGCGTATTTCAGCAATGGCTTTGCTTATGGTTTCCCACATCAGCAGGGGTTCGCCTTCGCAGCCCTGTCCAAAGCTCACCAGGGGAAATGGCGCTGTTTGCAAATGCGGCACGGTAAACTCTACAATTTCTTCCGGCGTGGGTTTAAAAGTAAGGCGATCCTGCGTAGAAGGTATGCTTTCTTCCTGCGGCTGAAAGGAGATACAGCCAATACAATTGGCGTTACATGCCGGTGATGAAGGAACAGGACATTCCCATCTTCCAATAAAATAATTCCTGGCGGCCGGACAATGATAAGTAAGACAGCAATTTTCTGCCAGGTGCTTTACCAAACGGTTATGCGGATAAGCCTGTAATAAGGTATCAACTCCCTGGTGAATAAGCGTATCATCATAACCGCTGCATTCCTGCCGGATGTCCTGCTCAATACGTACTGCGGGAACATAAAACTGGTCGTTAAGCCATGCGGCTGCCGTGTAACAGAATAAAGGCAGCACCGGCGCTTCGGGTTGCGTTTCGTACGCGGCTATATACAGACCGGTATGGGCAGGCGGAATAAAAGCAGCAACGGCCCATCCTTTCTCACACAGCCGCATTTCACCTGTTTCCACATCAATGCCGATGCCCCTCCGCCCGGGCAGTTCATACAATGACCCTCCATCGGGTAAGGGTATCCAGTCTTCCACCGGCACCGCCACTGCATCCCAGCCGGTTCTGCCAACAGCGTATAAGGAGGTATCTTCAAAAATGGCTCCACTGCCATTGGAATATAAAATATATGGTGATTGCTGTAACACTGCCATTCGCTTTATTGATCGTTTTTTGAATGGTTGAGACTGAAAAGACTATCCACAAATTCATGTTTATCAAACACCAGCAGGTCTTCCATTTTTTCTCCCACACCAATGAACTTTACCGGTATCTGAAAATGATTAGCAATAGACAATACCACGCCACCTTTGGCTGTGCCATCCAATTTAGTAATAGTAAGCGCGGTTACTTCGGTAGCCGCTGTAAAATGTTTTGCCTGTTCCAGCGCGTTTTGCCCTGTTGACCCGTCTAATACCAGCATCACTTCATGAGGCGCATCGGGAATTACTTTTTGTATTACCCGTTTTATTTTGCTCAGCTCTTCCATCAGGTGCACTTTATTATGCAAGCGCCCGGCGGTGTCAATTAATATCACATCAACGCCTCTTGAAACGCCGCTGGTTACCGTATCAAACGCCACAGATGCAGGATCACTTCCCATTTCTTTTTTTACAATGGGCACGCCTACCCTGTTGCTCCATATGGTTAGCTGGTCAACAGCGGCTGCCCTGAAGGTATCGGCGGCGCCCAGCAAAACAGATTTCCCGGCCGTTTTAAAATTATGCGCCAGCTTACCAATAGTGGTGGTTTTACCCACGCCGTTAACGCCTACCACCAGCATTACGTAAGGTTTAGCCGGCAGCTCCGTATTAAAGCCATAGGCATTTTTTTCGGGTGCAGTAACCAGGATCGCTTCAATTTCCTGTTGTAAAATGGTATTCAGTTCCGCCGTATTAAGGTATTTATCCTTAGCTACGCGGGCTTCTATGCGTTCAATTATTTTTACCGTGGTATCTAATCCCACATCAGCCGTTATCAATGCTTCTTCCAACTCATCTAATACTTCTTCATCTACCGTATTCTTTCCCGCAATTGCCTTTGTTATTTTAGAGAAAAAATTTTCCTTCGTTTTTTGCAGGCCTTCATCAAGACTCTCCTTTTCTTTTTTCCCGAATAATTTTCCAAAAAAACCCATAATATCAATTTAATGCTGAAAAAAGTAACAATATTCAAATCATAAGAACCAAACAAAGATCAAATAACAAAATCCGAAGATATAAGCTCTAAATCCGAAGGAATACAACAATAAACTAAAAGCTAAAAACCATAAACTCCCGGTCCGAAATCCGAACAGAAAACACCAAAAAACAAATCACAAGCTCCAACCAAATCTCAAATCTTAAATCTCAAATTTCCTGATGTGCTGTCTGCACTTCGTGCCAACACCGCTGACCGCTGATAGCTGACACCTAATAATATAAATCCAAACGCATCAAAAAATCATCCTGCTGCATGTGCTTACCGTAGCTAAACAGGGCTGTTTCATATACCACAAAACCCGCTTTCTGATAAAACTGGATGGCTTTGTGGTTATGTTGCCATACCTGGAGCCATATAATATCAAACTTTTCACGCATAGCTACCTGCCTGCATTTTTCCATCATTTCCCTGCCCACTTTAAATCCCTGGTATTCCTTTAAAACATATATCCGCTCTATTTCGATAGCCCTTTTATCAGGTAATCCCTTAGCTATCCTGTCGTACCGCATCCTGGTAAAGGCCACCGGTTCGTTATTAACAAAGCCAATATAAAAACAAGCTTTGGGATTATTCCATTCCTCTTCTATCTTTTCGGCAGAAAGCCTTTTTTCTATATACTCCTGCACGGCGGTGTTGCTGCTTATTTCTGAATAGGTTTCCATAAAGGTTCTTTTTCCCAGCTCTACAATAACAGCGCAATCTTCCCTTACTGCTTTCCGTATATGAATAATAGTATCCATGCAATTACTTAAAATAACAAAAGCCATCGCGACAGATATCGTGACAGCTTTATACGCTCTTAAAACTATTCAATTATTTCTGAGCCAGGAATTCTTTAATCTTATCCTTATGCACAATAGCTTCTTTAAAAGTATATGCACCGGATTTAGGGCTACGTACCGCACGTACCACTTTAGTCCAGTTCTTTGCGTCGGCGACAGATTTTTGATCTTTTGATTTTATAGCGGTTTTAGCTGCTTTTGCCATGATTCTGTTTTGAACTTTTTAAATTAACCTGCACATGCGTGAACTTTTATAAGCACCTCACCGCGTATGCATAATAGTGATTACTTAATCTCTTTATGAACGGTAACCTTTTTTAAAATGGGGTTAAACTTCTTCAACTCCAGGCGTTCAGGAGTATTCTTTTTATTTTTGGTGGTGATGTAACGGCTGGTTCCTGCCTGACCACTGTTTTTGTGTTCAGTACACTCCAGAATTACCTGTACCCTGTTACCTTTCTTAGCCATTGCTTATAAATTTTAAATTGTTATCAGATTTTTTCTCCCTGCGCCCTCAGTTCCTTTACTACAGTATACAATCCTTTTTTGTTGATGGTTCTCAATCCTTCAGTAGAGGTTTTCAGGGTTATCCACCTGTCTTCTTCCGCCAGGAAAAAACGTTTTGTTTGCAGGTTAGGTAAAAACCTGCGTTTTGTTTTAATGTTAGAATGCGACACACGATTTCCTGTGATGGGAACTTTACCGGTAACCTGACATACTCTGGCCATAATCCTATTTTTTTGGGACGGCAAAGTTCCGTAAAATATCATTACTATCAAAAAAGATTTTACCTGTTTAAGCGTTCTTTTATCGAAATTAATCGTTTATAGTTCTGTTTGGTGTGATAATTGCCCCACAGAAGCGGTTCTAAATCAATATCCATGAAACCATTTGTAACAGTTTTAGCGCTGGTATTGTATGCTGCGGTTAGCAAAGGGCAATGCCCCACCGCTTCGGCTATTATACAAAAAGATACCCTCATCATTTGCGCAGATACTACCTATACGCTTACGTTACCTGGCGGACCGGGCAATTCCTATACCTGGTCAACCGGGGAAACCACCAACAGCATTAACATAGATCAATCGGGGAAATACTGGGTTACTCTTGAAAATGCCGTTTGCCCACCTGTTACAGATACCTTTACCCTGCTCTTTAACTCGCTGATACTGGAGCCGGCCGTTAAAGATACCCTTTTGTGCCTTAACCAGCCAGCTACCTCACTTGTTGCATGGGGAAAAAATCTAATGTGGTACGATTCTCCTACAGCTATTGCCGGCAGCCCCGTACCGCCTGTTCCTTCTACTGCCGATACAGGAATGACCTGGTACTATGTTTCACAAACTATACTGGGATGCGAAAGTCCGAGGGCCAAACTAACGGTTGAGGTAATTGAGAAACCAGCTTTTGATCTTGGCGAAAACATAGTGATCCCCTGCGGAATTAAAGGGGTGGTATTGCAAACTGTGGAACAAAAGTACACCAGCTACGCGTGGCAAAATGGCAGCACAGCCCCTGAATTTCTTGCTACAGAAGCCGGTAGCTACACTTTAAAAGCCAGTAATATTTGCGGCTCTTTTGCAGATACCGTACAAACGGTGCTTTGCAATACGCATTGCGTAAATTTCCCCAATGCCTTTACCCCTAATAACGACGGACTTAATGACACTTTTAAGCCAGGCGCTTTTTGCCCGGTTACCACTTACAGCTTTATGGTTTACGATCGCTTTGGCAAAAAAGTATTTGAGTCCAAAAATCCTTCCCAGGGATGGGACGGGAAGATAAACGGCAAAAAAGCCGACATGGGCACCTACGTATACTACTGCATTTACGATGACTTTATGCTGAAACGGGAATTATTGCTGAAAGGAACGGTAACGTTGCTGAGGTAGCGAATGGCGAGTGAGTTGCAGGGTGCAGGGGCAGGGGCAGGTTACAGGTTACAGGGTGCAGGGTGCAGGTTACAAGGTGCAGGTTACAAGGTACAGGGATGGGTAAAACCATGTAATTTTTATTCATGACGGCTTGTTCCTATCCCTTAAATAAATGGCGGCCAGGTTTTTTCACCCACTTTAACGCTTTCAGCCCGCTTAACTTACTTCACTAAGACTTACATTTGTGTTTTAAACGCATACGCAGCAATGATTGAAGAAAAAGGGCTCAACTTTATTGAGGATATTATTGAAGAAGACCTGAAAAATGGTAAATACAATCAAATTATTACCCGCTTTCCACCGGAGCCCAACGGCTATCTCCATATCGGGCACGCTTCCAGCATATGCCTGAATTTTGGATTAACAAAAAAGTATGGCGGATATACCAATCTGCGCTTTGATGATACCAACCCGGTTACAGAAGAAACCGAATTTGTAGATAGCATTAAAGAAGATGTACGGTGGCTGGGCTTTGAATGGAAGAACGAGTTATATGCTTCCGATTACTTTGATACGCTTTACCATTTTGCCATTGACCTCATCAAAAAAGGACTGGCTTATGTGGATGACAGCAGCTCCGAAGAAATTGCCGCTTTAAAAGGAACACCCACAGAGGCGGGGAAAAACAGTGCTTACCGCAACCGTACCGTTGATGAAAACATAGATATGTTTGAGCGCATGAAAAATGGCGAATTCAAAGACGGGAGTAAAACACTCAGGGCTAAAATTGATATGGCGCATAGTAATATGCTCATGCGTGACCCGGTATTATACCGCATTAAGCATGCCCGTCACCACCGTACAGGTAATAAATGGTGCATTTACCCGATGTACGATTTCGCCCACGGGCAAAGCGACAGTATTGAAGAAGTTACCCATTCTATTTGTACACTTGAATTTGTGCCGCACCGGGAACTGTATGACTGGCTGATCGAAAAATTAGAGATCTATCCTTCAAAGCAATATGAATTTGCCCGCCGCAATCTTACCTACACCATAACAAGCAAGCGGAAATTGCTGCAATTGGTAAATGAAAATCACGTAAACGGATGGGATGATCCGCGCATGACTACCATTAGCGGCATGCGCCGCAGGGGCTTTACACCGGAAAGCATCCGCGATTTTTGTACCCGGATAGGCGTGGCAAAAAGAGAGAACCTGGTAGATATGAGCCTGCTGGAGCATTGCGTAAGGGAACATCTGAATAAAATAGCCATACGCCGCATGGCCGTGCTTGACCCGGTAAAATTAGTGATCACCAATTACCCGGAGGGCCAAACAGAAGAAGTGCTCAGCGAAAATAACCCTGAAGCGGATAACAACGGGGGAACAAGACCCGTTATTTTTTCGGGAGAGCTGTGGATAGAAAGGGAAGACTTTATGGAAGTACCGGCAAAAAAATGGTTCAGGCTGGCGCCCGGCGCTATGGTTCGGCTAAAAAGCGCCTACATTATAAAATGCGATGAATGCATAAAAGACAGTGACGGCAATATTACAGCTATACATTGCAGCTATATTCCCGAAAGCAAAAGCGGTAACGATGTGTCGGGCATACGTGCCAAAGGAACCATTCATTGGGTAAGCGCAGCGCATGCGGCAAAAGCTGAGGTAAGACTGTACGACCGGCTGTTTACCATAGAAAATCCCGCTGCGGAAGATGGTGATTTTACCTCTTATATCAATTCCGGTTCCCTGCAGGTTATAAAAGCAGCATACATTGAAGCTTCCCTTAAAAACGCGGCGAAAGGAGAAAAAATTCAGTTTATACGCAAGGGATATTTCACGGTTGATAAAGATTCTGCGCCCGGGCATCTGGTGTTCAACAGAACGGTTACATTAAAAGATACCTGGGCCAAAGAAAGTAAAAAATAATTGCCGGCGCTCCATTTTAAAGATACAGGACGTCTACCAGCTTCAGGTGGCTGCTGAAGGTATAGATCCGCGGCGCCCCTGTTGGAATATTAACACTGATAATATTTTCAGGGCTTATCTTTTCAAGATACATCATCAGCGCCCTCAAGCTATTGCCATGCGCCACTACCAGTATATTTTTATCAGCTATTAATAAAGGTTCCATTTCCTGCTGGTAAAAAGGGATAACCCTGGTAGCGGTTTCCTTTAAGCTCTCACCGCCCGGCGGCTGTAAATCGTAGCTCCTGCGCCATAGCTCTACCTGTTTTGCGCCATACTTTTCTGTTACTTCGGCTTTATTCAATCCCTGCAGTGTTCCATAATCCCTTTCATTTAGCGCACTGTTCCTGGTAACAGGTAACTCCATTTGTTCAATTTCACCTAAAATAATCGTAAGCGTTTCTTCAGCTCTTTCCAGTAAAGAGGTAAAAGCATGGTCAAAGACGATATTTTTAAGCTTTTTCCCGGCCACATGCGCTTCTTCCCGGCCCAGTGCCGTAAGCGGCACATCTTTATTACCCGTAAACCTGTTTTCCAGGTTCCATTGCGATTGTCCGTGTCGTACAATTACCAGTAAAGGCATGAGTTAATGAATTGAAATGAAAGAATGCTTTTATTCAGCTTGCTAAGGCAGCAGGAGCAGAAAGATACAAAAACTATTAAAAATGAAAGTGATTAGCTGTCAGGTGGTATATAAGGTATGAGGCATGAGGTATAGGGTATAAGGATATAGGGTATAGGGTATAGGGTTATAGGGTGTAAGCTACTAAGGATACGCTGAAGACTCCTTTTTTTAACTCACACTTTGCTCTTAGCTGGATTCCCTTTCGAATTTCGGGTTTACAACTTCGGATTTGAATTTTCTTTGGTTCCTGTGATTTGGTATTCCTGATGCTTACTGCATTCCCTGCCATTTTTTAGTTAGGTATATAATTATTATATCACAGAAAAAGCTTAATATTATCTTTGTCTATTGATTCAGACGCCGAAAAACAATCCCAATGCAGGAAGATGTACTTATCCAGATCAGCAATAAAATTAAAGAAACCCGGAAAACACAAAAGAAAACGGTGCAGGAGCTCGCTACCAAAGCCCAGGTAAGCAAGGGGCTTATATCGCAAATAGAAAATAACCGTACTGTGCCTTCATTGCCGGTTTTAATGAATATTGTGCTGGCACTGAATATTGACCTGAAAGACTTTTTCGAGGATATCAGTCACAACAAAGAGGGGCAGCAAAAAATCATTATCAAAACGGCCGCCAGTTACCAGTCGTTTGAAAAAGAGCCTGCCAAAGGTTTTAAATACAAAAGAATATTAACCCGTAATATGAACGCGGGGCCTGTTGATACCATTTTGCTTGAGCTTAAAAAAGGAGCACGGCGCACCCAAATGATCAAAACGGACGCGTACGAATACAAATACATTATTAAAGGCAGGGTAGAGTACCAGATTGAAGAAGAAAAATATGTGCTGGAAGAAGGAGATTCCCTCTTCTTTGATGGCAGGCTCTCGCACAAGCCCGCCAATATTGGCAATACCGACGCATTGATGCTGGTTATCTATTTCTTTCTCACCAACAGTAAAGACTAATTGTTAAGCACTCCCGGGCTCATTTCTTTCCTGTAATTTTTTATACAGATTAATATTCAATAAAATGTTTAATTTTGCTATATCTTTATTTAGTATTTATAAACATTTTTCATGTCTATCATCACTACTTCTTTTACGGTTAACGGTACCACCTATAACCCTGCGGCCAAACCCATTGTTGTAATTTGTATTGACGGATCCGCAGATGAATATCTTGATATTACCGCTGCACATGGCCGCCTGCCGCACCTTCAGCAAATGAGCAAAACAGGTTTTCGCGGAATGGTTCGCGGCGCCCTGCCTTCTTTTACCAATGTAAATAATTCTTCTATTGTAACAGGTGTTTCGCCTGCTGTGCATGGTATAAGCGGTAACTTTTTTTATAATGTTGCCAGAGACGAGGAGGTAATGATGAATTCTTCAGAATACCTGCGTGCGGAAACCATTCTTGCGGCAGCAGCCAATGCGGGGCGTAAAGTGGCCGTGGTAACGGCAAAAGAAAAGCTTCGTGACATTCTCTCCTATAAATTAAATGGCATTGCCTTTTCGGCCGAAAAAGCCAACCTTGCAAAAAAAGAAACCCATGGCTTGGATGAGGCGGAAAAAATAGTGGGTTATCCAACGCCGGCTATTTATAGCGGAGACGCGAGCCTGTTTGTATTACGTGCAGGTGTTGCGCTGATACAACAAGGACTGGCAGACTTCCTTTACCTGTCGCTTACCGATTACATGCAGCACACCTACGCCCCGGAAGCCGAAGCATCGCTGGCATTTTACGAACAGATAGACAGGGAGATAGGCAAACTGCTGGCAACCGGCGCTATTGTGGGCGCAACCGCCGATCATGGCATGAACGCCAAGGTAAAAGCCAACGGACAACCCAATGTATTATTTGTAGAAGATATGCTGGAAGCGGAGTTTGGTGAAGGGTTCCGCGTTATTTGCCCTATTACCGATCCCTATGTTAAGCATCATGGCGCCCTGGGTTCCTATGTGGTAGTGCACATTAATGATAAGGAAAAAATAAACGCAGTAAAAAGCTGGTTATCTTTACAGCAAGGCATAACAGAAGTGCACGATAAAGCCACTGCCACCCGTTTGCTGGAACAACCGGAAGACCGCACGGGAGACCTGGTAGTGCTGTCTGCCAGGGATGTGGTGCTGGGCCGCCGGCCGCAATATCACGACCTTTCCGCGCTCGACGGAACACTGCGCTCACACGGAGGACGATACGAAGAAATGGTTCCGCTGATCATTTCCCACCCACTGAATGCTGCCTACCACATGAAAGCATGGGGCGACCCCAGGAATTTTAATGTATTTGATTTTACCATCAATGGCACACGATAATTAACGATTAAACCACATATATGACAATGACCTGTTATGTTGCAGGAACTCCTGTACAAAGCGATTCCATTCTTGAAGTGAAAAGCCCTTATGATAACCGTGTAGTGGGCACCGTTACATTAGCGAACGCCTCTCATGTTGAGCAGGCGATACAAGCTGGGCTAAAGGGAGGAAAAGCGCTTACGCGGTACGACCGCTTCAGTATCCTCGATAAGGCAAGACAATTGCTGGTGGCGCGCAAAGATCAATTTGCCCAAACCATCAGCGCTGAATCGGGTCTGGCTATCCGGGAAGCGAATTATGAAACCGGCCGGGCACATGATGTGCTGTTGTTTGCGGCTATGGAAAGCTTAAAGGATGATGGCCAGATATTCTCCTGCGACATTTCTCCGCAGGGAAAGGCAAGAAAAATATTTACCCTTCGCGAGCCCCTGGCACTGGCAGCATGCATTACTCCATTCAATCATCCGCTTAACCAGGTGGTGCATAAGCTGGCGCCTGCTTTAGCCGTTGGCACACCGGTAATCTTAAAGCCTTCCGAAAAAACACCACTCACGGCCATACTGCTTACAGAATTACTGTATGAAGCCGGATTACCACACTATATGCTCAGCACCCTGCTGGGTCCAACCAATGAAATAGCCGAACCCCTTGTAAAAGATCCGCGGATTGATATTGTTTCCTTTACCGGAAGCGTGGCCGTGGGTAAACGCATTGCCGCTTCTGTGGGATATAAAAAAGTAATACTGGAATTAGGCGGAAATGATCCGCTGATCATTATGGAAGATGCGGATATGGATACAGCCGTTCACCTGGCTGCCGAAGGATCATTTCGTAACAGCGGACAGCGCTGTACCGCGGTTAAACGCATACTCATACATGAAAAAATAAAGGACGTGTTCCTTGAAAAATTCCTGCAGAAAGCCAAAACATACAACTGCGGCGATCCTGCCGACCCGGAAACACGGGTAGGAACGGTAATTGACGAACCCGCCGCTATTTACCTGGAAACTGTGGTGAACAAAGCCGTAGAGCAGGGTGCAAAAGTATTGCTTGGCGGAAAACGCAGGGGCGCGTTATTAGAGCCTACTGTTATTGATAATGTGCCGCGCGATGCGGAAATGATCGTGCATGAATCTTTTGGCCCCCTGGCGCCCATCTTAACTTTTAAGGATATAGATGACGCTATTGCATTGTCTAATGCTACGGCTTACGGACTGTCGTCCGGCATTGTAACCCATAACATGGATTATGCGCTCCGTTTTATAAAAGAATTAAAAGTAGGCACGGTAAATATTAATGAGGTGCCGGGTTACCGTATAGAAAGCTCTCCTTTCGGAGGCATCAAAGATTCGGGACTGGGCATAAAAGAAGGCGTAATTGAGGCCATGAAATGTTTTACCTACGTAAAAACGTTTTCATTGCCCTGGTAATGATATCAGCGAAAAAATAACACAGCATCTTTTATACAAAGCCTATGTGCACAATCCGGCACATAGGCTTTGCATTTGCAGCTACTTTTTTCCACGCTGCATATATACACAATATCTAATGATTGTTTGCTTTTGGAATCAATAGAAACTTTATAGTGTTATGACTATGGGTTTTTGCCTAGAAATTTACAGATTCCTATGCCACAATTTGAAATGCACCCGGAATCATTTACCTTTCCGGATTTTAAATACTCAAAATTACATTTTATGCAACAGGCAAAAAAAGGAGATGTGGTACGTGTGCATTATACAGGCCGTTTAACGGATGGTAACCAGTTTGATTCTTCTGCCGGTCGTGAACCATTGGAATTTACTTTAGGCGCCGGGCAAATGATCAAAGGATTTGATACCGGTGTGGAAGGAATGGCCGTGGGAGAAAAGAAAATAATTTCCGTTGCACCCGAAGACGGGTATGGATTAAGAAATGAAGAAGCCATTATTGAATTCCCGGTGGAGCATATTCCTGCCGATATGAAATTAGAACCCGGCATGCAGCTTACCCTTCAGAACCAGGAGGGGCAACCCGTTCCTGTAGTGGTTACCGAAGTAAAGGAAAAGGTGGTTATTTTAGATGCCAACCATTTTCTGGCAGGCAAGGATATCGTATTTGATGTGGAGCTGGTGGAAATTGTATAAGAAGCAGCCTAACACGGGAAGTGAAACGAATGTTTTGTCAGGAGTGAAACAAGAAACGTGAGAGGCGATAAGGGGTGGTGAATAGTGAATAGTGAATAGTGAAACTCCCTATTCACCATTACCTGTTCACTTCCATCCTCTTACTTTTCACGATAACATACCAATATCATTTGCCCTCACTTAACACTATTTTACTTCCCGCTTTTTTTATTGCCATTCAAAATTTTCGGCACGTGGTATTTTATCGAATACCACCGCAAATAATGGTGGCGGCGTAGCCAGTCGTCTTCTTTCTGTATTCATCCAGGCGCCATCAACTGTAATTACAGCAGCCAGCGTGTCGCCATTTATATAAATATGGTGCTGCATGGTCCAGCGGGAGCCGTCTTTCCTGGCTTTCAGCATTACCAGGCTTATCTCTACCCGGTCGCCAAATTTTATTTCTCTTTTAAATACGCATTCCTCCCTGAAAAGTATAGGCCCCATGCTGTGTTCCTGCATTACCGCCGGCGACAGACCATGTTCAGTTAAAAAACACATGCGTACATATGCTCCCAGGTCGTAATACTTAGAATGAAGCATGTGAAAATTGGGATCAAGATCCGCCCATCTTACTTCAGGATTTTTTTTATACGCTTCCATGTCTTATATAAGATTAAAATGCGTGTATAACCAGAATGGCAGTACCCAATACCTGCTAAACAATAATATGCAACTACATGAAATGACAACGGGTGCTATGTCAAACGTCAAACGTGAGAAGTGAGTGGTAGTGAATGGTGAGATTCACTATTGCCCCCGTCCGACTGGTGTCATCCGGGCGGCATTGCCTGTTCACCTTATCTTCTCACTTTTCACGATACAGACATAATTTGCCTGACTTTACATTATGCATTATAGAGTAACCTGTAATACTCATCTGCCATTCTCCCGGAATCAAACCTGAAACGGGTGTCTGTCATGCCATTTTTCATAACCTGCCGCCACAGATCCGGGTGGTCATAATACAGGGGAAGGATTTCCTGCTCTAATATTGCATATATCTTTTCAAGATCGTATGCATCCTGCTCCTGCACCGTCATATGCGCATAATCTGCCTTTGGCACTACAAAACCATTGTGCCCGTGATGAACAAATTCAGGGATCCAGCCATCATCCGTTGAAAAATTCACGGCGCCGTTCATAGCGGCCGTCATTCCACTGGTGCCCGATGCTTCACGGGGTACGCGCGGGTTATTCAACCACAGATCTGCAGCCTGCTTCAGCCGTTTGCTCAGGGTGAGCTCATAGCCTATGCATACCGCCACGTTTTTATATGCCTTACTGAGGTTAACAAGGTAATTAAAATCGCTGATAGCAGGATAATCAACCGGGTAAGGCTTCCCGGCCCAAATGATCTGCACAGGATATTTGATACTGCTCAGCAGCGCCTCAAAGCGATGCTTGTCGCGGGTAATTAATTCTGCCCTTTTATACCCTGCAAAACGCCTCGCCCATACAATGGTAAACACATTCGGATCAAACAGCTTACCACTTTGATCGGCTACCGTATCAAAAGCTCTTTTTTTCAAAAACCATTTACGGTCAATAAAATTATCTTCATTATTTTCTTCAGCCGCATAGTACAGTTGCTTATCGGCCCAGTACCGCCAGTTTTGTGAATTGGTGATATGAATGATAGGACAAATGCCGGGGTACTTGCTCCACATGGCTCTGCTTACATGGCCGTGCAACTCACTAACCCCGTTAGATAAACGTGCAAACCGCAACGCGGCCAGGGAATGATTGAACTGATCGTCTGTTATGCCGGTAAGTCTGCGCACCTCATCGAGCGGTACGCCACAGAAATAGCTCATTTTTTCACAAAGATGAATTTCATGCTTTTCATTTCCCGCTTCTTCCGGTGTATGCGTGGTAAATACCAGCCGCTTTTTTACATCTTCCTTATTACCGAATTTTTTATAGAGGTAGAATGCAGCAGAAAGTCCGTGCGCTTCATTTAAATGATATACTTCGGGATTGAATCCCAACACATCCATGAGTTTGGCCCCGCCCACTCCGAGGAGTATAAATTGTGCTACTTTGGTTGCCACATTGGCATCGTACAGGCGGTGGGTGATGGTTTGTGAAATATAATCGTTCTCCGGCAGGTCGGTGCTCAGTAAAAACAGCGGCGCGCTCTTAAAGGTTTCCGGGTTCAGGTAATAGGCTTTTATCCAAACCGGGTGATCATGAATATTGATCTGAAACTTTATATTATGATCTTCTAAAAAATTGTAGATTTTTTCATTCCACTGCACCTGCAGGGTTTGATCCTGGTTGCGCGACTGATCATAATAGCCGTATTTCCACAAAATACCTATGCCTACCATATTCTGTTTGAGCTCATAGGCACTCCGCATATGGGAACCCGCTAAAAAACCCAAACCGCCACTGTAGATCTTCAGCGGCTGATGAATGGCAAATTCCATTGAAAAATAAGCAACGCGTTTGGTGTACCTTTCATCTATAGCAGCATAGGGTACTTTGAAATTGGTAAATGAAGTCATAATGTGAACCTTTCCTTAAAATTCGCCGCAATATAAAGGGATTTTTTTAAAAGCGGGTGATTTATCATAATGCAGCCCTACCAACAATAGATTTCAACAGACATTCTTGCAGGCAACCCGCTGTATCCAGGAATATAAAATAATGAAATATTTAACAAGGTATAACTGCTTGTGGCATTATTTTCTCTTCATAATTCATGGCCGTTAAGCACCAAAACCAAATCACAGGAATCAAAAAAAATCTAAAAGTGAAGCGTGAGAAGTGAAAGAATGAATACCCGTCCTGTCGTTAGCAGTTACTCACCTGATAGCTAATAGCCACAAATCTTTTGTTCCTTAATACTATAATTATAAGATAGAACTCTACACGGTATCATTTCTTACTTAAACCAAATTTACCGATGCGTTCTATGGCAAAAAAAATAGCATGGCTTATACCATTGGTAACATACAGTCATTTTATATACGCACAGTTTTATACCCACCGCTATGAGGCCGGTATCGGTGCAGGTACTTTTGTTTACCAGGGCGATCTTACCCCATCTGACGCCGGATCGTATCAAACGATAGCGCCAAACATCGGCTTTTTTGCAGCCAGGATACTGAACAGGTCATTTTCGGTGCGGGCTAATTTTACTTTCGGGAAACTAAAAGGGGATGACGCCCGGTATGAAAAACCGGAATATCGCAGGCAGAGAAATTTTAATTTCTCTACACCCGTAACCGAGCTTTCGGGCGCACTGGTATGGAACATCCTGGCAAAAAACGCAAGGGAGCAACCTACGGGATTTTCACCTTATGTATTTGCAGGAGCAGGCGTATCCTTATTGCATATCAGCCGTAGCTGGAGTAATTATAATGCGGAATATTTTAACAGCGAATCCGTTTCGGCAGGTTTGGCAGCGGATATTGCGCACCGTACACCAGGCGCAGCCATTATATTACCCGCAGGTGTGGGATTAAAATATGCGCTTACCCCAACCATTTCGCTTGCAGCGGAAACCGGCTACCGGTTTATGTTTACCGATTATTTAGATGGATTTAGCCAGGGGGCCAACCCCAACAAAAAAGACAGCTACCACAGCCATTCCATAGGGCTTGTTTTTTCGCTGGGATATAAGGACAGGTACGATTGTCCTCCAGTAAGTAAACGATAAGCGCCCCTGAGCGCTTTGAAAATGATATGGGTATTACTGGCAGGGCGCCGGGGTTTGTGGTTTATAGTTTATAGTTGAATTTCGCTTCGAATTTTGAACTTTCTTATTCGGATTTGAGATTTATCTGGTTCTTACTATTTGGCTCCTGATGCTTTGCATTTACATAGGATTTGAACTTTACCTGGCTCCTGACGCTTTTATAGCCTTAGTCTTTTCTGTTACTTTTTGTGGAAAAAGTAACCAAAAGCCACCCGAAATCGATATACAGCCCGATTTCGGGAAGGAGCTCTGATCGGGCTTTCGCACTACTGTGACTTCAGCTTCATTTCGCTGCTGCTTTCTCATTTTTCAGTAGTTCGCGCTATAGCGGTTTGATTTGAAATTTGCAGTAGTATCCAGCTTTCGGATTCCGGACTTCGGATTTCGGATTTGAGATTTATTTGGTTCTTGCTATTTGGCTCCTGATGCTTTGTATTTACATCAGGCTTCAGAATTAATTTCATGATGGCTTCTTCTCCTTATCCGCTATTTTCATGTCGGGAAAAAGCGCTGCCACCAGCATAACCACCGAGCCTATCAGCACTAAATATATTCCATACCTTCTTTCCGGACAGGTACCCATTTCGCAGCGGGCATAGATCAAAAAATTACGCACAGCCCAGGCCAAGCCCATGGCGCAAAAAAACCAGTTTATTCTTTTCGCCCATACTAAAGGAAGCAGGAACAGAACAAATGCCGGTACGCAAAAAATGATGTGCAGCTTACCGGGCTTACCCAGGTTGGTACCCTGCCCATCCATACCCGTAAGTATGGCCGGTAAAGATGCAATTTCAATCCAGGGCAAATAACAGGCAATAACCACCCCTATGGTGGCAGCCAGTCCTATCCATTGAGAATATTTCATTTTTACAGCAGGTTAAATACAACTACGATCAGGCTGCAAGTATACTATTTTTAGCGCAGGCCGGAGCGGTTTAATCTTTCATCAAATGTTTATTGAACCCTAATGCAACCAATCTTTCATAAGCATCCCATATTTCAGCAGGTATGTCCTGGTAAATTTGAAACCCTCTTGCAGGATAATATTTAATGCGCTGCAGGTCGCCGATCATAATATTGATCACCCGCTCCAACGGTATTTCATCTGTTGCGTATTCATCAAAAGCCAGTTGCGGGGAGGTTACCAATACCTTTTTATCGGACCAATGCTTTTTAAAAGTAGCATACGAACGTCTTTCCATATAAGGCTTCTGCACTACGATAAAACTATTGGGATCTATTCCTTTTTCTTTTAACAACCGGGCGGTAAATAAAATATTCTCCCCCGTATTGGTTGACCTGTTTTCAATAAATACCGCATCGGCCGGCACGCCCTTTTGTAGGGCTATGGCGGCAAACTGATCGGCTTCCGTTTCCGTCCACATATCCTGTGTAAAATTGCCTAACCCTCCCGACATGATAACCAGTGGCGCCCATCCCTGCAAATACAGTGCTGCCGCCCGGTCTGCCACCCGCAGGTCGTGGCTGCCCAGCGCCAGTATACAATCAGACTTAGTAAGCGTATGATTCATGTGATGGTAATCCCATAGCCGGCGGGCGAGTAGCAAAGCTTCTTCTGTAATCATACAGGTTATATTGTAAACGAATAATAGAATAGTATTCCGGCTGCCAAAGATATTGGCGATGAACGTTAAATAAAAACCGGGATAGCATTATAATACCTAAAATTTGTTCTTTAATGCAGTTCCTGTCCTGCCCCATCCCGCCCCACTCCTGTTTCAAATACCAACCTGCCGGTATAATGCAGCAGCTATCCACTGCACAAATACGCTTAAAAATAATTTGATTTCATATAAATTCAAAAGCCTGTGTTTTTTTATTATATTGCCTGAATGTTTGCGTTAATCTTTTGAAAAAAAATTCCATAACTCACTAAACCAAATATTAATGAACGAGAACATTAACAAA